>Ga0299907_10000094_pt1 | contig 32739 bp, 31 predicted proteins | sample RVTome_16_FD_198680 | JGI IMG/M metagenome (GOLD analysis project Ga0299907, IMG submission 198680) | Soil microbial communities from uranium-contaminated site in the Upper Colorado River Basin, Wyoming, United States - RVT152D67 (version 2) ...
TCGTGGCCGTCGAACCCGAGCTTTGCCGAAGCTTCAACGCGGCAATGGAAGCCGGGCACCCGGTGGAGGTGGAAGTGTCGGGAGTGGCAGCGTCGTCCCTCGGTGCCCGTTCGATTGGGCACCACCCGTGGCGGGCCAGAGCCTGGGTCGACGAGTCAGTCCTCGTCAGGGACGACGACATCGTCGAAGCCCAACGATGGCTCTGGGCGGAGACCAGGATCGCAGTCGAGCCAGCAGCCGCAACTCCTCTGGCGGCTCTGCGCACCGGAGCCTTCCGTCCCGATGATGGAACCAATGTGGTCGTCGTGTTGTCAGGCGGAAATGTCGACCCGGGCAGTCTTGTCTGACCTTGGTGTCAGTAGGCGGCCCCGCCATACTCGCCATGTGACCCGTCTCATTCGCTTTTTGGTCGGTGGCTTTCTCATGGGAACCGCTGATCTCGTGCCCGGAGTGTCGGGAGGGACCATCGCCCTTGTCCTGGGCATCTACGAGCGTCTGGTGACATCGATCAGGGAGGGAAGCTCGGCTCTGGGATTTCTGGCGAGAGGCAACATTGGGCGGTTCAGAGAGCATCTGAGGAAAGTCGAGTGGATGTTCCTCGTGCCACTGGTCGTCGGGATACTCACGGCCGTCGCCACCCTTGCCAGCCTGCTGGACCACCAACTGGAAGAGCGGCCGACGATCCTGGCGGGGCTGTTTTTTGGGCTCGTGGTTGGGTCGGTGATCATCGCCTGGCGTCTCCTGAGACATCCCGTCGCCAGTCATCTGCTGATCGCCGTCGTAGTAGGAGTGCTTCTATTCGTCTCACTCGGCCTGGGTGAGGAAGCGCTGGTGGAGAATCCCACTTTGTTGATCTTCTTCGGCTCAGGGGCGCTGGCCATATGCGCCATGATCCTCCCTGGCATTTCGGGATCGTTGATCCTCCTGCTGATCGGGATGTATCCGGCGGTCCTCAATGCTGTCGATGAGCGTGATTTCTTGGTGGTCGGAGTGTTTGCGCTGGGAGCGATCATGGGCCTTGGGTTTTTCTCCCAAGTTCTCCATTGGGCGCTGCGCCGCCATCACGACGTGATCCTTGCCGCACTGATTGGGTTGATGGCCGGCTCTCTCCGGATTCTCTGGCCATGGCCGGTGGGTGTGGAGAGCTCCGGCCTCGAGGCGCCGGGCAACGACTGGCTCGGGGTTTTCATCGCTGCCGCGGTCGGGCTCGGAGTTGTGTTCGCCGTCTCCCGCCTCGCTGAGCCGGAGGACGATGAAGTCAGTGAGCCGCAGCCTGTCGTCTAACTGTTGAGGCGCCGAGATGATATTCGAGCCGATCCCAGATATCGGGCCGGGCCAGGGTCCGCTTCATCGAGATCAAGGTGCGCATGAATGTGGCCACCGAACGCGACGCGTCGAGGGGGTTGGGTCGCATCGCGTTCTGCACTGAGGGAGACGGGAACAGCGTCACCACATCGCAGTCAGGCCATGCGGTCTTGATCGAACCGATCTCCTGGCGGAGGGATCGGATTCCCACTCGATCAAACATCTTCTCGTGGAACCGGGCGCGGGCTCTCTGCACCTGTGCCGCCATCGGAGCGACGACCAGCACCAGGTCGAGGGGGCGAGAATTGCCGAGGACCAGATCGGCATGCGTCCCCGAGGCCACGCCGCCGTCGACGTACAGACGGTCGCCAATCGGATAAGGACGAAAGACCAGGGGCACTGCCGACGAAGCCGCCACGGCGTCGGCAATCCCAACGCCTGGTGCCTCATCGGTCCCGAACGCGGCTCGCAAATTGTCGTGAAGATCGTAGGCCACGATCGCGGTCGGACGGGATGGCCACGACATTGCAGCGTCCTCACCGATGTGCGTGGTCACCCATTCCCTGATGCCGTCGGCGCAGTAGCGGGCCGGCGATCCCAAGAACATCGTGAGCCCCGGTTTTTTCATTCCAGGAACCAGCCCGTAGCGAACCCATTTGCTGACGCTGGTAGAGGCGTTCTTGGAATACACGTGGCTCCGAATTCGCTGTGCCACGTCGTCTCGGTCGTCTGAAGGGAGGACCAGAGAGTCGAGAGTCAACGCGTCATGACGAACCAAGGACGAGACGAATGCACCAGAAGACGTCCCGACGACCACTTCCGCGTCGTTGGGATCCCATTCGGTGGCCATACGGAGCGCCATGAGGGCGGCTATCTCATACGCAGCCCCGGTTATGCCCCCACCACCGAGGACCAGTCCTACCCTGCTCACGTTCTTCACAATAGAACCGAAATAGCAGCTAACACGGCAGAAACCGTCCCTGAGCTGGCGTTGCGTCAGCGCGCGCCGAAAGGCTCACCGGCGATTGTCATCCAAATGACTGTCCACAACCGCTGCACCGGCTGTCCGATTCCACTGTCGGCGCATAACACCACGGACAGGGAAGGTCGTCGCCCCGCTCGTCTCTGACCGAAACCACCAACCGCGGATCGATCTTGAACCGCTCGTTGCCTCGCACCCCCTTGGCGAGTACAAACAGACCTGTCGTCGCAGTGGCCACCACCAGAGCTTCAATCATCGTCCGTTCTCCTTACCGAGCCCCCGGAAGGCTAAGTGCAGACGACCTCGATTCAGTGGATTTAGGAGCTGCCCTCAGGCGCCCATCACGGCTTCGGTGAGATCGGCCACCAGATAGTGGAGATCGCCGAGACGACCCTCGCGGACCTCGGCGGCATCGAGCATCATCATCGCCGAGTGATAAGCCACCCACGAGCGGTAGCGGCTCTCCGGAAGTTCGGCGGCGTAACCCTTGCGGAATGCGGCCGCCGCATCTTCACCGTGGTTCACGGCGAACTGCCAGACGGCAAGTGTCAGATCCCATTCGGGTGGACCGAGCGTGGCCCACTCCCAATCGACCAGGGTGACATCTCCCTGCTCATTAACCGCGAACTTCGATGGGGTTGGTCTGGTGTGAGACGGCACCGGGTCGGTGGCCAGGGGCGGATCGAGATCCATTGCCTTGTCGAGCACGATCTGCTGCATCCCGAAGCGCCGGCGGTAGCGACCGAGACGCTCAATCGTGGACCTGTAATGACTCTTCACGTAGTCGCTGTCGATCCCGACCACGAGGTTGGTGATCTCAGCCGTGGCGTTGTGGACGTTGCTCAGGGTCCGCCCGGCCGCCTCGACGACGTCGAGATTCTTGGGGAGACTGGAGAGATTCCAGTTGCCGCCGTCGCTCATCTTCAACCAGGCGAGATCTCCATCGATCCCATGATTGTGGATTTCAGGGACGCCTTCGATGCCGGCCAGGGCTTCCAGGGCATGTCGTTCTCGTTTTTCGCGAGACACGACCGGGTAGACCTTGATGATCGCGGTGTCGACGTCGTTTTCAGCGATGCGAAAAACCTGATTGGCGCCAGCACCCAACTCTCTGATCCGTGCGGACGGATAGAGCCGCTCAACGAGCCCCCGTGCAGTCATTCCCTACTCACCCTGTCGATTATCGAGGCGACTAGGCCCGGTCACCTAATTACGCTGCCGCAGGCTAGCGATCATAAGGCAATTCTGTGGATCTTCGTCTACCTGACCAGAGGGTGCTCTCCCACGACGAGGGGGTCACTGGACTCGACGTGGCACGGTCGATCGGGACAGGGCTCGCCCGCGCCGCGGTTGCGGTCAAGTTGAATGGCACCCAAATCGACCTGAACCGTCCCATCGAGGACGGCGGTGACTTCGAGGTCATCACCCTGGACAGCCCTGAGGGATTGCACATCCTCCGCCACTCGGTGGCCCATGTGATGGCTCAGGCGGTGCTCGACCTGTTTCCCGGATCCACCTTCGCCATAGGCCCCCCGATCGAGGACGGGTTCTACTACGACTTCGAGGTCGAGGAGCCTTTCACTCCGGAGGACCTGGAGACGATCGAAGAGCGGATGTCCCTGATCGTCATCGAGGACCAGCCGTTCGAGAGGGTGGCCATGTCCCGTGAAGAGGCTCTGGACGTGTTCTCGGACCACAAGTTCAAGGTGGAGATCATCGAGAACGTGGATGCCGGCGAGGTGTCCGGCGGTGATGAGGTGACTGCATACCGCAACAACGGATTCGTCGACTTGTGCCGTGGGCCACATCTCCCGTCAACGGGGCGAATCCCGGCATTCAAAGTTCTGCGCAGTTCGGGTGCGTACTGGCGGGGTGACCAGGAGCGAGAACAGCTACAGCGAATCTACGGGACGGCATGGCCTTCGAAGACCGCACTGGACGATTACTTGCGTCGTGTCGAGGACGCCGAGAAACGTGACCACCGGCGGCTCGGCACCGAACTCGATCTCTACAGCTTTCCACCTGAGCTGGGGGCGGGCCTGGCCGTTTGGCATCCCAAAGGCGGCATGCTCAGGAAGCTCGTGGAGGATCACAGCCGTGACCTCCACGAACGCTTCGGATTCGACTTCGTGTTCTCCCCTCACATCGGCAAGGAAGACCTGTGGGAGACGTCGGGACATCTCGACTTCTACGCCGAGAACATGTACCCGAGCATGCAATATGAGGGGGACCCGGGTTATCGGGTCAAGCCAATGAACTGCCCGTTTCACGTGCTGGTCTACCGGAGTCAGCAGCGTTCCTATCGGGAACTGCCGATGCGGCTCGGTGAGCTCGGCGGTGTCTACCGCTACGAGCAATCCGGCGTGATCCACGGAATCCTCCGTGCCCGTGGCTTCACCCAAGACGATTCGCACACATTCTGCACCGAGGACCAGATTCAAGACGAGCTGAAGCTGCATCTCGACTTCGTGCTCACCTGGCTTCGTGACTTTGGCTTCGACGAGTTCGACGCCGAGTTGAGCACACGCCCCGAGAAGGCGATTCTCGACGAGGAGCATCGTTGGGACGTTGCCGAGAAGGCCCTTGCCGACGCCCTCGAAGCTCATGGAGTCACCTACCAGGTTGCTGCGGGAGAGGGAGCCTTTTACGGGCCGAAGATCGACGTCCACATCAGAGATGCCATCGGGCGACGGTGGCAATGCTCGACAATCCAACTCGATGTGAACACCCCGATACGGTTCAGTCTGGCGTATATCGACTCGACGAACTCGCCAGAGGTCCCCTACATGATCCACTGTGCAAAGGCCGGATCCCTCGAACGATTCATGGGGATACTGGTCGAGCACTATGCCGGGGCGTTTCCCATGTGGCTGGCCCCGATCCAGGTCTCGATCATCCCGGTGGCCGATCGTCACGGCGACTACGCCGCACAGGTGGAGGAACGTCTTCGCGACGCAGGGCTGCGTATGGAGGTCGACCTGTCGACCGAGACGGTTGGTGACAAGATTCGCCGCGCTCTGACTCAGAAGCATCCAGCGGTAATCGTCGTTGGTGACGACGATGTGGAGAACACGACGGTGGGCCTGCGCCTTTACGGTGAAGACCGCGACACCAGGGGAGTGCCCTTGATTGAAGCGACGAACCGACTCGTAGAGATGGCAAGGCATCCCTGATGAGCGAGGACGCTCGCCGAGTTGATCGGGAGGGAATCCACATCCAACGGGACCTCGCCGACCAGGTCGCCATCGAGGCGGATCTCGACGCCAACCTCCCAGGGGAATTCCGCTTCCCTTCTCCGTCACGACGACGCATCGCCGGCTGGGTCTACCTGGTCGCCGGTGTGGTGGCGACCTTCAGTATCGACGGAGGCTGGATCGTTGGCATCGGTTTCTCCGCCTTGGCACTTTGGCAGTTCTTGACTGCCTGGCCACTGCACGTCGACGAGCACGAAGCGATGACCACGGCCGCGGCGGCGGTCGATTTCCCCATCGGGCATTCCTCGGCTTCGGTGCGTTTTCATGGATGGCGTTCACGGCCGCGCTGGTCGGTCGTGCTCTACTCGGCGACTGAGCCCCCCGATCAGAGGGCGCTGGTCGTTGTGGACGCGGTGACGGGAGAGATCGTGGAGACCCCATACGAGGAGTCGATCTCCCCGGTCTGATGGGCCACTCCTGAACGCCCCGACTCCAACCCGGAGGGCGCTATGACACCTGAGTTCTGGCAACTGATCGATGACACCCGGCCCGACAATCGCGACCCTGGTCGGCACGCAGCCGCCATCACCTCGGTATTGATCGACTCGGGCACCGAGGACACACTGCGCTTCGCCGCCGGGTTCGAACATGCCATCGACTCCCTCTACACCTTTGAGCTCTGGGGTGCGGCCTATCTCTCGTTGGGCGGATGCAGCGACGACGCTTTCGAATACCTCCGGGCATGGATCATCGGATCCGGTGAGGCGGTCTCGGCCTTGGCGCGTGACCATCCAGAGCGATTGTTCATCGACCTTCTCGATGCGGCCGACGATCCCGATCGAAGGTGGGATGAGCTGGGGATTCAACATGGTGAGCCGCTCCTCTATGCGGCGGGAATCGCCCACGAGCGGCTGACCGGGGAGTGGCTACCCGCCCGCGCCTCGCCATATCCAGCCGAACCGGTCGGTGAGCCGTGGGACGAGAGCGAGCTACTCACGCTCTTTTGCGGAGTTGTCGGCGGCGCTTCCGCGAGACTGGTGGGGTGAACCGTCGAGCGAGGACTCCGAGGTCCTTCGTGTGATGATTCAAGTGGAGAGAGGGGTGGCGGCGTTCTCTGAGGGCGATCATTCCGACGCAGCACGGCTCCTCGATTCGGTCGTAGACACGTCCGCGGAGTGGGAGCTCGTGGCTCCGGATCGGCGCATCGACGTGGCTTACACCGTGGGTATCGGACGGCTTTTGATGGGAGACGTCGAGGGGGCCTCAGTCGCACTTCGTCTGGTCGAGTCAGAGCTTGGCGAGGCTGATCATGTCCGACGCGCCCTGGCGCAGGTGGAGATGGCCAGGGGGGACCTGGGGAGTGCCTCGCGCTTCATCGACGATCGCCCCGGGGCCAGCCGGTATGATCGCATCTTGGCAGCCAAGCTCGCCTGGCGACAAGGTGACCGGGAGGGGGCGGTGGAGCAAGCGGTGGCGGAGATGTCCAGCGCCTTGGATCCCCAAGAGCATGCCTGGGATGTGGCCGGCAGCATTCACCAGCTGGGCCCGATCTTCGTGGAGGCAGAGGAGGCGCGTCACGCCGAGTTGGCTGCCAATACTATGGACCGACTTCTGGTCGATGCCCCCGATCATTTGCCGCTGGTGACCCATCATCGACTTCTCCAAGCCGGGGTCCTCAGGTTGCAAGGCCGTCCCCGGGTGGCACTCAAGGTGCTGCGACGTCTTCGCAAGGGTCTCACCGGAACCGATCTCGCCGAATGTCTTCGAGAACAGGCGCGGGCCGAGCCAGCTCTCGGTCATCTGGCGGAGGCCGACACCCTTTACCGTACAGCCGCTGAGGCTTTCGACCGGGCCGGGGAGCGGTGGGAGACCGACGCGACGACCGCGGAACAAGCCCGCTCCGCCGAATGAAACCTCCCAGGGACCGGATACGGTCCCTACAGCATTAGGAACGCGGTTAGCGCTGGTCCAGGGGGACCAGCGCTCGCTCTGCCGGGCCGGTGTAGACCTGGCGGGGGCGGAAGATGCGTGAGCTGGGGTCGGATTCGAGCTCGCGCCACTGTGAAAGCCAGCCGGGGAGCCGGCCAAGCGCGAAGAGCACCGTGAACATGTCGGTGGGGAAGCCGATCGCCCGATAGATGATCCCGGAGTAGAAATCGACGTTCGGGTAGAGCTTGCGTTCGATGAAGTAGTCGTCCGACAATGCGACTTCCTCCAACTGACGGGCGAGATCGAGGATCGGATCGTCGACACCGAGTGCGTCGAGGACGTCTTCGGCGGCACTCTTGATGATCTTGGCCCGCGGGTCGAAGTTCTTGTAGACACGGTGTCCGAAACCCATGAGCCGGAAGGGGTCCTCTTTGTCCTTGGCGCGTTTGACGACGGTGTCGATGTCGTCTCCGGAGGCGATGATGGCATCGAGCATCTCCAACACCGCCTGGTTGGCACCGCCGTGGAGCGGGCCGGAAAGTGCGGCGATGCCGGCTGCAATCGAGCTGAAAATGTTGGCATGGCCCGATCCGACGAGACGTACCGCCGATGACGAGCAATTCTGACCGTGGTCGGCATGGAGAACCAGCAACAGGTTCAATGCCTTGGCCACGACGAGATCGGGCTCGTACTCCTCGGCAGGCACTGAGAACATCATCTTCAAGAAATTCGTCGAGTAGTCCAGGGAGTTGTCCGGGTAGACGTACGGCTGGTGCACGCGGTACTTGTAAGACCAGGCGATCATCGTCGGAGTCTTGGCTATGAGACGTCTCGAGCTGACGTCGACCGCGTCGAGATCGTGCGGGTCGAGGGCGTCGGAGTAGTAGGTGGCGAGAGCCGACGTCGCAGAGGCGAGGATCTGCATCGGATGGGCATTGTGCGGAAATGCCTCGAACAGATGCTTCATGTCCTCACGGAGAAGGGTGTGGTAGGTAATCGACTCCTCGTATTCCTCGAACTCAGACTTGGTAGGCAGGTCTCCGTATTGCAGTAGATAGGCAACTTCGAGGAACGACGTACCTTCTGCCAACTGCTCGATCGGATAACCTCGGTAGAGGAGGATCCCCTCCTCACCGTCGATGTATGACACCTTTGACGTGCTTTCGGCGGTGTTTCCAAATCCACGATCGAGCGTGACCAAACCCAACGATCCGCGCAATCGGGAGATGTCAAGGCCGATGTTGCCTTCAGTTGACTCGACGATCGGAAGGTCCAACTCCTCGTCCCCATAGCGTAAAACTGCTTCGGGCATTCCAATCCTTCCTACTCGTCATCGGTGCGGGCGGCGATAACAGCCTGTGCCTCGCTGTGAGGCACCTCTTCGTAATGGTCGAACTCCATCTCGAAGGTACCGCGACCGGAGGTGAGTGATCTCAATTCCGCAGCGTACTGCTGCATTTCTGCCATCGGGACTTCGGCAGTGACCGTCCGTAAGATTCCCTCACCCTCCATGCCCAGAACCTTGCCCCTCTTGGAGTTGATGTCTCCCATCACGTCTCCGAGGTGTGCCTCCGGTACGGTCACCGACATCTTCATGATCGGCTCGAGCAGAACCGGGTGCAGCTTCGGGCTGGCGGTGCGGACAGCCTGGATCCCGGCCATCCGGAACGACATCTCGTCGGAGTCAACCGCGTGGTACTTACCGTCATAGACTTCTGCGGCCACGTCGACGACCGGGTAGCCGCCCAGGATGCCGCGCTGGAGGGCCTCACGGATTCCCTTGTCGACCGCGGGAATCAGACCGCGGGGGATGGAACCCCCTTTGATCGAATCGATGAACTCGTAGCCGCTCCCTCTCGGCTTCGGGGAGAAACGCACGCTGGCGACTCCGAACTGACCTCGCCCGCCCGACTGCTTCTTGTGTTTTCCCTCTGCCTCGGCGCTGGCCATGATCGATTCCCGGTATGGGATTTTGGGAAGGGTCGCGTCGATCTCCACGCCAAACATCCGCTTGATTCGAGCCAGGGTTACATCGAGATGGGTGTCGCCGAGTCCCGAGAGGACCGTTTCGGCGGTTTCGGCTCGTCGGTCGACCCGGATAGTCGGATCGCTCTCCTCAATGCGGTGTAATGCAACCGACATCTTCTCGTCGTCCTGATGGGAACGAGGAGTGATGGCGAGCTCGGCCACTGGCCGGGGGTAAGTGATCGGCTCGATGACGGCGTCGAGCCCGGGGGAGCGCAGGGTATCGCCCGGATGAAGGTCCTCGACCTTGGCCACTGCGCCGATCCCTCCAACCGGAAGATCGGGGACGTCGTGGTGTTCTTTTCCCTGGAGCTTGAAGAGATTGTGAAGACGCAGTCTGCCACCTCGCGCGACCTCAAGCTCCTGGTCGGCCTTTGCGGTGCCAGAGAAGATGCGAAACAAGGAGATCCTGCCCACGAAGGGGTCGGAGAACGTCTTGAAGACGTAGGCGAGGACCGCTCCCTCGGCAGACGGCTCGAGCGGAGACCCTTCCCGTAGCGGAGGAACCGCTCGCTCCAACGGGTTCGGTCCATAGTCGGCGATGAACTCGAAGAGGGTGTCGATGCCGACCAGTGTCGTGGCGGACGTGACAAGGACAGGGCTGATCTCACCGGCGATGATCCCATGGTGAATGGTGTCGACGATCTGCTCCCGGCTGGGCTCGGTGCCTTCGAAGTAGGCCTCCATCATCTCGTCGTCGGTCTCAACGACCGTCTCGATGAGACCGGTATGGGCGGAGTGGACGAGATCCGCCACTTCGTCCGGCAAGTCGACCTGTTTGCCGGTCGTTGTCCCCTCGGGATATTCGTAGGCACGTTCGGTGGCGACACGGACAAGACCTCGGAGGTTCTCCTCCGAGCCGATCGGTACCTGGATGGGTGCAATCGACTTCCCGAAGCTTTCCCTCAGTTCGGCAAGGGTCCGCTCGTATGAAGCCCGCTCTCGGTCGAGTTTGGTGATGACGACGGCGCGGGGGATTCCTTCTTCTTCTGCGGCCCGCCACAAAGCCTCTGTCTGCACCTCGACACCGTCGACGGCTGAGACCGCGAACAGGGCGAGATCGACGGCGCGCAGTGCGGTTCTGGCATCACCACTGAACTCTGTTGCCCCGGGGGAGTCGATGATGTTGACCCGGGTTCCCTTCCAGTCCACGGTCGCCACTGCGAGACCCAGTGAGATGCCGCGATCGATCTCCTCCGGCTCGTAGTCGAACGTAGAAGTGCCGTTTTCCACCGACCCCATGCGGTTGGTGGCGCCACCCACGAACAGGAGAGCCTCGGCGAGTGTGGTTTTGCCGCTCCCGCCGTGGCCGACCAATGCAACGTTTCGAACCTTCTCAGGATCCACGTGACCTCCTTGTGGAAAACTCCGATCCTAACGCTGGTTATGGACGACGTTCCCAGGGGAGTGCTACTTTCCCGCTGTGATCGACATGCGGGTGCGGCCTCATGTGACCCGATACCTGGACTCCATCGGACGGGCTCTGACAGCAATCGGAATGACGCCCACCGCGATGACCGCATTGGGGTTGGCGATGGTCGTGGCCGGTTCCGTCATGGTGGGTACCGACCGCATGGTCTCGGGGGCATCGGTCATCGCTGTCGGCTCGCTCCTCGATGGACTCGACGGGGCGGTCGCTCGCGCCTCGGGGAGGGTGTCAGCACGGGGCGCCTTCCTCGACTCGGCTTTCGATCGGGTGGGTGAGATCGCCGCATTCGCTGGTCTGGCCTTCGCCATGGAAGGAGAGGCCAGAATCCTCCTGTTGATTGTCCTCGCAATCGGCGGCGCCATGCTGGTGCCGTACATGCGGGCTCGAGCCGAGGCAGAAGGACTGATCGGCACAGGTGGGCTCATGGGTAGAACCGAGCGACTCATCCTCTTCTGCGCTGGGCTCATTTTCGACTTTGTCGAGCCGATGCTTTGGATCTTTGTGGTTCTGGTCTGGCTAACGGCCCTGACCAGATTCCTCCGGTCGTACCGCTCCATCTCGTGAGGGATTTCTTGACGTACCTGGGGCTCCGCGCCGGGGCGGGGCTCGTCGGTGCTCTGCCGGCCAGGGCCATACGTGGTCTCGGACGAGTTTTCGGCAGGATCTGGGCTGTGGTGGACGGCAACCGTCGAGCAATGGCCCGACGTCACGCCGGTCGGGTCCTCGGCGGTGAGGCCGACCTAGACGGCGTGTCGGCGGAGATGATGACCTCCTACGGGCGCTACTTCGCGGAGGCCCTGTGGGCGCGAGCCCGTCGCGTCGACGGCATGCTCGCTGCGACGGAAGTACAGGGTCTCGAGAAGATCATCGCAGCGCGAGATCAGGGGACGGGGATGATCTATGCCCTTCCCCACATGGGCAACTGGGAGGCGGCCGCGCCTATCGCAGTGACTGTCGGTGTCCCGGTGGTGGCCGTCGCCGAGGTGTTGGCGAACCAGAGGATCACGGACTGGTTCACCGATGTGCGCGCGGCGTTCGGCATCGAGGTCGTCCTCGCCACTGGCCGGGTGGAGGTCATGCGAAAGCTGGAGCAGGCGATCGCAGCCAACAAGGCGGTGGCCCTTCTCTCAGATCGAGACTTGAAAGGCAGGGGTGTGGAGGTCGAGTTCTTCGGCGAGAAGACCACCCTTCCCCCGGGCCCGGCCACACTCGCGTTGCGTACCGGAGCCCCGCTGCTGCCGGTGGGCTGCTACTTCAAAGATGGCGGATACAAGGTGGTGGTACATGACCCATTGCCCATTCCTGAGAAGGGTTCGAGAAGCGAGAAGGTGGTTGCCACCACGCAGGCCCTGGCAACACGGCTCGAGTCGATCATCAGCGAGGCTCCCGAACAGTGGCATCTGGTACAGCCGAATTGGCCATCGGATCGGGAGGCGAGCTGAGTGAAAGTTGGTGTCGTCTGCCCGTACGACATCTCGAAGCCTGGCGGTGTGCAGCAACTGACCGGTGAGTTGGCCACCCATCTACGGGAGGCCGGCGACGAGGTGGTTTTTGTCGGTGCCGGCAAGAGTTGGTTTCAGGGCGGCCCGGGCTTGGATGATGTGACCGTGCCGACGGGCCGCGCCATCAGTATCAGGGCGAACCTCTCCAAAGCACCCCTGACACTGAGCCCCATGCCCTGGCGTCGGGTACGCAGTGCTTTGGCGGGCGTCGACGTGGTCCACGTGCACGAGCCGCTCATTCCCCTGATCGGGTGGATGGCCCTATCGACCAGGCGGCCGTTGGTAGCCACGTTCCACGCCGACGCCCCGGAATGGGTGCCCGGGCTTTACCGCGTCTTTCCGGGCAGTGAGCGAAGATTTCGCAACTCAATCATCACCGCGGTCAGCTCCATCGCCGCCCGGTCGATTCCCTCGCGCTGGGGGACGGTGCGAATCGTCCCCAATGCGATCGACGTGGCGGCATACGACCTTCCGGTTGGCCGCATCGAGAGACGGGTTGCATTTCTGGGACGGGATGATGTCAGAAAGGGGCTGTCGGTCCTCCTCGAGGCCTGGCCTCGAGTGACAGCTGCGATCCCCGACGCCGAGTTGATCGTGATGGGGGCGGATCGAGACACCCGTGTCCCGGGTGTCGAGTTCAAGGGGCCCGTGAGTGAGGGTGAGAAGCGGCGTCTTTTGGCCTCCAGCCTGGTCTTCGTCGCTCCAAATCTAGGGGGAGAGAGCTTTGGCATCGTGGTTGCCGAAGGCATGGCCGCGGGTTGCGCAGTGGTGGCCAGCGACATCCCCGCATTTGTCGAAGTGACCGGGGGGGCCGGCATCCATGTGTCGCCTGGTGATGCCCGAGCATTGGCCGGAGCGTTGACTTCGCTGCTGCTCGATCGGGCCAAGGCTCAGGAACTCGGGACCACGATGCGGGAGCGCTCCGCTGCGTACGACTGGTCCACAGTGGTTGGTGCCTATCGCGAGCTCTATGTCGAGGCGCTCTCTTAGGAGAGAGAACGTCTCAGCGGTACAATTCGGGCGACACCAAGGAGCATCGATTCGTGGAAACTGGCACAGACAGAGTCAAGCGCGGTCTCGCTGAGATGTTGAAAGGCGGCGTGATCATGGACGTCGTCAACGCCGAGCAGGCAACAATCGCTGAAGAAGCTGGTGCTGTCTCGGTAATGGCGCTCGAACGCGTCCCTGCCGACATCCGCAGAGACGGCGGGGTAGCGCGAATGTCTGACCCCAACATGATCTCCGAAATCCAGGCTGCGGTCAGCATCCCGGTCATGGCGAAATGCCGAATCGGCCACTTTGCTGAAGCAGCGGTGCTGCAGTCTCTCGGCATCGACTACATCGACGAATCCGAGGTGCTGACCCCCGCAGACGAGGAGCATCACGTCGACAAATGGGCATTCACCACCCCGTTTGTGTGTGGTGCCCGCAACCTGGGTGAGGCGCTTCGCCGCATCGGCGAGGGTGCCGCCATGATCCGAACCAAGGGGGAAGCAGGGACGGGGAACGTTGTCGAAGCCGTTCGCCACATGCGGACTGTGACAAATGAGATCCGTGCCGTGGCCTCGATGGGTGAAGAACAGCTCATGTCAGCAGCCCGGGACATGGGCGCCCCCTTCGATCTCGTCCGCGAAGTGGCAGAGACCGGAAAGCTCCCCGTGGTCAATTTCGCGGCAGGTGGCATCGCCACTCCCGCTGACGCCGCCCTGATGATGGGTCTCGGCGTCGACGGAGTTTTTGTCGGATCAGGAATCTTCAAGAGCTCGGATCCGCAGGGATATGCCCGGGCAATCGTCGAGGCGACAACCTTCTGGAACGAGCCCGACGTAGTCGCCAAGGTCTCCCGTGGGTTGGGCCAGGCAATGCCCGGGCTCGAGATGGAGACTCTCTCCGAGACCGAGCAGCTCGCCCGCAGGGGTTGGTGACATGAGTCGCGTCGGAGTCCTGGCCCTCCAGGGCGACGTGCGCGAGCACATCCGGATCCTCGAATCGCTCGAAGTCGAGGCCGTTGCGATCAAGAAACCTGTGGAGCTCGATTCGGTCGACGCGCTCGTCATCCCAGGCGGAGAGTCGACCACGATCGCCAAGTTGGCAGTCCGTTTCGGTCTGATAGAGCCGCTGCGCTCCGCAGTGGACGCAAAGCTGCCGGTCTACGGGACCTGTGCGGGCATGATCTTTCTCGCTGCCGCGGTGACCGAAGGGGATCAACCTCTGATTGGAGCCCTGGACGTCGTGGTCAAACGCAACGCGTTTGGTCGACAGAACGAGTCATTCGAGGCGGACCTCGATATCACGGGTCTCGACGAGCCATTTCATGCAGTCTTCATCAGGGCTCCGTGGATCGAGAAGGTGGGCTCTGATGTGGAGATTCTCTCCGAAGTAGACGAACATCCGGTGATGGTCCGCCAGGGTTCGATCCTGGCGACCTCGTTTCACCCGGAACTAACCGGCGACGAGCGGATTCACCGCATGCTCCTTGAGCTGATCTGAGAGGACCAGATGGCAGGACATTCCAAGTGGGCGAACATCAAGCACCGCAAGGGGCGTCAGGACGCCAAACGGGGCAAGTTGTTCGCCAAGCTGGCGAAAGCAATCGAGGTCGCTGCCCGAGAAGGCGGTGGCAACGTCGAATTCAACCCCACTCTCGCCACGGCCGTCGACAAGGCAAGAGCGGCGGACATGCCCAACGACAACATCGACCGCGCCGTCAAGCGCGGAACCGGCGAGGTGGAGGGTGCCGCGTACGAGGAGTACTACTACGAAGGCTACGGGCCGGGCGGGGTGGCCCTCTACGTCCATATCCTCACCGACAACCGCAACCGCGCCGGCTCTGACGTCAGGTCCACCTTCACCAGACACAACAGCAATCTCGGTGAGCCAGGTTCAGTTGGCTACCTGTTCAGTCAGAGGGGGGTGATCCTCGCCAAGGGCTCCGAAGAGGAAATCATGCTCGTCGCTCTCGATGCTGGGGCAGAGGACGTCAGAGACGCCGGCGAAGGGATGTTTGAGGTCGTCACGGAGGCGGGCGACCTGCGCCAGGTCAGAGACGCGTTGACTACGAGCGGAGTGGGAATCGAGAGCGCGGATGTCACCCAAATGCCGTCGACCCTCGTTCCCGTGGAAGAGAGCGATGCCAAGAGGTTGCTCCGGCTGATTGATGCCCTCGACGACCTCGACGATGTCCAGGAGGTCTACTCCAACTACGACATCGACGACTCGGTGATGGAAAAGGCGCTCACCGAAGCGTGAAATTCGTTTCCAAATCAGCGATCGCAGCCAGGTGACATATCCGGTTCGTCCGATCACCGTGTCGGCTCGAGTTCCGGGCGATCCCGACAGGGCGTTCTCTTTCGTTTCGGACACTAGGAATGACCCGCTGTGGTGTCCCAACGTCACAAACGTCGAACAAACGAGTGGTGATGGAGTCGAGGTAGGAGCAACCTTCCGCTTCCATCAGTCTCTCGAGGCCCGTGGTCGAAGCCTGGAATCCGATGTCGAGGTCGAGATCGTGGAGCTGGGCGATCGATGGATCGTGTGGCGTGTAGAGGACAGATTTCAGGTGCGCGAGATAAGACTGGAGGTGTCCGCTGCCGACCGAGGATCAAACGTGTCCCAAACGACCAGGGCCGCATTCAAACGGGCACCGGGTATCACCAAATGGCTTTACCCGATGCTGGCCAGGAGGACTTTCCGTGATCAGTTCAGAGACCTGGCAGAGCATTTCTCCTGAGACTTGGTCATCTCCGGGTCAAACTCTGGCTTCTCGTTCCACCTCCGTCGCCTCACTGCGAGGTGCCGATCGCCGGCGCCACCCGAACAGGGCCATCACCGCGAGCAACGCCACTCCCACAAGAACTGGTTCCAGGTAGTCAGCGGGGCGTGTCGCTTCGGGTGACAGGTCGTCTGGTGTGGAGGCTTTAGGGAAAACGGTGGAGGAATTCTGGGTGATCGCGGTCCTCTCTTCCCCTCCTTCGAGATCCGCCGACTCCTCGGATGCGGGCGCCTTTTCGGGTGCCGGTGCCCCGACCGACGTGTTCGCCGCCGATGGTTCCTCGATCACTGCATCGGGCGGCGACGACACAAGCGCGGCGCTTGGGGAGGAATCGGGCAGATTCTCCGGGTGGAGCATGAAGGCTCGGGCAATTCCGGGATAGTTGCCTTCCTTCAATTCAACGGCTGGCACCGCAAAACCCGGTCCCGCAATGATGTCTTCGTCGGGAAGCTCGTGGATCAACGGTTCATCCAGCGCCCACTCGATCCATCGCGGCTCCCCCGGCTCCACGCCCACATACACGTCGGCTCCGATGAGATCACCGAAGAACACTCCGGACTCACCGCGAATTTCGATCATATAGATCCCGGAGGCGAGATCGTTCGGCAAGGTGAACGGCGGTGACTTCGTCTCCGGGGTCGTAGGAGTCCTCGACCGTGTACAGCCATGAACCACCCGCCGCTGCCGGGGATGTGGTCATGCTCAAAATGATCAACGCCACCACCATCTTCAACAGCCTGCGCATCTTCTCGACCTCCCTAGGTGATTCGTCTCTTCGCATGGAGAGACGTCGCAGGAGAGCTCCTGGTTCAGCGAGAACTGCGCGGCTTCCACTGACCCGAAAATTCGCGAGAAAACTCCATGGTTTACGTAGCGTCGATTAGCGTCTAGAACATATGTTCGTCCTGGGAATCGATCCCGGTCTCTCCATCACAGGTTTTGGTCTGGTCGAGGGGGTCTATCCGCCCCGGGCTCATCGCGCCGGGGTGATCCGCACCAGCACCGATATGTCCACACCCGAACGGCTCGCCGAATTGCACCGCGGGCTCACCGAGGTACTTCTCGAGACCAGTCCGGATGTCATCGCACTCGAAACGATTTTCACGAACCGTAACCTGCAGACCGCCATCTCCGTCGGCCGGGCGTCCGGCGTTGCCCTACTCGTTGCCGCACAAGCCGGGCTCCCCGTCTTCGAGTATGTGCCGACAGCAGTCAAATCTGCAGTTACCGGCGACGGTTCCGCTAACAAGGAACAGGTGCAACAGATGGTGACCCGGCTTCTCCAGCTTCAAGACTCACCAAAACCCGCCGATGCCGCCGATGCTCTAGCCATTGCCCTATGTCATCTCCGAGTCGCACCATTGGAGGCCAGTCGATGATCGGGCGACTCCGCGGGCTCCTCGTGTCGAGTCGCGAGTCCGGGATAATCATCGACGTTGCCGGCGTCGGCTATGAGGTCGCCATGACTACCCGTGATCTCGTGTCACTTCCTGGTATCGGTGAGGAGATCGTGGTGCACATACACACCCACGTCCGCGAAGACGACATCAGTCTCTACGGATTTGGCTCAGAATGGGATCGTGAGCTGTTCCGGGTGTTGCTCAGCGCCAGCGGAGTCGGACCCAAGGTCGCTCTGGCCCTGCTCGCGTCGATGAGTGCCAACGAGATCGTCATGGCGATAACTGGCGATGATCCCGATGCGCTCACCGTGGCGCCGGGAGTTGGCAAACGAGGTGCCCAGAAGCTCGTCCTCGAACTCGCGCCGAAACTCGCTGGCAGAGAGTCCGAGGTCGTCGGTGGGCATTCACTCGGGGGCGTGCGGCAGGCCCTCGAAGGACTCGGCTACTCCACGGCCGAAATCAACGCCGCAATCAAAGACGTCGACCCCACCGAGCCGATCCAGACCCAAATCAAGACCGCCCTACAGCGACTGGGCAAAGGATGACCCGCGAAGAAAGTCTCCTCAGCCCGACCATCGAGGACGATGACGACATCACGCTACGTCCGCGTCATATGGCCGACTTCGTGGGTCAGGATCCAGTCAAGGAGCGTCTCCAGATCTCACTCGAAGCCTCCATAACGGAGGATCGTGCACTGGACCATGTCCTCTTCTCGGGCCCGCCCGGTCTCGGTAAGACCACCCTCGCCGCCATCATCGCCGCAGAGAAAGGAGTCAGCTTCAGGGTTACCTCGGGCCCGGCTCTGGAGCGCCCGGGAGACCTTGCCGCAATCCTCTCCAACCTGCAGCCCCACGACGTGTTCTTCATCGACGAGATCCATCGTCTTCCTCGCGCGGTGGAAGAAGTGCTCTACCCGGCCATGGAGGACTTTCAGTTGGACGTGATATTGGGCAAAGGCCCCACTGCGCAATCGATCCGTATCGACCTTCCCCGATTCACCCTGATCGGGGCGACCACCCGAAAAGGCAAAGTGACCGCACCTCTCCGCGACCGCTTCGGCATCGAGGAGCGGCTTGACTACTACGAGGTCGACGACCTGACGCGGATCGTACGTAGATCGGCAGGAATCATTGACGTGATGATCGAGCCTGATGCCGCTGCGTTGATCGCTCAACGCAGCCGGCAGACCCCCCGGATCGCCAATCGGCTGCTTGCCCGGCTTCGTGACTACGCGGTGGCACGAGCCGGCGGGACGATCACACTCGACGTGGCGGCGGAGGCCTTGAAGGTCTACGAAGTCGACGACCTCGGTCTGGACAAGGTAGACCGGATCATTCTCGATTCCATCGTCCACAAGTTCGGTGGGGGACCGGTTGGTCTGTCCACGCTGGCGATAGCGGTTGGTGAGGAACCGGAGACGGTGGAGGATGCATACGAGCCTTTCCTCCTCCAGTCCGGATTGATCAAACGCACCCCGCGGGGGCGGATGGCAACCGTTCACGCCTACGGGCACCTCGGTGTCGAGCCACCCGTCGACCCGCAAGGAACCCTCCTCTGAAGGTCTCCGAGTTTCAGTATGAACTACCTGCCGAGGCGATAGCCCAGAGCGCAATCGAGCCGAGACACGCCTCTCGCTTGCTGAACACCGCCGACATGAGCGACCACACGTTCGTTGAGCTGGCGGATCTCCTCGAACCCGGTGATCTGGTGGTGGTGAACGAGACCCGTGTCCGGGCCGCTCGTCTCATCGGGATACGCGGCGAAACCGGCGGAACCGTCGAGCTGCTGATCCTCGAGCGCAGTGGAGACGCCACATGGGAAGCCCTGGCGAGACCGGCGAGAAGACTGCGGCCGGGGGTCGTCATCTACTTTGATGAATTCTCTGCCATGATCGTCGGGGGTCCCGACGAGGGAAAAGTCACCATCGAGCTCGACGCCGCCCACCCCGAGCGGGCTATCGCTGAGACGGGGACCGTGCCGCTGCCGCCCTACTTCACCGGCGATCTCGACGACCCGGAGCGCTATCAGACGATGTTCGCCGCTGCCCCCGGGTCGGCCGCCGCACCAACGGCGGGACTCCACTTCACACCGGAGGTCACAGGGCGACTCGAGGCACGAGACATCGCTCTCGCCTCGGTCGACCTGCACGTCTCGTTGGACACCTTCCGGCCCATGGCAGAAGGGGACATCGAAGACCACCGGATACATTCCGAATGGTGCGCCGTACCCGACCGGACGGCCGCAGCTGTTGTCACGACCCGGCGAAAAGGGGGCAGGGTGGTGGCGATCGGAACCACGGTGGTCCGAACTTTGGAATCGATGGCGGACGGCACCGGAGGGGTGTGCGCGGGGGAGAGACGAACAGACCTGTTCTTGCGGCCCGGAAGCGAGATCACGGTAGTCGACATGCTGGTCACCAATTTCCACCTCCCCGGCTCCACTCTGCTCGTCCTGTTGGCTGCCTTCATGGGTGATCGGTGGCGTGTCACCTATGACACCGCGCTGCGACGGGGCTATCGATTCCTCTCATTCGGGGATGCCATGTTGACTGCCAGGGCCGACACGTAGCCTGGCGCGATGTCAGCGGTCACGTGGACACCGAAGGCTACCGACGGCCGAGCGCGCTCCGGCCTGTTGCGGACTCCCCATGGTGAAGTCCGCACACCGGCGTTCATGCCCGTGGGTACCCGGGCCGCGGTTAAGGCCGTCGACAGCGACGACCTGATCGCGATCGGAGCGGAGATCATCCTGGCCAACACCTATCACCTCATGCTGCGACCTGGCGCCGACCTGATCGCAGAGCTCGGTGGCCTGCATGGCTTCATGAGCTGGCAACATCCGATCCTCACCGACTCGGGCGGTTTCCAGATCTTTTCGCTAGAACCCGATATCAGCGAGGAGGGGGCCAACTTCGCATCCGTCTACGACGGTGCCAGGGTCGAGCTCACGCCTGAAGACGCGGTCAAGATACAAGAACGGCTCGGAGCAGACATCGCCATGGTCCTCGACGTGTGTGTTGGGCTCCCCGCTCCGCGTGAAGAGGTGGAAACCCAGATGCAGCTGACCCTGCGCTGGGCAGAGAGATCTCTGACTGCTCACAACCGGGCGGGACAATCGCTTTTCGGGATCGTTCAGGGGGGAACCGATCTCGACCTCAGGGCCGAGAGCGCCCGAAAAACCGCCGAACTCGGTTTCGCCGGCATCGGCATCGGCGGTCTTTCGGTGGGGGAGCCCGCCGACGAGCGCAATTCCGCATTGGAGGCGGCCGTCGCCGAACTGCCCGACGAGAAACCCCGGTACGTGATGGGCCTGGGAGACACCGAAGGTCTACTCGATGCGATCGCCCGAGGGGCCGACATGTTCGATTGCGTGATCCCGACCCGTCTCGCCCGTCATGGCCGGGCGTTGACCAGAAACGGTGACTTCAACATCAACAAGATCGAGTTCACCAGCGACGAGTCGCCGCTCGACCCTCAATGCGACTGCCGGACTTGTTATCGCTATAGCCGGGCGTACCTGCGACATTTGGTACGGATGGATGAATTGAGTGCGCATCGTCTCCTCACCATCCACAATCTCACCTATGTCTTGGACCTCATCGCCGGCGCACGGCAGGCGATCGTGTCCGGAGCGTTCCACGACTACGTCGAGTCAGTGAACAGTCATCGGTCGGACAGTTCGACCTACTTGTGAGCGGCGGCCTATTCTCGCAACGAATTACCCCACTCCCGGAGGAACCGTGACTTCTGTCGTGTTCGCCCAGGAAGCGCCGGGAAGCGCATTGCCATCCCTTCTCTTCCTGGGCTTGATGGTCGGCGTCTTCTACTTCCTGATCATCCGGCCACAAAGAAAGCGCACCCAGGCGCAAAAGAACCTCGCGGCCTCACTCCAGATCGGAGACGAGGTCCGCACCATCGGAGGCATCCATGGGACCGTGGTCTCGATGACAGAGGACAGCGTGCTGCTGCGGGTCGAGGACGGACAGATAAGGCTCTCCAAACGTGCCATTGGCAACCGCGTCGGTGACGAGACGGCTGGAGACTCCGTCTAGCCGATATGAACGAGTTCGCCCATCAGGTGGTCGCCGCCAGAGGTCTGCGCGGATTGGTGAGCGGGCGAATCAGAAAACGTGCGGGCGAAGCTCTCCTCCCGGGTCGCTGGGCTTCCTAGATGACGCGAAGGCTCGTCGGCTTCATCATCGTCCTCGTCATCGCCTGGGGTGGGCTTGCCACCGTCATCGCCACCGGGCTAACCCCACGGCTCGGTTTGGACCTCCAGGGCGGCACCGCCGTCGTCCTGACCGCTCCAGAGGGAACCGACCCGGAATTGATTCAGGTGGCAACCGAGATAATGACACGGCGGATCGAAGACTTCGGCGCCGTCCAGGAACCCGACATAGCCATCTCGGGTGACGACACCGTCGTCGTCCAACTTCCCGGTGTCGAGGACGAGCAGCGTGCCATCGAAGCTGTCGGCCAAACAGGCTTGCTCTCGTTTCGTCCGGTCATCGAGTCGTTCACCCCAGAACAGGCGCCCGAGGTCTCAGAAGTTGACGACATCAGCATGGAGGCCTACCTCCTCGACACCCAGGAAGGTTTCGCCGACCAGGTCCTCCATGTGGGGCCGGCCGCGTTGGAGGGATCCGACGTGTCCGAAGCTTTGCCCCTTTTCGACACCAACTCGGGGGTTTGGGCGGTCTCTTTGGACCTGACCTCCCAGGGTGGCAACAAATTCGCCACATTGACCGCGGAGGCAGCCTCATTCCCCGTTGGAGATCCAAAGCGGCAGATCGCCATCGTCCTGGACGGAGAGGTGATGTCGGCGCCTTCGGTCAACCCGGATGTCAGTCCCAGCACCGGAATAACCGGGGGGAGTGCGCTGATCACGGTGGGCACAAATTCAGAAGCCCAGCAGGAAGCCCAGGACCTCGCACTCACACTCCGCTACGGATCCCTTCCGGTGGCCTTCGAGGTGTCAGCCGTGCAAAAGGTCTCAGCGACGCTGGGCACAGACTCACTGCAGTCGGGCATCATCGCCGGTCTTCTCGGCCTCGGCCTCGTGGTCATCGTCCTGACCTTGTTCTACCGCTCGCTGGGATTGGTGGCGATCGTCGGACTGACCGTCTTCGGATCGCTGCTCATCGCGCTGTTCGGCCTGCTCGGTGAATTCCAGGGTCTCACCCTCACCCTCGCCGGCGTCACCGGGATCATCGTTTCGGTGGGCATCACCGCTGACAGCTACATCGTCTACTACGAGCGGATCAAGGAGAAAGTCCGCGAGGGGCTCAGCATCGAGGAAGCCGCCGACGAAGGATTCTCGCTCGCCTTCCGCACGATTCTGACCGCCGACACCGTCTCGCTGCTCGCCGCGATCTTGCTCTGGTTCCTTGCCGTCGGCGCGGTGAAGGGGTTCGCCATCGCCCTCGGCCTGGCAACGGTCCTCGACATCTTCGTCGCCCGCAGTTTCACCAGACGCGCCGTCCGTCTCATCGCCTCGGGGCGGTTCGGCTCCGGGGGCTGGTTCAGCATCAGAGGAGCGGCGAGATGAGCTGGCTGGGTCGACTCAATCGCGGTGAGCTCGCCATCGAATTTATCGGTCTGCGCAAGCGGTGGTTCACCATATCGGCCATCGCGATTTTGATCTCCGCAGCCGGGTTGGGCCTCTTCAATCTGAATCTCGGAATCGAATTCGTCGGGGGTTTGGGGATTCAGACACCCAATCCCGCCGCCGCCGACATTGGTGCGGTCCGCACGGCCCTCGAAAGCGCTGGCATCTCCGACGCAACGGTGCAGTTCCTCGATGATGGTGCCGCCGTCCGCGTCACCACGCAGGAACTCGACGAGGCAACCGAACGCGCCGCTGTGGATGCAATTGCCGACGTCACCGAGGCAACACGGAATGAAATCTCGATCGAGGCCGTCGGCCCCACTTTCGGGGCGCTCATCGCACGGCGGGCGCTGATCGCTCTCGCAGTGTTCCTGGGGGCGGTTGTCCTCTTCATCAGCTGGCGTCTCGAGTTCAAGATGGCGGCTGCGGGTCTAGTCGCCCTGTTCCACGACCTGGTGATAACCGTCGGTGTCTACGCGATCACCGGCTTCCAGGTGACTCCGGCCACGGTGGTCGCGATTCTGGTTGTTTTGGGCTACTCGCTGTATGACACGGTGGTGGTCTTCGACAAGATCGAAGAACTCGTCGATCTCGAAGAGGACAAGACGTACACAGAGATCGTGAACGACGCGATGAACTCGGTCCTGGCTCGCTCACTCGCCACATCGTTGACATCCCTGTTGCCGGTCGGGAGCATTCTCTTCGTAGGCTCTTTGGTGCTCGGCGCCCCCACCCTCCGTGATTTTGCATTGGCACTGTTCGTGGGGATCGCCGTGGGGACCTACTCATCGATCTTCCTGGCTTCGCCGATTCTCTCATTCTGGAAGGAGAGGGAGCCGGCGTGGATCGAGCGGACCGAAAGGGTGCAGAGACGCTCACGCTCGGGAAGAAGTTGATCCGGTCGTAGACTTCTCCTGTGAGCCAACTCGATACACTTGTCCGTGACATCCCCGACTTTCCCGAAGAAGGTGTGGTCTTCAAGGACATCACCCCTGTGCTCGGGGACCCCGACGCGTTCAGCGAGCTCATCACAGCGATGTCCGAGCCGTTCCGGGACCAGGGGATTACCAAGGTGGCTGGGATCGAAGCCAGGGGGTTTACCCTGGCGACGCCGGTCGCCGACCGGATCGGAGCGGGATTCATCCCTCTCCGCAAGCCAGGAAAGCTCCCTTTCCAGACCGTGAAAGAGGAATACGAGCTCGAGTATGGCCTCGATGCCCTCGAGGTGCACACCGATGCTGTTTTCGATGGGGAGAAAGTCCTCCTCGTGGACGACGTGATCGCCACCGGTGGGACTGCCAAAGCAGCGATACAACTGCTGCGCAACGTCGGCGCAGAGGTCGTTGCTCTCTCGGTCTTTATCGAGCTGGTGTTTCTAGGTGGTGCAAACCAGATCGACAGTGTCCCATTACATGCCCTCCTTCGCTACGACTGAACAGACTGTGTCGGCCACGCTGGCCGCGGTGCTCGACGCGTTTCGTGCGCACTACCCCGGCGGTGACGTGGAGCTGCTTCGCCGTGCCTACGACACCGCCGCCCAGGCACACCAGGGCCAGCTACGCAAGACGGGAGACCCGTACATAACCCATCCGGTCGCCGTCGCTCACATGCTGGCTCAATACGGTCTCGACGCTGACACCATTGCTGCCGCATTTCTCCACGACACCATCGAAGACACTCCTCTGACACTGGCCCAGGTCGAGCAGGACTTTGGTAAGGACATCGCCCAGCTCATCGACGGCGTCACCAAGCTGGATCGGGTTCGCTACTCCAATAGAGAGCAGGCCCAGGCGGCGAGCATCCGCAAGATGGTGGTGGCGATGGCACGCGACGTGCGTGTTCTCATCATCAAACTCTTCGACCGTCTCCACAACATGCGAACCGTCTATGCCCTGCGCGAGGCGAAACAGGTGCGGGTCGCTCGGGAGACTCTCGATGTCTACGCCCCACTTGCCCACCGGCTCGGCGTCCAGGAGATCAAACACGAATTCGAGGATCGGTGTTTCGCGATTCTCTACCCGGGCCCCAATGCCGAGATCCAGGCCAAGCTGGCCGAGGCCGCGCCCGAGCGCGAGGCCTTCATCGAGAAGATGATCGCCGAGATCGGCGGAATGCTCTCGGATGCCGGAATCGAAGCCGAGGTCACCGGGCGGCCCAAGCACCAGTTCTCCATCTACCGCAAGATGATGGAGCAGAACCGCCCCTTCGAGGACATCCATGACCTGATAGGTATCCGAATCATCACGCCCACCACGAGGGACTGCTACGCCGCTCTCGGTTTGGTGCACAGCCATTGGGTGCCGGTCACAGGGCGATTCAAGGACTATGTGGCGATGCCCAAGATCAATCTCTATCAGTCGCTGCACACGACCGTGATCGGCCCCGACGGCAAACCGTTGGAAATCCAGATCCGCACCGAAGAAATGCATCAGCGGGCCGAGTCGGGCATCGCCGCACACTGGCGATACAAGGAGGGTGATGTCACCTCCTCACCCGTGATCGAGTTCGATCCCTTCGACGAGGATCCCGAGGAGTTCCTCGCCAACCTGAAGATGGATCTCTATCTGGACGAGGTCTTCGCCCTGACCCCCGGCGGGGACGTAAAGGAACTGCCCAAGGGTGCCACTCCCGTCGACTTCGCCTACGCAGTGCACACCGAGGTGGGCCACCGCTGTGTTGGTGCGAAGGTCAACGGAAGACTGGTTCCACTGTCGACAAAGCTCGATTCCGGAGACATCGTCGAAATCATCACGTCCAATTCGCCCGATGCCGGACCATCACGCGATTGGCAGAAATTCGTCCGAACCGGCAAGGCGAAGACAAAGATCAAGCATTGGTTCCAACGAGAACGGCGTGATCAGGCCATCGCCGATGGCAAGGACCAGGTTCAGGCTCTCTTCAAGAGAGAGGGTCCCGAGTTGTCACCTGCCGACCAAATCGCCCATCTGGACGCCATAGCCAGTGAGCTGGGCCAAAAGGACGGTGCATCGCTCCAAGTTGCCCTCGGCGAGGGAAACGTCTCGATCGATTCGGTGACCGTGCGGTTGCGCCGCCGTCTCGAGCCGGAAACCGGTGACGACTTGTTCCAGCCGACGCGACGACGCAGGCCCTCGGAGTCCGCCCACGTAATCGTCGAAGGCCATGACGACATGCTCGTTCAGCTTTCGCAGTGTTGCGCACCGGTACCGGGAGACCAGATCGTCGGATATGTGACTGTCGGGCGGGGAGTGTCGGTCCACCGCGCCGACTGCACCAACGTCGCTTCTCTGGCGGCACGAAGAGAGCGTGCCGTCGAAGTGAGCTGGCCGACCGACAGCGGCGGGGCATTTGTCGTGTGGATCCAGGTAGAAGCGCTCGATCGGGCCCGGCTACTCCGGGACGTGACGTCGGTGGTCTCTGACACCGGAGGGAACATCACGGCGTCCTCCACCAACACCAACGAAGATCGGGTGGCCGTGCTCAAATATGAGGTGGAGCTCTCAGACCCGAGTCAGCTCCCGCGATTGCTCACCGACATCAGAGGCGTCGACGGGGTATTCACCGCGTTCCGGCTCGCCAACGACCCATCCGCCGGCTGATGCGCGTCGAACGCATACCCGCCTGGCTGGCCGAGACCAACGCCTACCTCATCGCCACCGACACCGGCGAAGGCCTGCTGGTCGATGCACCGCCGGACCCCGACGAGATCGGCAAACACATCGCTCGACACGATGTGGCGATCGTGGGCATTCTCCTCACTCACGGACACGTCGATCACACCGGTGGAGCGGGCAAGCTCGCCGCAGGCAGCGGCGCGGTGACCTATGCGCATCCCGATGACGACTACCTCACTCTGCATCCCACGGAACAGCTGCGGTTGATGTTCGGGATGACGCCTCCTGGTTCCTATGAGCTGCCCGATCGAATCGAAGACCTCGAGCACGGACTGATTCTCAACTTCTCGGGGATCTCGCTGGAGGTCCGGCACACCCCCGGCCACACCCCCGGTCACTGCTGTTTCTATTGGGAGGAAGAGGGCACTCTGTTCAGCGGTGACCAGCTTTTCGCCGGCAGCATCGGCCGAACCGACCTTCCCGGCGGGTCGTTTCAACAACTCGTTGAATCGATGCGTGACCACGTGATGACCCTCAGCGACGATGTGCTCGTCCTCCCAGGCCACGGACCGGAGACCACCATCGGCCGGGAGCGCGAGATGAACCCGTTCCGGGAAGAGTGGTCCTGACTGTTTATCGAAGTGTGATCAAAACGCACCACCGGTAACCTGCCGCTCAACCCATGAGTTTTCGGCCCCCGAAAGGCACAGACGACATCATCGCGCCCGCGTCCCAGGCGTGGCGGGAGACGCTGCGTCTCTGGGAGGATTGGTCGGAGCGCTACGGCTACCCCCTCTTCCAAACGCCGATATTCGAGGCCACCGAGCTGTTCGAACGAGGTGTTGGCGACACCAGCGAGGTTGTCACCAAGCAGATGTACACCTTTGAGGACAGGGGTGGGCGTTCTGTGACACTCCGTCCCGAGGCCACCGCAGGGGTGGTCAGGGCCTATCTCAACTCCGGCCACCAGGGAGTGTGGAAAGGTGCGACCTCGGGCCCGTTCTTTCGATACGAACGTCCCCAAGCAGGACGACGACGTCAGTTCTGGCAGCTTGATGCCGAGTACCTGGGCTCGGCCAGTCCCACTGCCGACGTCGAGGTGATCGAACTCGGCTACCGCTTCATGGGCGCCACCGGTGTGCCCGACGTCGCCTTGCTGCTCAATTCGATCGGCGACCCGGTCTGCAGGCCGATCTACGTGGCGGAGCTCCGGGCGTTCCTGAGAGCACGGGAGACGGAGCTGACCACCGACTCGATGAGCCTCATCGACCGCAACCCCCTTCGAGTTCTCGACTCCAAAGTCGACGCTCCCAAGCTGATCGACGCCCCTCGTACACTCGACTATCTGTGTGAGGCCTGCACCGAACACTTCGCTTCTGTCAAGCAAGGACTGGAGACCTTGGGAATCCCATACAAGGAGGACCCTTCTCTCGTCCGTGGGCTCGACTACTACACCCGAACGGCCTTCGAATACGTAGCTACCGGTCTCGATACCGCACAGAACGCGGTGGGCGGAGGAGGTCGCTACGACGGACTGGCCGAGGCCATTGGGGGAAGACCCACCCCAGGTGTGGGCTTCGCGTTGGGTCTCGACCGCATCATGCTGGCCCTCGGTCACCCAAAACGGCCCTACCTGGACGCCTACTTGGTATCCGAGACCGGCCCGGAGGACGCCCTCGGTGTGGTCTCAGCCCTGCGCAACGAGGGGATCAGAGTGGATTTTGATGTGGATGGCAGATCGGTGAAGGCCCAGTTCCGCATCGCGGCTCGGCTCGAGGTGCCGGTGATCCTGGTTTGGAAGGGGGAAGGACGACCGGTGGATGTTCAAGCAGAAGGAGAGCGTGTCGAGTTGCCGCTCCGGGAGGTTTCAAGGTGGTTCACCAGCAGATGAGGAGCCACGGCGCCGGAACCGTGTCGGTCTCGGACATCGACTCCGAGGTCACCATCGCAGGATGGGTGCAGCGGCGACGTGATCATGGAGGCATAGCCTTCTTCGACGTGCGCGACGCCACCGGACTGGTCCAAGTCGTGGCCGACCCTGACGAGCACCCAACCGTCGAAGACCTGAAGATGGAATACTGCGTCCAGGTGACCGGCACGGTGCGGCGACGTCCCGAAGGCACCGAAAACCTCGACCTCCCCACCGGGGAAGTGGAGATTGGCGCAGCCGCCATCACCGTACTGGCCCCGGCGAAAACGCTCCCGTTCATGATCGACGATCGCTCCGAGGTCGACGAGCGGGTGAGGTTGCAGCATCGCTATCTGGATCTTCGCCGTCCCCGAATGGCCGCCAACCTGAGGGCGAGGTCTCGTGTCACCGCTGCCATCCGCCGCACTCTCGACGACATGGGTTTCCTAGAGGTGGAGACACCGACGTTGATCAACTCGACGCCCGAGGGGGCACGGGACATGCTCGTCCCATCCCGTCACCGGCAGGGTGAGTTCTATGCCCTCCCGCAATCTCCTCAGCTCTTCAAACAGCTGCTGATGATCTCGGGAGTCGAGCGCTACTTCCAGATCGCCCGTTGCTATCGGGACGAGGACACCAGAGCGGACCGTCAGCTCGAATTCACCCAGCTCGACCTCGAAGGTGCGTTTTGGGATCGGGACGATGTCCTGGACACCATAGAGAGAGTGCTGTCAGCCACCGTCATGGAGCTCCGTGGCCTGGACGTCCCGCTCCCGTTCCCCCGTCTGAGCTGGCACGAGGTGATGAATCGCTTCGGAGTGGACAAACCCGACATGAGATTCGGGATGGAGATCGTTGACTTGACCGACCATCTGATGGGCACCGAGTTTGGAGTGTTCAAGGCTGCCATCGAAACGGGTGGCACGGTGCGCGGGATCAACGCCGGAGCGCAGGAGTGGTCGCGGGCACGTGCCGATGTCCTTACCGAGCGTGCCAAAGAGCTCGGCGCCAAAGGGCTGGTGTGGATCGAGGTCGGCGAGGACGGGACCTTCCGCTCACCGGTGGCGAAGTTTCTCAGCGACAGCGAACAGAATGCCATCGGCAAAGCCATGGACGCGGCACCCGGTGACGTCCTGTTGCTCGCAGCGGACCGGTGGCGGACAGCGCTGGGAGTGCTCGGGGGCCTGCGTAACGACCTGGGACGTCCCACCGGGCATGATGAGCTCTCATTCCTCTGGGTTGTCGACTTTCCACTGTTTGAAGAGGACGATGACGGATCCATCACGTTTTCCCACCATCCCTTCACCTCTCCGGTCTCACTCGAAGAGATGCGGGAACGTCCAGAGAGCGCCATCTCGAAGGCGTACGACGCCGTCCTCAACGGGGTCGAGCTGGGCTCGGGATCGATCAGAATCCACGATCCGGACGTGCAGCGGCAGGTGTTCGAGATCCTCGGGATCGACCGGGAGACCGCCGAGAGCCGATTTGGGTGGTTTCTGGAGGCACTGCAATACGGGACACCACCACATGGTGGTTTTGCCTTTGGCATCGATCGTCTCGTCATGGTCTTGCAAGGTGAGTCGTCAATCCGTGAGGTGATTCCTTTTCCCAAGACTCAGACGGGTCTCGACCCGATGACAGGCGCCCCCACCTGGGTCGAGGATGAGCAGCTCGCCGAGTTGGGTGTCGATCTGACCGAAGCAGCCAAAACCCGCCGCGAGGAGAGGCCGGCATGAGGAGTCAGGAGATCCGTCAGGCGTTCATCGACTTCTTCGTCGAAAGAGACCACGTGTTTCGTCCCTCGGCGTCGCTGATTCCGGTCGATCCGACACTTCTGGTCACAAACGCGGGCATGGTCCCGTTCAAGCCGTATTTCCTCGGCCAAGAGGTGCCACCATGGCCGAGGGCGGTCTCGGTGCAAAAGTGTGTTCGCACCGTCGACATCGACATCATCGGCACAACACAGCGTCATCTCTCCTTCTTCGAGATGCTGGGGAACTTCAGCTTCGGCGACTACTTCAAAGAGATGGCGATCCCTTTTGGCTATGAATTCGTCACCGAAATGCTGGGCTTGGAACCAAATCGGCTCTGGTTCACCGTGTACGAGACGGATGACGAGGCGGCACAGATCTGGATCGACGATGTCGGTGTCCCTGCCGACCGGGTGCAACGCGGTGGGAAAGACAACTTCTGGCAGATGGGGGTGCCAGGCCCGTGCGGTCCCAGCTCGGAGATCTTCTATGACAAGGGCGAAGAGTTCGGAAAGCCCGGCGGCCCCATCGGAGGCGATGAAGACCGATATGTCGAGATCTGGAATCTCGTCTTTATGCAGAACATCCAGGACGAGCCCTACAACGTCGTCGGGGACCTCCCTGCCAAGAACATCGACACGGGAATGGGCCTCGATCGGATCGCCGCAGTTCTCCAAAACGTCCCCTCGGTCTTCGACATCGACACCACCAGCGAGGTTCTGCGCACGGCCGAGCGCTACACCAGCTTGGAGTACGGCGCTTCAGAGCGAAGTGACGTGTCACTCCGCATCCTCGCCGACCACGGACGCACCGTCACGTTTCTGATCGGTGATGGGGTCATCCCGTCCAACGACGGCCGGGGTTACGTTCTCCGTCGGATTCTGCGACGTGCGGTCCGACACGGTTGGCAGTACGGCGGCCAGGGTCTGATCGCGCCACGTCTCGCCGAGACCACCATCGAGGTGATGGGCGACGCCTACCCCGAGCTCCTGGAAAAGAAAGATTTCATCCTCGATGTGGTCACCCGCGAGGAAGAGAAGTTTCGCCGCACCCTCGAGTCCGGTCATCAGCTCCTCGATACAGAGCTTGAAGAGGGCGAGATGCTGAGTGGAACTGCCGCGTTCAAGCTCCACGACACCTACGGTTTCCCGATTGACCTCACCAAGGAGATCGCCGCCGAACGGGGAGTTGAGGTCGACGTCAGCGGCTTCGACGACGCGATGGAGGCACAGCGGAGACGAGCCCGGGCTGCCTGGAAGGGAGCGGAGGAGTCAGAGACAGCCGACGTCTACCGCGGATTGATCGAGAGTCACGGGCTCACCGACTTCGTCGGCTATGACTACGAGGCATCCGACGGGGTCATCCTGTCCATAGTCAGGGAAGCCGAGCCGGTGTCCAAGTCCGAAAAGGGGGATGTCATTGAGATCTTCCTCGACAAGACCCCGTTCTACGCGGAGTCGGGCGGTCAGGTCGGCGACACCGGTCTGATTCGGACCGAGACCGGTGAGGCTCTGGTCACCGACACCCGGCATGTGATCCAGGGTCTGCACGGACACAGGGCAAAGGTAACCAAGGGAGAGCTCCTCGTTGGGCAGCCGGTCAGCTCGGCGATCGATAGTCCCCGCCGCGCGGGGATTCGCAAGAGCCACACCGGCACACATGTTCTTCATTGGGCCATCAGGGACGTTCTCGGCGATCATGCCCACCAGGCGGGCTCACTGGTCGAGGACGGGAGGCTGCGTTTTGACTTCTCCCACTTCTCCCAGGTCGCGCCGGAGCAATTGGGAGAGATCGAAGCCGAGATCAACCAGCGTCTGGTCGACAACAGTCGTGTTTCCACCACGATCACAAGCAAGGAACAGGCCGAAGCAATGGGTGCTCTTGCCTTCTTCGGTGACAAATATGGAGAGGTGGTGCGGGTGGTCGAGATCGGCGATTTCTCCACGGAGTTCTGCGGTGGCACACATACACACGCCGCCGGTGAGGTGGGGCCGCTCGCCATAACCTCCGAATCCTCGATCGGTTCCAACCTGCGACGTGTCGAAGCCTTGACCGGCATGGCCGCCTATGACCATCTCGTCACAGTACGTGGGGCTCTTCGCCGGACGGGTGAGCTCCTTCGCACCCCGCCGCACGATGTGCCACAACGGGTGGAGCAACTGTTGGAGAAGATGAGCGGTCTCGAAGACCAGCTTGACGCCATCGCCGGCCAGCGGATGGGTGTGGTCGCCGAGGAACACGCCGCCAACCCACGGCGAGTCGGCGAAACGGCGCTGGTGGTCGCCGACGTGGGGCAGGTGTCGGGAAACGAGCTGCGCCAGATCGCCCTCGGAGTCAGGGA
>Ga0299907_10000095_pt1 | contig 32644 bp, 34 predicted proteins | sample RVTome_16_FD_198680 | JGI IMG/M metagenome (GOLD analysis project Ga0299907, IMG submission 198680) | Soil microbial communities from uranium-contaminated site in the Upper Colorado River Basin, Wyoming, United States - RVT152D67 (version 2) ...
GCCGGGCGGTCGGGGCCGGAATGTCTGGTCGGAAGCGTCGCTTTACGGCGACGAAGGAGCCTCACGGATCCAGTATGTAGAGGTAATGCGCAAGAGGGCGCGCGTGGTCGTCTCGGGGTTCGTCCAGGGTGTGAACTTCCGCTGGTACACCACCGAGCAGGCACGGCGCCACGAGCTCGGTGGCTGGGTCCGCAATCTGCCCGATGGGAGCGTGGAGGCGGTGTTCGAGGGGGCCGAGGAAGCCGTGCAGCGCCTGATCGACTGGTGCCACGTAGGGCCGCGATCGGCGCAGGTAACCCACGTCGAGGTGACTTGGGAAGAACCCGATGGCCTTTTCTCTTTCGACGTGGAGTTTTGAGCCCCCACATCCGCTGGGGGTTCGGGGGGCGCAGCGCCCGAAGGGCGCGGAGCGCCCCCGATCAACTGGGAGCGCGGGAGCGCGCAATAGCCGGACGAGTGAGGCACCCCGCGCCGTGCAGCCGTGAGAATCACAGCCGTGTGAGGGTTGCTCTCGTATCCTCGCTGCGTGCATCTCCGCTCAATCGTGCTCCGCGGCTTCAAGTCGTTCGCCGACCGGACCACCCTCGACCTCGAACCCGGCCTTGTCGTCGTGGTCGGCCCCAACGGCGCCGGCAAGTCCAACCTCATCGACGCCCTCATGTGGAGCCTCGGCACCCTGTCGGCCCGCACGCTTCGCGCCGAGAAGATGGAGGACGTCATCTTCACCGGCACCGAACAACGCAAGGCCCTGGGGATGGCGCAGGTCATCCTGACCCTGGACAACGCCGACGGCACCTTCCCGCTCGACTTCTCGGAGGTGCAGGTGGGACGCACCCTGTTCCGGGACGGGGCGAGCGACTACGCGATCAACGGCGCGAGTTGCCGGCTGCTCGACGTCCAGGAGCTGCTGGGTGAGGCCGGGTTGGGGCGCGAGCTCCACGCCGTCGTCGCTCAGGGCCAGGTGGACGACATCGTTCAGTCCAGGCCCGAGGATCTGCGTGCCTACGTCGAGGAGGCGGCCGGCATCTCCAAGCACCGGCGCCGCAAGGAGCGGGCTCTGCGACGCCTCGAGCAGGTATCGCTGGATATCGACCGCGCCGCCGACGTCGCCAACGAGCTGCGCCGTCAGCTGCGGCCGCTGCGCGCACAGGCCGAGCAGGCCCGGCGCCACACCGACATCACCGACCGCCTCCGTGAGATCCGTATCCGCCGGCTGGTGGGCGAGCTGGAAGTCCTCGAGCGCGACCGCAAGCGGGCGCTGGACAGCCGAACCGGTGCGTCCGAGCAGCTGAACGAGCTGCGCGCCCGTCTGGACGATCTTCGTGCCCGCCGAATGGGGGCCGAGCGCAAGCTCGATGCCTCGCGCCGTGCGTCCTCGGGCGTTCGTCGCGGCCTCGAGCACCTGCGTTCGGCGCAGGCCTCGGCACTGCGGGCCGTCATCGTTCTGCGTGAGCGCGCGCACGCCCGTCCCGACGTCCGCCGCCGCGATGCCATCGTCCTCAAGCTGCAGGAGCTGGACACGTTCGAGACCGAGGCCCGGACCGATCTCGAAGCCGTCGCCTCCGAGCTCGAGCAGATGGACACCGGGCTGTCTGGGATGCGCGACGGCGACCGCGAGTTGCGCCGTGAGATCGCCGCCGACAGCGAGCGCTTGATCCAGGCGCGGCAGGACGCGACGGCCATCGAAGCGGAGTCTCGAGCGTCGGAGCAGGGCGAGATCACGGCGCGGGCGGAAGCGGGGGCGTCGGGCCAGCGGGCGGACCGCGCGCGGGCCGAGCTCGCGCGGCTGGACGACCGGGCCGGCGTGGTCCGTCGCGAGATCGAGGAGCTCGACTCCTCGGGTGGACGGGCGTCGCTGTACGTCGAACGCCTCGAAGGCGAGCGAAACGAGGCCAAGACCGCGCTCGAGGAAGCCGAGCGCAAGCTGCGCGACCTGGACGGACAGAAGGCAGTTCTGGAGGGCCGCATGGAGTCGCTGCGCGTGGCGCAGGAGCTCGCCGCCGAGCGGCGGAAGGGGGCCGAGGCGCTGCGGCGCTCCCACGGCACCGACCTGGACGCACGCGGCGTACTCGGTGAGCTCATCCGCATCCCGTCCGGACTCGAGCGGGCCGTCGAGTCGGTGCTCGGCCCGGTACTGGACGCCCTCGTCGTGGGCGGCGCGAAGCTCGCCGACGCCGTCGAGCGGGCCGAGTCCGAAGGTTCGGACATCTTCGTAGTGCCGACGAGTTCGGCCGCCGAGTCGCGTCCCCAGAGTCTCGAAGGTGCGCGTCCCCTCGCCGAACTCGTCGATGCGCCCGCGTGGCTGCGCGGAGCCGTCGACGCGCTGTGCGACGGCGTGTACCTCGTCTCCAGACCCGAGGACGCGCGGGCGCTCACGGCGAGCCATCCGGACGCCACGTTCGTGACCCCGAACGGTCGCGTGCTGCGTGGGCGCGGAGCATCGCGGCCGGCCCGCAGCGGCCGGGAGCCGGCGCTCGAGTTGCGCAAGTCCTACGAGCAGGCCTCCGAGCGCTTGGTACGGCTCGAGCGCGAGCGCAGCAACGTCATGGTGCAGCGGGATAGGCACGCCCGCGACACCGAGCAACTCGATCGCGAACTCACCGAAGCCAGGACCGAGCTCGGCGAGCTCGAAGGCCGCATCGCCGCATCCGCCGACCGGTTGCGCGAGCTCGATGCCGCGCAGCGCGCCGCGACGCTCGAGCGCGATCTTGCCGAGCAAGATCGCGACGAACGACTCCATCGCGCCGAGGCTCTGGCGCATGCGCGCCAGGACCTCGCCTCCCGGCGTGCCGAATCGCAACAGGCGGAATCGTCGGCGAGCGAGCACATCGCCGAGCTCGAGAGCCGGCTCGGCGACATCGGCCAGGAGATCGCGTCCATCGAGGGCACACGCACGGAGATGCTGACCAGGCGGGCCTCGCTCGAGGAGCGTTTGCGCGGGATCAGGCGTACGCGAGATGAACTGGGGGCCGAGCGAGTCGAGGTCGAAGCCGGACCGACCGCACCGGAGGACCTCGCCGCCGCGGAAGGCACGCTGTCCGAGCTCGACGCGTTCGTGTCTACGACCGAGACGCGCGTGCGCGAGCTGCTCGAAGCAGAGGACGGGATCGACGCCGAGCTTCGCGAGGTGTCCGAAGAGACCTCGCGTGTCGAGGTGCAGGTCGCATCGCTCGAGCCGCGGTCGCTGCACGCCTCCGAGGAGGTTGCGCGCTTCGATGTCCGGATCGAAGAGATCGGGACGAGACTCGCTCACGAGTTCGAGATCCCGCCGTCCCGCGCGCGCCAGGAGTTCCCGCCGGCGGGAGAGGACGAAGCTCTCGATGCCGAGGAGCGCCGCTTGGATCGTGAGCTCCGGCGCATGGGTCCGGTGAATCCGCTCGCCGCACGCGAGATCGCCACGCTCGACGAGCGACGGGAGTTCCTCGAGGCGCAGCTCGAGGACCTGCGTAGCAGCCGCCGCGATCTACTCAAGGTGGTGCGCACCGTCGACGAGGAGATGCGCCAGCTGCTCGTCCGGGCCGCCGAGGACGCCAACGCCGCCTTCCAGGACGTCGTCGGACTGCTCTTCCCCGAGGGTGGCGGCCGTATCCGACTGGCGGGGGCCGAGGACCCTCTCGAAGCCGGTGTCGAGATCGAGGTCCGCTTAGGCCGCAAAGGTCACCGCAAGCTGAGCTTTTTGTCCGGAGGCGAGAAAGCGCTCGCCGGTCTGGGCTTTTTGTTCGCGCTCCATCTGGCTCGTCCGACGCCGTTCCTCGTCCTGGACGAGGTGGACGCGCCGCTGGACGATGCGAACCTCGGTCGTTTCCTGCGTCTGCTCGATTCGTTGCGCACGCGCACGCAGGTCGTGGTGATCACTCACCAGAAGCGGACGATGGAGCGTGCCGACACCCTCGTCGGCGTGACGCTCAATCCCGACGGCACATCACGCGTGGTGATGCAGAAGTTGGAGGACCACCCCGAGCACGTCGCGGCCGCACCCGCGTCTGTCGTCCACTAGCCTGGGGCGGTGCCGCAGTCCGTCGGTGAGGTCGGACTCACGACCGTTGCGTTACTCATCGCCATGGTCCTGTGCTATTTGGCCGTGCGACGTTGGGGGACAGAAGATGCACCGGATGCACTCGTCGTGGTGTGGAAGCGGTGGGGCGCCCTTGGGCGTGCCCCGGTCGAGGAACCGACGCCCCGCAAGCGGTCGCCCCGCAAAGGGCCGGGAGCTCCGGCCGCGCGTCCCCGGAAGCCACGGCCGCGCAGTGGCGAGCCACCGCGTAAGCGCGCGGCCCGGGCGCGCACCCAGACGCAGAAGCGGCTCGCTCGAACCATGAAGGCCGACGACGGCGACCACATGCCGCTCGGCGCGCTGCGTCCCGAGCGTGCGCAAGAAGACGAGGGCGAACCGAAGGCCGGCTTGCGGCTGCGCCTGCGCCGAGGCATGCGGCGCACGCGCGACAAACTCGGTCGTGAGGTTAACGAGGTCCTCAAGGGCGGGCCGACCGAAGAGGGGTTCGACCATCTCGAGGAGGCGCTCGTCGCGGCCGACGTCGGCATCACCACCGCCACGACCCTCGTGGACGAGCTACGTGGCCGGAGCGACATCACCGCGGAGACGCTTCCGGAGGCGTTGCGCTCCGTCATGGTCTCTCAGCTGGCCGCCGCCGACCGGCGCCTGAGGCTCGTCCGGCAACGACTGACCGTGTGGATCGTCGTGGGGGTGAACGGCACGGGCAAGACGACGTCCATCGCAAAGCTGGCCGCGCGCGCGCAAGCGCTTGGCCTGAGCGTGTGTCTCGCCGCCGGCGACACGTTCCGTGCCGCCGGCGTCGAGCAGCTCGAGGAATGGGGCAGGCGGCTCGGTGTGGATGTCGTCAGGCAGAAGACGGGGGCCGATCCCGGAGCCGTCGTGTTCGACGCGATCGCGCACGCGCGATCGGCCGACCACGAGCTCCTCATCGTCGATACGGCCGGACGTCTGCACACGCGCAAGCCGCTCATGGAAGAGCTGCGCAAGGTGATCCGCGTCATCGAACGCGACGAGAACACGGCACTCGCGGAAGTGCTGCTCGTCGTCGACGCCACGACTGGGCAGAACGGCATCACGCAAGCGCGCGCCTTCGGTGAGGCCGTTGACGTGACGGGTCTCGTCCTCGCGAAGCTCGACGGGACCGCGAAGGGTGGCATCACCTTCGCCGTCGAGCGCGAGCTCGGCATCCCCGTGAAGGCCGTCGGGGTGGGGGAGCGCGACCGCGACCTCATCCCCTTCGAGGCCGAGGCGTTCGTCGACGCGATCCTGGGGACCGAGAAGGGCGACTAGAGGCTAGAGGTAGAGTCCCGTGCCGCTGTCGGTCTGCTCGGACGCGACGGCGTGCACTTCGCGCTCGCGGAGCAACAGGTAGTCCTCGCCACGGATCTGCGCCTCGTACCCGGCCTCCGGGCTGACCAGGACGTAGTCGCCGACCTCGATCGTCCTGATGCTCGGCCCGATGGCCACGACCTCGGCCCACACCGTGCGCTTGCCTTCCGCGGCCGCCGTGGCCGGGATGAGAAGTCCGGCTTTGGTCTTGCGCTCCTCGGACCCCGGACGCCGGACCAGGATCCGGTCGTTGGTCATCCGGATGGACGGACGGCCCTCGGCGACCTCGGCGGCGCGTAGTGAGGTGACCTTCTGTTCCTTGGCGATCATCGAACCAGCGTAGCGTTTGCTCAGCGATAGGGGCCGAAGTCCGGGTCGCGCTTCTCGCCGAACGCGCGCACACCCTCGGCCGCCTCATCGGTGCCGAGGAATAGATCGAGCCCGGCCCACGCGAGCGTTCCGATGCCCGCGATCGACTCGGTGTCGGCGTTGAAGGAGTGCTTGAGGAAGCGGATCGCTGTCGGCGACTTCGTGAGGATCTCCTCGGCCCACGAGCGGGCCTCGTCCATCAGCCCGTCGAACGGGACGACTGTGTTCACGAGCCCCCATTGCAGCGCCTGCTCGGCCGTATATTGACGGCAGAGGTACCAGATCTCCCGCGCGCGCTTCTCGCCGACGATGCGCGCCAGGTAGGCCGACCCGAAGCCCGCGTCGAACGATCCCACCCGTGGCCCGGTCTGGCCGAAGCGTGCCGTGTCCGCGGCGATCGTCAGGTCGCACACGACGTGCAACACGTGACCGCCCCCGATCGCGTAGCCATTCACGGCCGCGATCACGGGCTTGGGGATGTCACGGATCAGCCTGTGGAGGGCGTCGATCTCGAACAGGCCGAACGTGGACGGCCCGTAATCGCCCGTCTGCGCGCGCTGCTTCTGGTCGCCGCCCGTGCAGAAGGCCTTGTCGCCCGCGCCGGTGAGGATGACGACACCGACAGATCGGTCGGCCCACGCCGTCTTGAAGCACGCGATGAGCTCATCGACGGTCTGCGCGCGGAAGGCGTTGTAGACCTCGGGCCGGTTGATCGTGATGGTGGCGATGCCGCCGGAGACGTCGTACAGCACGTCCGTAGGCTCCATCCAACGAGGCTAACGGAATGCGAGTGCCGGGCTAGAGCAGGCCGACGTACTCGCGCACGATGGATCGCTTGTCCTTGCTGAGCGTCCCCGTCGTCTTCACGGCGAGCTTCAGAGCGGCCTCGACCACGGACGGCGTGTCCAGCGTGCGGCCCTTCAGGTGGAGCGCCGCGCCGCCGCCCACGTGGGGAGCGGCCATCGACGTCCCCGACATCCACGACGTGCCGCCGCCCTTGCGCGTCGACAGGACGCTCACGCCGGGAGCCCACACGTCCACGCAGATGCCGTAGTTGCTCCACGATGCTTCCCGGTCGTAGGAGTCGGTTGCGGCGACCGTGATGATGCCGTTGTCCACACCCGCGCCCGCCCGGGCCGGCGAGGAGGTGCACGCGTCCTTGCCTTCGTTGCCGGCGGCGATCGAGTACAGGACGCCGCTGGCGGCCGATCCCCGCACAGCGTCGTCCAGAGCGTTGCTGGCTCCGCCGCCCAAGCTCATGTTGGCCACGGCCGGCTTTTTGGCATTGGCGGTTACCCAATCGATGCCCTTGATGATGTTCGACGTCCATCCGGAGCCTTTGCAGTCGAGCACCTTGACTCCCGTGACGGGAGCCCCGGGGGCGACGCCGACGACGTGGCTCGAGTTGTCCTTCGCTGCGATCGTGCCGGCGACGTGGGTGCCGTGCCCGTGGCAGTCGGTGTTCGTGCCGCCCGCGTAGTTGACGTGTTTCACGACGTTGAGATCGGAGTGCTTGTAGACGCCGGTGTCGATCACGTAGATGTTGACGTTGCTCACGGCGCCCGACCCGTTCCCGGCCTTCGTCGAGCTGACGTCGGCCCCGACCTTTCGGATGCCCCAGGGTACGGTCTGCGCGGTCACCGACATGACTTGGTCCCGCTCGACGTGGACTACCCGCGCATCGGATCGGAGTGCGGCCGCCCGATCGGAGCGCATCGTAGCGGCGTATCCCTTGACGGCGTGCCGGTACACGGCCTGCACCCTCGCTCCGTGCCGTTTGGCGTGATCGTTCGCGACGGCGCTGGGGTCGTCGGCGTTGGTCTTCAGGACGACGATGAACCTGTCGGTGGAAGGGGCGGCGCCGGCCGCGACGGGAACGGCCAACATCGCGACCACGAGGGACGCGACGAGGACGCAGAGACGAGACCGCTTCATGCGTGGGAGTCGGCCTGTGGTGCGGAGGTATGAGCCTGCCTCCGCACGAGGATCCGACCGGCCCGGTAGGCTCCCTGAGGATGTTCGAGAACCTCTCCGAACGCCTCGACGGTGCCTTCCAGCGCCTGCGGCGCAAGGGCAAGCTCAGCGAGGACGACCTCGACGAGGGGCTGCGCGAGATCCGTCTCGCCCTCCTCGAAGCCGACGTGTCCGCCTCGGTCGTCCGCATCTTCCTGCAGCGCGTCCGCGAGGAAGCCGTCGGTCAGCAGGTGCTGCGGTCGATCACACCGGGCCAGCAGATCGTCAAGATCGTCCACGACGAGCTCGTCCGGTTGCTCGGTCACGAGCACCGGCCTCTGCGCATGGCCGAGCAACCGCCCACCGTCATCCTGCTCGTCGGTCTTCAGGGCTCCGGGAAGACGACGGCCGCGGCCAAGCTCGCGCGCCAGCTCAAGGCACAGGGGTTGCGTCCTTTGCTGGCGGCTTGCGACCTGCAACGTCCGGCCGCGGTCGACCAGCTCGTCATGCTCGGCGCCCAGGTCGACGTCGACGTTGAGGCGGGGGAGCCGGGCGGAGATCCGGTGGCGGTCGCGCGACGCGCCATCGACCGTGCGCGCCGCGACGGGTACTCGGCCCTCATCGTCGACTCGGCCGGACGGCTCCACGTCGACCCAGAGCTGATGGACGAGGCGGCGCGCGTGCGCGACGCCGTCCAGCCGACCGAGACGATCCTCGTGCTCGACGCGATGACGGGTCAGGACGCCCTCAACGCCGCCATCGCCTTCAACGAAACGATCGGACCGACCGGGGCGATCCTCACGAAGCTCGACGGTGACGCGCGCGGCGGCGCTGCGCTCTCCCTGGCCGAGACGACGGGCATCCCGATCCTCTACGCGAGCGTGGGGGAGAAGCTCGAGGACCTCGAAGCGTTCCACCCGGACCGCATGGCGTCGCGGATCCTCGGGATGGGCGACGTGCTCACGCTGGTCGAGCGGGCCGAGGCCTCCATCGCGGCCGAGGACGCCGAAGCGATGGAACGCAAGATGCTCGAGGCAAGCTTCGACCTGGCCGACTTCCTCGAGCAGCTGCGCATGATCAAGAAGATGGGGCCGCTCGAGGGGATCGTCGGCATGCTGCCGAAGATCCCCGGTGTCGGGAAGATCTCCGAGGATCAGATCGACGAGGGAGCCCTGACGCGCACCGAAGCCATCATCCAGTCGATGACGCCGGGCGAGCGCGCCAAGCCGCAGATCATCAACGGCTCGCGTCGTGAGCGGATCGCGCGCGGCTCGGGCACGAAACCCCAGGACGTCTCGCAGGTCGTCAAGCAGTTCGACATGATGCGCAAGATGATGCGTCAGACCATCGGTCGCATCCCCGGCATGCCGGGACGCAAGGCCGGACGCAAGGCCCGGCGCGCGCTCCCGAAGATGAAGGGGTTCTAGATCTCCGAAGAGCTGGTGTGCGTGTTCATAGGACGCCATCCGCTCGTGGATGTCCTGGCCGGACTGCTGCGGTCCAACGGCGTCGAGTGCGCCGTTTTCGAAGAGGTCGTCAGCCGTGTCTATCTCGGCTACTTGGGGGAGCATCGGTTGATGGTGCGAGCGATGGACGAACAGACGGCCTTGCGCGTGATCGCGGAGGCCGAACCTCTGCCCGAGGGATGAGGAGCCTCGTCGCCGCCGTGGTGGTCGGCGCGTCGGTGCTGTTGCCGGCGGCCGCGTTAGGCGTTGAGGAGCGGCTCGTCGCCCAGCAGGATGATGACGCAGAAGACGGGAGCGGTGAGGACGGAGCCTCTGGACAAGACGGCTCATCGAGCTCCGGTGGAAGCGGCGCTCCCGGTCCCCCCGGCCGTCCAGGACAGATCATCACGCCTGCACCTCCTCCCCCTCCGCGGACGCCGGCGCCGTCGAATCGTCCGCCGAGCCTCACCCCGTTGCTGCCGGCGAGGGTGAGCTCCGAGCCACGGCCCACGACCGCCGGTCCGGACGGGCCTCAACCGGAGCGTGCGAGCTCACGGGTTCTGGTTCCGCTCGTCGGCGTCGGGCTCGTCGGTGCCGTCGTTCTCGGCCTGTGGGCGTCGCGCCGCGTGGGCTAGTTGCGAACGGCGTAGAGCTGCCAGGTCCCCGGAACACCCTTTAGGTCGCGCTCGCCACGGTCGTCGAATTCGAGTCCCGAACCGGCCACCAGATCCGTTACGGTGCGCGAGACGAGTTGCTCGCCTGTAGCGGCCGAATCACAGATGCGCCGCGCGATGGTGACCGCGATACCCGTGACGTCTTTTCCCCGCAGCTCGATCTCGCCGACATGAAGTCCGGCGCGGATCTCGATGCCAAGATCGCGAATGCAGCTTTCGATCTCACGGGCACAGCGAACGGCACGGGCCGGCCCGTCGAAGGTTGCCAGGAGGCCGTCGCCCGTCGACTTAACGAGCCTGCCCCGGAACCTCTCGATCTGCTCGAGGGAAAGCTGGTCGTGCCTGTCGAGGAGCTCCCGCCATTTCCGGTCGCCGACCTCGCTTTCCTTTTCCGTTGAGGCGACGATGTCCGTGAACAGCACGGTGGCCAGCACACGATCGGACTCGACCGTCGGCCTCACCCCGGTGACGAACCGCTCGATCTCGTCGGCGATGGCGTCGGAGTCGCCGACCCAGGGGAGATGGTCGTCGCCCGGGAGTTCCACGTACTTGGCCCCCGGGATCTCGTCGCGGAGGTTGCGAGCCTCCGCAACGTCGATGAATCGATCGCCCGTGCGGTGGAGAACCAACGCCGGGACGTGGATGACGGGTAGGGCATGGCGTACGTCGCCGTCGACGAGCATCCGGAACACGGCGTTCGCAGCTTGGGGGTTGTTTCCGGCGCGTTCGAACTGACCCCACCAGCTCCGCAGTCGTGGGTCCTGTGCTGCGCTCGGCGCGAGCTGGTCCAAGCGCCCGCCCTTGCCCCACAACGGGTGCTCACGACCGAGTGGCATTCTCCCGGCAAGCGCTTGCGCACCGGATGCGAACGTGCCGTACAGGGCAAGGGCGGTGGTTCTCTCCGGATTGCTCGCGGCGAAGAGGATCGCGAGTGGGCCACCGGTGTCGTACCCGAGGACCGCTGCTTTCTCGGATCCCACTGCGTCCATGACCAGACTGATGTCGTCCATCCAGCCCTCGAGCGTCGCCACGGCGGGATCCCGGCCGCGATCCGAGGCTCCCGCCCCTCGCTTGTCGAAGCAGATGAGCCGGCTGAAGGACGCCAGGCGGCGGAGGAATCGCTCGAACGGGGGTTGGTGCCACATCAGCTCGATCGGATGTGCCCAGTTCGGGACGAAGACGAGATCGATAGGCCCGTTCCCGACGACCTGGTAGGCGATGTGGACGTCGCCTGCCGTCGCGTACCTCGTCTCGGGGACGTCCATCATGCGAGTTTCCGCTCGAACCAGTCGAGGATGATCTCGAAGCGCTGCACACGGTGGACGGGCGAACCGGATCGCGACAGCTCATGCGACTCGGCGGGGAACCGCACGAACTCCACGTCGCGCTTCAACAGCCGCAGGATCGTGAACAGCTGCTCGGCCTGCTCGATCGGGCAGCGCAGGTCGTTCTCGGAGTGCAGGATCAGCAGCGGCGTCCGGATGTTGGTCGCGTAGGTGATGGGCGACATCCGCGTCCATTCGTCCGGATCCTCGAACACCGACGAGCCGATCAACGATTTGAACGGCCACCCGAAGTCCGAGGAGCCGTGCATCGAGTGCCACGCGTTCACCGACCGCTCGGAGCAGGCCGCCTTGAAGCGGTTCGTGTGTGCCACGAGCCACGACGTCATGTAGCCGCCGTACGAACCGCCCATCACGCCGAGCCGCGCCGGATCGCAGAAGGAGTAGCGACGGAGCGCCTCGTCGGTGACGGCCATCACGTCCTCGTAGTCGACGGTGCCCCAGCCGGTCCCACCGAGCGACCGTCCGTCGATGGCGGCTCCCCACGCCTCCGAGTACCCGGACGACCCACGCGGGTTGGAGTAGACGACAACGTAGCCGGCCGACGCATAAACCTGGAACTCGTCGAAGAAGGCGTTGCCGTACTGGGTGAACGGGCCGCCGTGGATGTTCAGGAGAACCGGGTACTTTGTGCCGCGCTTGAAGCCAACCGGGCGCATGATCCACGCCTCGACCTTCGATCCATCGGCGGAGGTGGCCGTGAACCGTTCCGGCGCGACGAGCTCACGTTCAACCGTGAAGGCTTCACCGTGTGTTGTGAGCGGCCGTTTGCGGAAGTAAACCTCGGGGAGTGCCGTCGGGGTCGTCCGGACGTGCACGCCTACGCCCCCCGCGTAGTCGTAGCCGGCGAGACGCAGCTGTCCGCCCCGCACGCGTGACGGTTCGGCCGATCCGCTCGCCGGCACCGTGTAGATCGCGTTGTTCCCGTGGTCCTCAGCCGCGAAAAGGAGGTGGTCATCGATCCAGATCGGCTCGCGCGTTGACATGAACGGTGCGCAGTTGCGATCGAGCGACGACGTGAGCACACGTTTGCGTCCCGTGGCTACGTCGGTCACAGCCACCTGCGTGTGCCGGGTGCCCATTCGCTCCGGCGTGAAGTTGTGAGCGATGCGCTTTCCGTCCGGCGACCACGAGGGCACGCCGTGGCTGCCGTCGGTGCTCGTGAGCCGGCGCGGACGACCGCCGTTGGAGCCGACGACGTAGATGTCGTTGGCGCCGAGGTCGATGTCCCAGTCGCTGTGTCGTGCCGACGCGAACGCGATCTGCTTGCCGTCCGGGGACCACGCCGGGCCCGCGTGGTGGTAGTTGCCCGAGGTGATCTGCTTGGGCCCGGCCGACCCATCGGCCCGCACGACGAAGACGTGCTGGGGGCGGTCGAACGTCCAGCCGACGCTGTCGAGCTTGTACTTCAGCGTCGAGATGCGCCGGGGCTCCCGCTTGCGGTCCTCCTCTTCGTCGTAGGCGTCGTCGCGCACCCGGGCCGTGAAGGCGATCCGCGTGCCGTCGGGCGACCAGGCCACGCCCTCGATGCTCTCCCTAGAGTCGGTGAGCTTGATCGCCTCGCCGCCCTCGATCGGAATGACGTAGAGCTGGCCGGCCTTCTCGTCCGCGCGGTTGGAGACGAAGGCGAGCTTCGAGCCATCGGGAGACCACCGGGGGGTCGAGTCCCGCTTCGTGCCGTGGGTGAAGCGGCGCGCGGGGTGAGTGCCGTCGGTCGGGACGAGCCAGACGGCGCTCAGGTACCTGCTCTCGTCGCGGTCTACGGTCGTGACCACATACGCCACCGTCCGACCGTCCGGCGACACGCGTGGATCGGAGACGCCGACGAGATCGTAGACGTCCTCGGGCTTCATTCCTCGGGGCGACGCCATGACTGGTATCTTGGCTGACCGAGCCGCGTCGCGGCATGCAAGGGACACAAAGCTCATGGTCAGGATCAGATTGAGGCGCGTGGGCAAGCGCAAGCAGCCCGTGTATCGCGTCGTCGTGGCCGACTCCCATTCACCGCGTGACGGCCGGTTCATCGAGATCATCGGGCAGTACAAGCCGCTGACGAACCCCAGCGAGATCACCATCGACTCCGACAGGGCGCTGGATTGGCTCCGTAAGGGGGCCCGGCCTTCCGAGTCGGTGACGGCGCTGCTGAAGCGGGTCGGCATCTGGACCACGTTCGTGGCGGACAAGGGTCCACCGCCAAAGCCACCGAAGCGGAAGAAGGCGGCCGCCAAGGCCGAGGCCGCGGCAAAGGCCGAAGCGGCGAAGAAGGCGGCCGAGGCACCGAAGGCCGAGGCACCGAAGGCCGAGGCACCGAAGGCCGAGGCACCGAAGGCTGCCCCCGCACCCGAGGCCGGCCCCGAACCCGAGGTCGACGCCAGTGAGGACGCTCCGCAGGCTGACAGCCCGGCCTCCACGCCGGAGCCGCAGGCGGAGGCGCAAACAGAGTGAAGGAGCTTCTCCAGTTCGTCACTTCCTACCTCGTCGACGACCCCAGTCAGGTGAAGATCGAGACGCTCGAGGGACAGCGGGCGATGATCCTGCAGGTGCACGTCGCGCCCGAGGACATGGGCAAGGTCATCGGACGCAACGGACGCGTCGCCAAAGCGCTGCGCGAGCTCATCCGCGCGGCGGCCATGCGTGACGGAAAAAGCGCGATCGTCGAGATCATCCAGTAACGACCCCGCCTATCTGATCGTGGGGCGCGTCGGCCGCGCCGTCGGACTCAAGGGCGAGGTCGAGGTACTCATCCTGAGCGACGACCCGAAGCGTTTCGCGTCCGGATCCGTCGTCCTGCGCGGAGACACCATGACGGCCCTGACCGTCTCCGGGATGCGGGCGACTCGCGATCGCAACGTGGTCTTGTTCGACGAGATCGCCGATCGCACCGCGGCCGAATCGCTCCGGGGAGCGGAGCTCGTCATCGGCGCCGAGGACGCACGCGCGCTCGATGACGACGAGTACTGGGACCACGATCTGCTCGGTTGTGCCGTCATGACGATCGACGGATCCGAGGTGGGCGTGGTCACCGACGTCCTGCACCAGCCCGCGAACGAGGTGCTCCTCGTCGAAGGCGGCGGGAAACAACTGCTCATCCCCCTCGTGTCGAGCGTCGTGAAGGCCGTCGAGCCCCGCCGGCGGATCACGATCGACCCGCCCGAAGGGCTGCTCGACTGATGCACCGACCCCCGATCGACCGCCGGTAATATCGAAGCGATGTCCTTCACGAACCTCGCCGCCGGGCTCCGCCCGCTCATAGCCGTCACCGCGTCGATCGCGGTGGTGGCTTTGGGGTTCCTGCCCATCGACGGTTCCGCCGCTCAGGAATTGGCCGGCCGCCGCGTCGTAGCGAGCGCCGTCCGGGTCTCGGTCTTCACGCCGACGCAGATGGATATCCCGAAGATCGGCCTGAGGGCACCGATCGTCCCGGTCGGGACGGAAGCCGATGGGAAGATGGCGGCTCCGACCACAGCGGTCGATGTCGGCTGGTGGTTGGGGCGGCGTCCGGGCGAGGGAAACGCGCTCTTCGATGCCCACCGCGACTATAGCGGGCGACTGGGATCCTTCTACCGGCTCAAGGAGCTGGAGCCCGGTGACGAGGTGATCGTTCGCGGCGAGAACGAATCTCTCACGTACCGCGTCATATGGCTCAAGACCTACGAGCGAGCCGTCGATGCAACCGATCTCCTCGGTAACGGCGACGGCAAGCAGATGGCTACGCTGATCACGTGCGAGGGCGTCTTCGACCGCCGGGCCGGTACCAGTCGCGAGCGGCTCGTCGCACGAGCCGAGCTCGTCTCCGCTTAGCTGGGTGCGGATCGACGTCGTCACGATCTTTCCCGATGCCCTGAAGCCGTTCTTCGATTCGGCGTTGCTCGGGAAGGCAGGTGAGCGCGGGCTCGTCGACGTGCGCGTGCACGATCTGCGGGACTACACCACCAACAAGCACCGCAAGGTCGACGACGAACCCTTCGGTGGTGGTCCGGGAATGGTCATGACCCCCGAGCCGTTCTTCCGGGCCGTTGAGTCGATAGCTCCGGAGCGGAAGACCGACCACCCCCGCGTCATCCTCCTGGGCCCCCAGGGGCCGCGTTTGACCCAGCAGGTGGCGCACGAGCTCGCCGCCATCGACTGGCTCGTTGTGCTGTGCGGTCGCTACGAGGGGGTGGACGAGCGGGTCGCCACGGAGCTCGCCGACGAGGAGCTCTCGGTGGGGGACTACGTGCTCGCCGGGGGCGAGGCGGCGGCCGCCGTCGTCGTGGACGCCGTCGCGCGGCTGCTCCCGGGCGTGGTGGGTGAGCCCGGCTCGGTCGAGCGCGAATCGTTCGAGGACGGCCTTCTCGATCATCCGCACTACACCCGTCCGGCGGATTTCCACGGACACCAGGTGCCGGAGGTGCTCCTGTCCGGAGACCACGCGGCGATCGAGCGCTGGCGCCGGGAGGAGGCCCAGCGCCGCACGCGCGAACGGCGGCCGGACCTCTTGGAAGGCTGACGGGACTTTCGAGTCTTGCCGGCGGGACGCCCGTAAGGTCCATGAGCCCGCTTCGTAAGAACCTAGTAGTGGCATCCCGAGGGCGACGAAAGTTGGCACGGCTGCGGCGCGTTGGGCGCCGCGCACTCGGCACACCGTCGAAGGCGTGGCATCCTCGCGGCCGCCCTCTCAACGACATGGTCACGCTCGCCACCGAGCTGCCCCCGCTCAAGCTGAAGGATCGAGCCGGCCAAGCGGAACGATACATCTCCGGTCTGCGCGCATCGCTCGAGGTCACCCCCGAAGGATGGAGCGGCGGAGCCGACGATCAGGAAGACCTCGAGACCCGGGTTCGATCGCGCCGGTGGTATCACACGATCGAACTCCCCGGCGGCGTCGTGACGCCGGGCGTCTACGACCTTCGCCCGGTCCTGCCCCATTACGGGATCCCGGAACGTCTGGACGGCAAGCGCGTCCTCGACGTGGGGACCTGGGACGGGTTCTGGGCCTTCGAGTTCGAGCGCCGAGGCGGTCAAGTGGTCGCGACCGACGTGGACCATCTGTCCGAGATCGCGTTCCCGGCGGCTATCCGCCGGGCGATCGAGGAGTCCGGCCTCGATCAGGAGTTCGGCGGCGGCTTCCGCGTAGCGCACGAGGCGCTCGGCTCCCGCGTCGAACGTAAGGCACTAAGCATCTACGACCTCGACCCGGCACGAACGGGCATGTTCGACCTCGTGCACGTCGGCGACGTCCTCCAGCATCTGGAAGCGCCGACGCTTGCGCTTCGTCAGGTGCGGTCGGTGACGGCGGGCCTGGCGATCATCGCGATGTCGTTCGACCCGGCCCTCGGAGACGAGCAGGTTCTGCGCTACCGCGGCGCGTGGAGGAACGCCCTGTGGTGGACGGCGTCGCTGAGCGCCACCGGGCAGATGATCCTGGACGCCGGATTCTCGAGCGTCGAGGTCCGTGCGGCCTATCAGCTCCGATCGACGTCCGGCGGGAACAGCTGGGAGGCTGTGCTTCACGCGCGACCCTGATCGGCCGAGCCGGTGGGTGCTAGGATTTTCGCTCTCCGCGCTCTCCCCCCCGAGAACACACGAAGGAGGGAACACGCATGGCTGATTACGCGAAGGACGTCCTGGTTTCGACGGAGTGGGTCGAGGAACACGCCGGCGACCAAAACATCGCGGTCGTTGAGGTCGACGAAGACACCGAAGCCTATGGACGTGGGCACATCCCCGGCGCCATAGCCTGGAACTGGCGGACCGACCTCCAAGATCCGGTGCGCCGCGACTTCATCTCCAAGGAGGATCTGGGCGAGCTGCTGGGTCGCTCGGGCATCTCCAACGACACGCAGATCGTCCTGTACGGCGGCAACAACAACTGGTTCGCGGCATACGCCTATTGGTATCTGCGCTACTACGGTCACGACAACGTCAGGCTCATGAACGGCGGACGCAAGAAATGGGAGCTCGAAGGCCGCGAGCTCACACCCGACGTGCCTCAGCGCGAAGGCACGGCCTACGCGGCCAAGGTTCCCGACAAGACCATCCGCGCCTTCCGCGACGACGTCCTGTCCAACCTCGGAGGGGAATCGAACCTTGTCGACGTGCGCTCGCCGCAGGAGTTCGCCGGCGAGCTGCTGGCGCCCCCGCACCTGCCACAGGAGTCGGCGCAGGTGCCCGGCCACATCCCGGGCGCTCGGAACATCCCGTGGTCGAAGACAGTCAACGAGGACGACGGTGCCTTCAAGGCGCCCGACGAGCTCCGCGACCTGTACGAGACCGAAGGGGTGGACCTGTCCAAGGACACGATCGCCTACTGCCGCATCGGTGAGCGTTCGGCCCACACGTGGTTCGTGCTCCACGAGCTCCTCGGAGTGCCAACCGTCCGGAACTACGACGGATCCTGGACGGAGTGGGGGTCGCTCGTTGGTGTGCCGGTCGAGAAGGGCTCGTAGCCGGACCCCGGGTCGCGGTATCATCGCCAGCGACCCATTAGCCTGCCGATAGATCAACCGGTAAACCGATGCCCAAACTCAACTTGTCCGACGTCGTCGAGCGCGACCTTCTGCGTACCGACCTGCCGACCTTCGGCCCCGGAGACACCGTAAAGGTCAACGTTCGCGTGACGGAGGGTACGCGCGAGCGAGTCCAGACCTTCCAGGGCGTGGTCATCCGCCGGCGCGGCGGAGGCACGCGCGAGACGTTCACCGTCCGCAAGATCTCCTTCGGCGTGGGCGTCGAGCGGACGTTCCCGCTCCACTCGCCATCCGTGGCGTCCATCGAGGTCGTGACCCGCGGCGACGTCCGGCGCAGCAAGCTCTACTACCTCCGCGATCGCGTCGGGAAGTCGGCGCGTATCAAAGAGAAGCGGGACTGACTTGTCGCGCGAAGAAGTCATCGCTCCCGCACCTCAAGAGACCCCACCGTCGGATAAGGGCGGTGTGCTGCGGTTCTTCAAGGAGCTGCCCGTCCTGGTCGCGCTCGCGCTGGGGATCGCGCTGCTCATCAAGGCCTTCCTCGTGCAGGCCTTCTACATCCCGTCGGCCTCGATGGAGCCGACGCTGACGCAGGGCGACCGGGTGCTCGTCAACAAGCTGAGCTACCGCTTCGGCGAGCCCAAGCGCGGCGACATCGTCGTCTTCCACGACCCGTACCCTGACCCGTGTGAAACCACGGACGGAGAAGCCCCACCGGCCGGATGCGAGCGCGGCGCCGGACGCCGCGTACTGGACTGGTTCGCCGAGGTGTTCGGACTTCCAACGGCCGACACCCGCGACTTCATCAAACGCATCGTCGCACTGCCCGGGGAGACGATCCAGATCGAGAACGGGCAGATCTATGTCTGCGACGAGCCGGATTGCGTCCCGCTCGGGCCCGACGGCTCGCCCCAGGACGGACGGAAGATCGACTTCGCGAGCTCGGCCGAGGGAGGGCCACGAGTGGACAGGGACAACGTTCCCGCGTTCCCCGTCCCCGAGGGGCAGTACTACGTCATGGGGGACAACCGTGCGAACTCTTCGGACAGCCGAAACTTCCGCGGCATCGCGCAGGAGAAGGTCATCGGCAAGGCCTTCGTCGTAGTTTGGCCACCAAACCGGTTCAGCGGCCTGTAGCGAAGCGGCGCAAACGCGTCGCCCGCAAGAAGGCCCCGGTCAAAGCACCGGCGGCCACCCCGCGTCCGGCCGGGCGCCTTGAAGTCATCCTGCGGCGGAAGGGCTTCCGTTTCGTAGCCGGCGTCGATGAGGTCGGACGCGGCGCGCTCGCCGGTCCGCTCGTGACGGCTGCGGTCTGTCTGGACGTCCACAACGTGCCGGACGGCCTGTTCGATTCCAAGGTCCTCACGCCCGAGGAACGCGAAGCGTGCAGCGCGGAAATCATGCGCTTGGCCGTGGGTGTGTCTTATGTCGTGGTCGACTCGTGCGACATCGACGACGACGGCCTGGGCGTCTCGAACCTCGCTGCGCTGAAGCGGGCGGTGCGGGCGCTCCATCCGAAGCCGCAGTACGTGATCAGCGATCACTTTCCGATGGACGAAGACGGCTCGGCATGGGTTGGCCTTCCGAAGGCCGATGCGCTGTCGGCGGCCGTCGCCGCGGCCTCGATCGTGGCCAAGGTCTCACGCGATGCGTTCATGGCGACGCTCGACGCATCCCATCCCGGCTACAACTTCACGTCGAACAAGGGCTACGGCACCGACGAGCACTGGTCGGCCATCAGGGCGCTCGGCCCATCTCCCGTGCACCGACGGTCGTTCCGGGGCGTGGCCTCCTACCAGCCGACCCTTTCAGATATCTGATCTCGCTTCCTCCGGTGGTACTGCGGTCCGCTTCGCGTCCCTACGCGGTAGATTTGAGCCGCGCGTACTCAAGTCCGGAGCGACACGTGTCCACCGAGGATCTCGAGAAGTACGAAACGGAGATGGAGCTCCAGCTGTACAAGGAGTACCGCGACGTGCTGCCCATGTTCCGGTTCGTCGTCGAGACCGAACGTCGCTTCTATCTCTGCAACGAGGTCGACCTCAAGATCATGGGCGACGATCGCCAGCAGGTGTACTACCAGCTCGAGCTCCAGGACGCCTGGGTCTGGGACATGTACCGGCCCGCGCGATTCGTGTCGAGCGTCCGGGTCCTCACCTTCCGGGACGTGAACATCGAGGAGCTGACGAAGGACTCGTCGGCGATCGAAGAGCTCGCCCGGGAGCTCGGCACCAACGACTAAGCCTCGGCAGAACGTCCTTCTGCCTTTGACGTCAGCACTCCGCGGGGGGCTCGGGGGGCGCAGCGCCGAAGGCGCGTGAGCGCCCCCGATCCACTGGGAGCGCGCGGGAGCGCGCAATAGCCGGGCCGCGGCTGATGTCACCGCCAATCTCTAAGGTTCGGCCATGTCGCAGGCGCGCCAGGCCGTCGGAACCTTGGGTGAGCAGGCTGCCTGCGCCTCCCTCATCGACCAGGGGTATCGCGTCCTGCACCGCAATTACCGCGTGCGCGGGGGCGAGCTCGACATCGTCTGCGAGCGCAACGGGACCCTCGTGTTCTGCGAGGTGAAGACCCGGACCTCCACGCAGTTCGGACTGCCCGAGGAGGCCGTGACGATCCCCAAGCGCCGCCGGCTGCGGCGCCTCGCCCTCGAGTACCTCCAGCGAGAGAGCCGACGGGCACGCACGCTACGCTTCGACGTGATCTCGGTGCACGTGAGCAACGGAGTGGTCGGGGAGCTGCGGCATATCGTCAACGCCTTCTAGGTCCCGGGTCTACCGCGCGCCCGGGCGCGTGAACATCATCGGCGAGCACATCGACTATCTCGGCGGCTCCGTCCTGCCCTTCGCGTGCAACCTGGAGGTGCGGATCACCGTCACGGGCCCGGCCGACGAGGCGGACTTCCGATCGAGCTACGGCGACGTCGAGGCGTACGTTCGATGCGTGGCCGAAGCACTGTCCTCGCACGGGTACGACGTCGATCCATGCCGCGGCGAGATCGAGTCGGACATCCCCGTGGGCGCCGGGCTGTCGTCTTCGGCCGCGTTGGCGGCGGCGATCGCCCTGGCGTTGACGGCGGGCGGACCGATCCGCGATCCGGTCGTGTTGCAGGATGCGGAACGATGCGCAACCGGGGTGGTCGGCGGAATCATGGATCAGACGGCGGTGCTCAAGGCCCGAGCCGGCCACGCGATGCTGCTGGATTGTGCGAGCGGTGTCGTCGAATACGTCCCGATCCCGGCGTCGATCGGATTCGTCGTCGTCGACACGGGCACACGCCGGCAGCTCTCCGACGGCCGGTACGCGCAACGCCGGGCCGAGGTCGAGGCCGGCGAGCCTCGCCGTGTCCGGCACGCGGAGTCCGAGCAACGACGCGTCTACGACGCCGTCGATGCTCTCCGAGCGGGCGATGCCGCCTCGCTCGGCGCGCTCGTCTCCGACTCGCACGCCTCCCTACGCGACGACTTCGAGGTGTCCTCGCCGGAACTCGACGCAGCGGTAGACGTTGCGCGGGCGCACGAGCAGTGCTGCGGCGCCCGGCTCGTCGGCGCGGGATTCGCGGGTTGTGTCCTGGCCGTCGTGGAAGGGGGAGCAGCGACCGAGGTCGCAGCGTTCGTGCAGGAGCACCTGCCATCGGCCACCGCCTTCGGTGTCCGAGCGGTAGACGGCGCAGGCCGGCGCGCTTAGGTGGGGCGGAAGAGCTCCCACAGGCGGGTCTTGAACGCAGCGGCGTCGTCAGTGGCGAGCTGAAGGTCGGCGCCGTTCTCCCCGCCGAGCGCCACCGTCTTGAGACCGTGTTCACGTGCGGCCGCGATGGCTGCTCCGTCCGGCTCCCACAGGACGACGACGTCGGCGGTGATGTCCTTCAGATCGTCGAGAGAGCCGACGGCGGCCACGATGTCGTACTCGAGCGACGACAGCTTGCGCCGAAGGTCCGCACGCATCTGTTCGTCGGCGACGAGCACGACCTTCGGGATCCTGCACATCGCGCTAGGGAACGATGAACACAGGTGTTCCCTGCGGGACGACGTCGTAGAGCTGCTCGACATCCGAGCGCTTCATGCGGATGCAGCCGTGGCTCGAGCGGCGTCCGATCGTCCAGGGTTGCGGTGTTCCGTGGATCACGAGCGCGCCGCGGTCGAGCCGGAGCGCTCTGGTCCCGAGGGGATTGCTGGGGCCGGGCCCGATACGCGCGGGCATCGCGCGTGCCCATGCCGAGCCCGGGTTGTTCCACGTCGGGTTCTTTGCCTTCGATCTGATGTGGTACACGCCTGGAGGCGTCGCGAACCGTAGAGCTCCGACACCGACGGGGTAGTTCTTTTGGACTCCGACGCCCTGATACAGGTCGAGCATGAAGTCGTCGAGGCGTACGACGATGGCGTACTGCGGCGGGCCGGGCGCCGGTACCTCGCGCGTCGGCAGCTTGAGTCCAGACCGGGAGCCGCGAAGCGCGCGCAGCAGCAGCGTCTTGAGCGCAGCCCGATCGAGCTCGAAGCCCGGCAGGCCGGCCTTGAGGTGCACGCGGTTGTCCGTGAGCTCGTAGGTGGCCGGGACGGCCGGCCGGTTGAAGACCTTCCCGAGACGCTCGACGGCGTGGGTGAACCGGGTCTCGTCGATGCCCAGACCGTTCTCCGTGCGCTGAGCCCCCAGCTCGGTGGCGGCGATCCGCAACGGCCCCTCCGACGTGGTGATTTCGAAGACCGGGAACGCGTTGGCCGACGGCGGCGTGATGGAGACGGCCGAGAGCGCTCCACCGGCCGGCAGCAGGGTGGCGATGGCGAGCAGGATCGTTGGGAATCGCCGCACGATGCGATTCTGGCGAACCGGGACGAATCTGTCAGCTTCAAAGGATGCCGCGCCTTGGTTACCTCGCCGTGTCCGCCGCAGCGGTGTTGTGGGCGGCAGGGGGCGCGTTCGCGAGCTACCTGATCGACGAAGGAGCGTCCTTCGTCGAGCTGACCGAGGCGCGGGCATGGATCACTGCTCTGGCCCTCGGCGCGGCGGTGGCGCTGCGCAGGGGCAACTCGCGGCCGGCCGCGGGAGTACCTCTGGGCTGGGTGATCGTCTTCGGGTGCTCGATCGCGGCGGCCAACCTCACGTATTACGCATCGCTCTCACGGCTTCCCGTCGCCATCGCGATCACGGTGCAGTACACGGCGCCGGGCCTCGTCGTTCTGTGGGCGTCTATCGGCGAGCGTCGCCGGCCCGGCGGCCGCGTCATCGCGGCGCTTGCCGGCACGATGGTCGGCGTGGCGCTGTTGGTTGAGCTCCCCGTGGTCATCAGCGAGGGGCAGCTGCGGCTCGACGCTTTGGGGCTGCTGACGGCCGGCGCGTCGGCCGTCGCGTTCGCCACGTACATCTTCTCCGGTGAGCGGGTCTCGCGTGGGATGGGGGCCCTCGACGCCGTCCTGCGAGGATTCGTCATCGCGAGCATCTTGTGGATCGTCGTGCAGCTCGTCCGCGGACGGCCGGATACCTTGCTCGATCGGCGCTTCACGACGGGCGTCGTCTTCCTGGCCGTGGCGACGACTATCGCACCCTTCCTGCTCTTCGTTTGGGGTCTTGGGCGCATCCGGGCGACGGACGCCGCGATCGTCTCGACGCTCGAGCCGCTGGCCGCGGCGCTGATCGCCTTCGTCTGGCTCGATCAGTCCCTGTCGGGCTGGCAGCTCGCCGGAGCCGCTCTGGTCCTGGTCGGCATCGGGATCGTGCAGATCGAGCGGCCCCCACCGGCCGAGGTCCTGGCCGAGCGGGCGGCCGTCGAATAGGCCGCAAGTTCATTGTCGAGCCGGCCCGGACTCGCTAGGGTAGGGAACTGTGAGCGACCCAATCCTCTCCAGTTCGCGCGCGCCTCAGGTGCAACGCCGCGCCGGCGTCGTCTTCGGCGTTGTCGCTTTCGTCGTGTTCGGTGTGCTGCCCGCAGCGCTGGCCGTCACCGTCACCGTGACACCCGACCGGCTGTCGCGTCCCGAGCCCGGCGGCAGCTTCTCGTACTCCATCGAGGTTAGCGACTGCGATTTCGGGGCCGCCGGGTGCACCCTGGAGTCGCTCGAGGACAGCGTGTACGGCGACCTTGACGGAGAGGGCACGTGCGCGACGGGTGTCGACTTCGGCGCCCCGGGTGACGAGACCTACACCTGCGAGTTCTCCGGCAGCTTCTTCGGGGATGCGGGTGACAACCAGACGAACACCATCACGGCGGAAGGCGTCGATGCCGCCACCGGACTGACACCATTCGCCGACGGCACGGGTTCATCGACCGTCACGATCACGGATTCGACCCGCCTGTCCCAGCGAGCGTTCTCGCAGCGGGGCCGTCAGTCATCGCGACAGAGCCGGGGCTCGAGGCCCAGCCGCGGGTTCCGCGACTTCAGCCGGCAGTCGCGTCAACCCCGGTTCTAGCCCCTCCGGCTAGAACCGCAGGAGAGCACTCAGTGGCTTCGGTGGATGCCGCTCGGCATCGTCGTCGACAGTAACGACGCGCGCCGATTGCAGCAGCGCGAGGTCGACGGCATCGTCCACGACGTCGGGACGCTCCTCGAGCTTCGTCTCGTCCCACGGACAGGTCGATCGGTCTAAGCCGATCCAGCCGCACGACGGGCAGCGGACGCCGGCCGTCGCGAAGTCGCCGTCGATGACGAGGGTGTCGACGCGACGTTCGCTCAGCGCCTGGAGGACGTCGGATGGCCCGGTCGCCACCCGCTCACGAGCCGCTTCTTCCAGGGTGTCGAGCAGCTCCGCCGTGGCGCGTTCCCGCGTCTGCGCGAACAGGGGCTGGGCGCAGTCGAGTACCTGAGCCGGCTTCGGGAAGTCGACCTCGATGCGCACGCGCCCTTGAAACACCTCGCGCAGGTACGGGTGAAGCGCCTCGACGATCTCGTTGTAGCTCGCGTCCGGCGAGGCAACGGCCAGCGCGTCGAAATGGACGCGTTCGTAGAACTCGAAGAGCCGGCGACAGGCGTTGGTGATGTGCTCCTGCGCGGCGTTGTCTGAGTGCCGCTGATAGCGCGCCTGCGACCAGCCGCCCTGCTTCTGATGGGACGGCACGTTGTCCTCGAACGACTCGACCTCGATGAGCCGCTCGGGCCCGCCGTACAGGATCCGCGCGTTGCGCCGGTCGATGAGGGCCACGACCCAGCGGCGAGGGCCCACGTCGTTGACGATGGGACGCAGGAATGGCGTGTCGTCGACGAGAACAGTCGGCGCGACGGGTTCGGGGAGCCGGACGACCTCGAAGACGTCGGCGGCCGGCGCAGCAAAGACGGCCAGGGTGTGGGTTCCCCCCTTGGCGATATCGGGATCGTTCAGCACGTCGCTCAAGCGCTCGATCGTCTCCAGGCGCCGGTTGGATTCGTCGTGCCCGACGTCGGCGCCTTCGACGAAGCGGTTCTTGGCTTCATTAGTGAGTGCGTCCGCTTCGGTATGGCGGGCCTTCGGCGTTGGGAACAGGGTCGGATCGAGGTCGGCGTAGACGCTCAGCACACCTCGAGGCTCGGCCCGCACCTGAGCCAGCTTCCGGAGGGCCGATCGCTGGGGCGTGGTGGCTACCTCTGGGCTCACCGCAGTCTCCTACCCGGATGCGGCGTGACCTACTCCGGGGCCGGTAGTACTTAGGGATGCCTGCTGCAGGGGAGGCGATGCCGGCCCGCTACGAAGGCCTGCTCGATGAGCTTCGTCGCGCATACGACGGAGGCGTCGACCGGCGGGACGAAATGCCGAAGGCGCCGTGGAAGCTCGAGGAGAGGTCGATGTTCCTGGAGCGAATCCGGAACGAAGGGAAGACGCGGTTGCTCGAGGTCGGCGCGGGCACTGGGCAGGACAGCCTCTTCTTCCAGGAGGCCGGGTTAGACGTGGTGGCCGCGGATCTGTCGTCGGAGATGGTCGCTCGATGCCGGGCGAAGGGGATCGACGCGCACGTGATGGACTTCCTGAGCCTAGATTTCCCCGCGGGCTCGTTCGACGCGGTGTACGCGCTGAACTGTCTCCTGCACGTCCCGAACGCCGACCTTCCCGTCGCGTTGAAGGCCATCCGTGATCTGCTCGCGCCCGGCGGGCTGTTCTTCCTGGGTGTCTACGGCGGCGAAGCTCGCGAGGGGATCGCCGACGAGGACTGGCACGACCCGCCGCGGTTTTTCTCCTCGCGCACCGACGCCGAGATCCAGCGATTCGCCGCGGATCATTTTGAGATCGTCAACTTCCACGTCGTTGAGCCCGAGTCGTTCCACTTTCAATCGCTGACGTTGCGCCGACGAGACTGATGAGTGGGCGGGACTTAGCGGAAAAGGGCCGCGACCCAGCCGATCGTGGAGCCGACGAGGATCGTCCAAGCCCCCATGATCGTGACCATCCGCCGTGTGAGTGTCGACTCCATCTGTGCGAAGCGCGCATCCATGCGTGACTCGAGAGCGTCGAATCGGGTGCTCACCCGCTCCTGGAGCACACGCAGGTCGTCCTTCGTGACCAGGTTGTCCGGATCGCCGGGAAGGGCAAGCACCAACGCCCGAGCAGGTTCTTCGTCGAGCTTGGGCTTGAGAAGCTCGTAGAGCTTCAGGCGTCGCGCGTCCATCGCAGCCATCGTAAACCTCCCGTTGTCACGGGGAAGGCGCGAGGGAAGACCGCAACCAGCTTAAAAGTCGCCGCGGACCTGTCACCTCGTCCCGTTACGCTTCTGCTCGCCTTCCCCGCGGTCTTCCCCGTGCACCGGCGGAGGTCCGCATGCTCGCCCGCGCCATGGGCGCCGTCCTGCTCGGGGTCGACGCCATCCCGGTCACCGTCGAGGTCGATCTGTCGAATGGCCTGCCGGGGTTTACCGTCGTCGGCCTCCCCGACGCCACGGTCCAGGAGGCGCGCGACCGTGTGCGCGGGGCCATAGTCCACTCGGGCCACGAGTACCCGATGTGCCGCATCACCGCGAACCTCGCGCCCTCGGATCTGCGTAAGCAGGGGGCCGGCCTCGATCTGGTGTTGGCGCTGGCGATCCTCGTCGCGAACGGCAAGGCCAGCACTAAGGGACTCGAGAGCCGGCTGTTCTGCGGCGAGCTCGGTCTGAGCGGCGACGTCCGTCCGGTCAGGGGTGCGTTGCAAGCGGCAGAGGCGGCGGCTGCGGCCGGTCTGCGCGAGGTGGTCTGTCCCGCCGACAACGCAACCGAAGCAGCTCTCGCGGGCCTGCCCGTCTTCGGTGTGAGCACCTTGCGTGAGGCGCTCGCGGTCGTGTCTGGACGCGAGCCCCCGCCGACGGTGGCCGACGTTGGGGCGCTGCTGTCCGCACCCCCGCAGGCTTGCTTCGACATCGCTCAGATCCGCGACCAAGACCGAGCCAAACGTGTGCTGGAGGTCGCCGCGACGGGCGGTCACAACGTGCTCTTCTCCGGTCCGCCCGGGTCGGGCAAGACGCTTCTCGCGCGAGCTTTGCCGGGCATCCTTCCGCCCCTTTCGCTGCCGGAAGCCCTCGAGGTCACACGCATCCACTCCGCGGTCGGGCTGCTCTTTCAGGGCGAGTCGTTGATCCGAACACGGCCGTTCCGTGCTCCGCATCACGGCGTGTCCGCCGCCGGGATGGTCGGTGGAGGCTCCTCGTGGACGCGTCCAGGCGAGGTGACGCTCGCGCATCGCGGCGTGTTGATGATGGACGAGTTCCCGGAGTTCCCGCGCTCGGTGCTCGAGGCGTTACGGCAACCACTAGAAGACGGCGTTGTGACGATCACGCGCGCACGACAAACGACGACGTATCCGGCCCGGTTCATGCTCGTGGCGGCGATGAATCCGTGTCCGTGCGGACACCGGGGAACGGAGCGTCCGTGTCGATGTCCGCCGCGGACGCTCGAGATCTACCGGCAGCGCGTCTCGGGACCATTGCTCGACCGCATCGACATCCACGTGAGCGTCGGCCGCGTGGATGCGTCCGAGCTCCTTACCGAAGTCGACGGGTCGCGCAGCGCCGAGGTTCGTCGGCGCGTCGAAGCAGGCCGCGCAGCGGGGGCCGAGCGGCGCCGCCCGTGGAACGCGACGTGCAACGCCGAGATCCCGGCGAGGTGGCTCTTGCGCGTCTGTGCGCTGGACGAAGGCTCCGGTGCCGTGCTCACCCGCGCGGCGAATCGATATCGCCTTTCGGCCCGGTCAGTGCACCGCGTCCTTCGTGTCGCGCGAACGATCGCCGACCTGGACGGACGCGAGCACGTGAGCCGGGAAGACGTCCTGGAGGCCATCACCTATCGCTTGGCCGAGCGCGAGGAACGGTCGTGACGCGTACCTGGCTGCCCGACCCGGGATGGACGGGTGACTGGCCACTGCCGGATCTCCTTCGGCGCCCGCTCACCGAACGCGAGCGTGGCGGGCTGGTCGCCCTGTCATGCGAAGGCATGGGTCCGGGCCAGCTCGCGAAGGCCCTCGTCGCTGCCCGGCGGCTGGACGACGTGCTCGGTGACTTTGCGTCCCGATGGCGTGGGTCACTCCGTGCGCTTGGTCACATCGGAGCGCGAGCCGTCGTTCCCTCTGACGCAGAGTATCCCGGTCCGCTCGCGACGATAGACGCACCACCACCGTTGTTGTTCGTCCGTGGCGAGCGATTGGACGAGCTGCGACCGAGCGTCGCGATCGTGGGTGCCCGGGCGTGCACATCCGGCGCTGCACGGTTCGCCGGGCGGCTCGGCGCGGCTTTCGCTGCTGCAGGGTTCGCGGTCGTCTCCGGACTCGCGCGGGGCATCGACGCAGCCGCACATCGCGGCGCCCTGCAGGCCGGCCGAAGCATCGCGGTCCTCGGCACGGGGATCAACGTGTGCTATCCGGCCGAGCACGCCGATCTCGCGGCGCACCTCGTCTCGGACGGCGGCGCGCTGGTCACCGAGTTCCCGCCGGGCGTCGGACCTCGCGCCTGGCATTTCCCGGCTCGCAACCGGATCATCTCCGGCCTTTCCATGGCTCTCGTCATCGTCGAGGCCGGGACGACGTCGGGTGCGCTCATAACCGCGGGCTTCGCGCTCGACCAGGGCCGAGAAGTCTTTGCGTGCACGACGGGGCCCGAGAACCCGGCGGGCGCGGGAAACCGAGAACTTCTCAAGGACGGTGCTGCTCTCATCGTCGACCCTGAGCAGGCCGTGGAGGTCGTCATGGGCCTGGTGGCCGACCAGGGTTTCGCGTTCGGCAAGCCCATGCCGCCACGCGAGCGCGTCGTGGATCTCGATGGCGAGCTGCGGCGCATCTACGACGCCGTCACGGAGGAGTGCACGGTCGATGAGGTTGCGGCGAATGCCGGCGTATCGTCGGCCAGCGTCGCATCAGGCTTGGCGGAATTGGAACTCGAGGGATTGGTGTCGGCATCGAATGGACGCTGGCGACGGAGTTGACGACGGGTGAGACGATCGAGCAGAAACTAGACCACAAGCTCGAGGAGTTCCTCGCGGGTAGGGCCTGGGAGCTGCACAGGTTCGTTGTCCTCAGCGATGGAGATCACCTTCTCGAACATCCCCGGCCGAGACATCACTTCCTGGGGCGTCGCGAGGCAACCCATCACTTCGAGGAAGGCTCGGAAGACGTCTGGGTCGTACGCCATCGCCGTGAAGAATGCCCGCGTCATCTGCGCCTGCGGATCGTTGCGCACGGGAAGCTCGCGTCCTTCACGCAAGGCGATGATCTCGGCGACGCGTGCGCGGTCCATCTCTACTTGAGACTTGTACCAAGGTGCGAACTCCGTTTCCGTGATTGCGTCCCATTCCGCGGACAGAGCTTTAGGCTCGCCGATCGACGAACGGAGGAGGTCGCGGAGACGCTGTGCATGCCAGATCCCGATCGAGACGCCTCTTCCTCGCGAAGGGTTCGTGCATGCCCAAGCATCGGCGACCGGCAGGAGGCCGGTCACCACCGGTGTCCCGTTGACGACGAACCGGCGTATGCGATCCATGATTCCCGCCATGGTTTTGAAATCGCCGATGGGTTCGCCCTCGAGCCAATGCGCCTGGAATGGCACAGCTTCAACGACCTTTCGCCATTTGTCCTCGAAGCGCAGCTGCTTCAGAGCGCGGTCACCCGATGCCGTGAACACCACGATCATCCAGGTGTCGTTGTCACCGGGCAGCGTGAGGACGGAGATAGGGCCGAGCTCAGCAGCCAGCGGCCCGATCGCCTGTGGTAGAGATCCGTCTCGCGACCGGAAGTCTCGCTCGTAATACGTGAATCCGCAGTCTTCGGCCTCCTCGTGCGGCGGACGGCCCCCGACGGCGGGCAGCCACTCGTCGAGTGCCGAGCGGCGCCCCATCGCGTCGACGACGATATCCGCGCGCAGCTCCGCCCCGTCTTCCGTCCGGACGCCGACCACGTGAGGCACCCCCGATATCGCCTCACTCCCGGTCACCAGCCTGGTGATCTTGGTTCCCCGGACGATGCTGACGTTCCGTTCGTCCTGAGCCTTGTGGGCGAAAACCGTCTCGAGAACGGGACGGCGAGCCGTGAGGGTCCAATACCTATCGTCGTCGGGACGCGGCGCGCGATCCTCGATGAACGGCGGCATGAGATCTAGAAGGTTGTAGCGCGTCGCACCCGCAGCCATGAGTGCGTCACGCACGTCTGGCAGGTCGGCGTCGAGCACGTGACGGAAGCGCGCTTGCATGTAGTGCGCCAACCGGAACTGCGTCACGCCCGGCCGCTCCCAACTCTCCACCGCATCCTCGACCAACGCGGGCGGGTGGGCGGGGTTGCTCTCCACGACCGTGACGTCGTGTCCGTCTCGACCGAGCATCATCGCGGTCGCGAGACCGCAGACACCGCCGCCCAGGATGAGTACGTCTCCCATCTCGTCCTCCCTTTCCGGCTCGGGACGCAAACCCTTCCACGCCATCGGGAGTTCCCCCGAATGGGTTGCATCTCCTGACGCCGGAAGGATGGCGGCGAGGTCTGCGTCGGTCTAGTACAAAAAGAGGAGTAGTAGGCCTGCAACGGACATGGGAGGCTGGACCATGAGCAGTTACCACCAGTTCTGCCCGATCGCGCGCGCCTCGGAGCTCATCGCCGAGCGATGGACCCCCATCATCGTTCGCAACCTGCTGATCGGCTGCAACACCTACACCTCGATCGAGAAGGGTGCGCCGGGGATCCCGAAGACCTTGCTCGTCCAGCGACTTCGCAAGCTTGAGCGGTATGGCGTCATCGAGCGGCGCAAGAACCCCTCCGGGCGAGGCTCGACCTATGAACTTACTCCCGCGGGACTGGAGCTACTCGACGTGATTTTTGCCCTGGGGAAGTGGGGCATGCGTTGGCTGGAGGTGGCTCCAGAGCATCTCGACCCCGGGATGGTCCTCTGGGCCTTGGGTAAGAGCGTCATTCATGATCGGTTGCCAGATCAGCGGCTGGTGATCCGATTTGTGTTCACCGGACGTCCGAGGCTCACGTTGTGGGCACTGGTCGACAACGGGGAGGTCGAGGCCTGCCTGAACCACCCCGGCGGAGACGAGGATCTCATCATCACGGCCGATCCCGAGTGGTTCGTCAGCTGGCACTTTCGACGCTGCAGCTGGGCCGAGGCTACGAGGGATGGTCACATCGTCGTCGATGGCGTTCGGAGACTCGCGCGGGCCTTCCCCACGTGGTTTGCGCCCGACGCGTTCTCAGAGTTCCAGCGAGCGGGCTAAGCGCGAGGAGTGTTTCGACGTCGGCTACTGGACAGGGTTGCAAGCTGACTGGAGTTCGAGTCTAGGCGGCAGGGGTGCAAGTATTGACACCCGGCCGGTGCCGGTGTCCGCGCGATGATCCGCGACGGTGCGCCCGTCATCGTCGTCCGGAGCGGGCCGTCGAGGTCACGGATGTTATGACCGGTCAGTACTTCGTGTTCGGCAGGCCGATGCCACCCCGCGAGCGCGCTGTAGTGACGCACCTACGTGCCGGCTGCTACTTCGCCGACCGTCTCATTGACGAATGATGTGACGAGCCCGGCGAGCGCCTCGGGCGCGAAGCCGAGCGCTCCGTGTCGCTGGCCCGGGATCTCCTCGCGTCTGGCGTTCGGCAACGCCTCCTCGATCTCGTCCAAACCGTCGAGGTAGACGGGCGCGTCCTGCTCGCCTCCGACGAGCAGGAGGACGGGGACCGTGATGCGGCGGACGGCGTCGAGATCGACAGGTTCTGCAGTGAACGTGCGCACGTCGCGCGGCGCGTTGTGGATGCCGGCCGTGACGCGCTCCCAGACCGGCGGGAGGCTGCGCATGATGGATATCTCCTCATCGGTGAGGGCGGCGCCCTCGCGCAGGAAGGCCTCGGCGGCGGCGTCTCGGTTTCCCTCCCGGATGAGCGCGTCGGCGCGGTCGGCGAGGTCGGCCGGGCCGTGCTGCAACGCGATCGGCGGCTCGTAGAGGACGAGCGAGCGAAGTCGGTCCGTGCGCGGGGCCGCGGCGAGCGCGGCGCGGGCGCCTCCGGAGTGTCCGACGAGGTGAACCGGCTCGCTGACGGCCTCGATGATCGCGATGACGTCTTCGGCCTCGAGATCCAGCGAGTGCGATGGTCCGGCCTCGCTTTCCCCGTGGCCGCGGCGGTCCATGGCTACGACGGTGAAGCGCTCGGCAAAGAACGGAGCGACCAGCGCCCAGCTCTGGGTGCTGCCGGTGGTCCCGTGCACGAGCAGGATCGGCTCGCCCGACCCCTGACGCTCGAAGGCGATCCTCGTGCCGTCCGCCGATGTCGTGAACTCCATCGCGTCCCCTTCCGCCGCCCGATGTAGAGTCCAGTCTGCTCCGTCGGGGTCGAGCGAGACGGGAGACGCTCCTCGGACGAGACCGGTACCGCTTTCCGGCGACATCCTCGCGGTTTACGAGGCGACGACCGAGGGAACGACGAGCGAGGACGTTCGCCTGCTAGACAAGACGTCTGGAGGCGAAAGGAGCGACGGGCATGGAGCTCATCTGGTTCGTGATCCTCATGGTCGTATCGGGCCTCGTGGTAGGAGCCCTCGGGCGGCTTGCGTTACCGGGTCCCGATTCCATGAGCATCGGCATGACCATCCTCATCGGGATCGGTGGGTCGCTCATCGGCGGCTTCGTGGGCCGGGCGCTTTTCGGCGACGGCGGTCTTCTTCTTTCGGTGGCTGGGG
>Ga0299907_10000096_pt1 | contig 32559 bp, 30 predicted proteins | sample RVTome_16_FD_198680 | JGI IMG/M metagenome (GOLD analysis project Ga0299907, IMG submission 198680) | Soil microbial communities from uranium-contaminated site in the Upper Colorado River Basin, Wyoming, United States - RVT152D67 (version 2) ...
CATCCCTCAAGGGCGCCTCCAGAGTGTCGGCCCTGAGCCCGAACGGGTCGGAGAAATTGAGGGGATCGCCTGCTGCGAACCCGTACAGGTTGAGGCCACCGGCGAGGCCGATGGGATCTTCCTGGGTAAGACATCCGCTAACCGCACTTTTTCGTACTTACATCGCCGATGCCCGTGTGGGCTCTGCCTTTAGCCGCTCCCTTTTCTAAAAAAGATGCCCTTTTCGGAGGTATGTGCCGGATGTGCGGTTTTTCCCTTGGCCGCCCGGTCGGAGCTGCAGGTTCGGACCCGTTCAGGCGAGCATCAACCGCTTGCCCCTGGGTTCCGGGATCGTCCGGCCGAGCTCCTCGGCGGTCTCGATCCACTCGTCGATCACCACCTCGACGTTCTCGACGGCCTCGCGGTACGTGGCGCCGTCGGCCGCGCAGCCCGCGAGTTCGGGAACCTCGGCGATGTACGCCTCGTCCTCGTCGCTCCAGTAGAGGATGATCTCGTAGCGGTGTCTACTGCTGCTCTTCTTCATCTTCGTCGCCGCTCGCCAGCTTGTGCTTGAGGATCACGTCGCGCACCTGTTTCACCTGGTACGGCTTCGCTTTCGCGTCCCGAGGCTGAAGGTTCAGGATCTCCTCGACTCCTTCGCACGAGAAGATGTGGTGGCCGCCCCGGATCCGCTCGTCGAACCCGAGGCCGTTCAGGAGCTTCCTCAGGTCACCGAACCGGATGTTCGCGTCCGAGGTGCCACGCAGGACCTTGAGCAGCGTCTTCTCGAAGCGCGTCATCCCTTCAACCTATGCAGGTTCTACACCGGGACCACCCCGGCGACACCCGGTCCGCCGATCGGCGGGCGCCCGCCGGGGGCAAGCGCGCGGGGGCGCGCCGTCCCCCTCGGAGAGGGGGCACGGGCGAGCCGCTCGGTGCAGGCGACGCGCCAGGGGCGCGGCGGCTCCTCGGAGGGACGGGCGCTGCGCCCGCCCCTGTCACGGCGCCTGCGTGAACGACCTCGCTGGCGCATAAGGCGCCTTATGCGCGCTCGCCCTCGTCGCGCCCCCGCTTGGCCCTGACGGGCTTTACATAACCGTCGTTATGTAAACTTGCCCCCGGCAGGCGCCCGGCGTGCACGGCGGCCGGCGGGCGGCCGCTCCACGGGCCCGTCGGCGGTGCCCGGCAAGTCGGCGCCGGCCGACGGCCCATCGTCCTCTTGGTGAGCCGCCTCGAGGAGCTCGGCGGCTAAGGAAGAACGGAGCGCCTCGCGGTCGGCGTCGGAGCGTTCGAGCCGCGCGGGGTGGGTCCGGCGGTGGACCTCCTGTAGCGTGGCGATCGACAGGTGCGTGTAGAGGGCGGTGGTCGAGAGCTCGCGGTGTCCGAGGATCTCCTGGATGTGGCGCACGTCGGCGCCGCCCTCGAGCATCAGGGTCGCCATCGTGTGCCGGAACAGGTGGCAGGCGCCGGTCTTCCCGAGCCCGGCCCGGTCCACGTAGCGGCGGGCGAGGTCGGAGAGCCGGCGCGGGGTGATGCGGCGGCCGCGGCGGGTGAGGAACACGGCGTCGGGCTCGCTGGCGACCTCGAGGAGCGGGCGGACGTCCTCGAGATAGCGGTCGATCCAGCGCCCGGCGCGCTCGCCGAGTGGCACGAGCCGGTCATGACCGCCCTTCCCCGAGAGTACGAGGACGACGAGCCGTGTGAGGTCGACGTCGGTGAGATCGAGCGCGGCGAGCTCGGCGCGCCGCACGCCCGTCGAGTACAGGGTCTCGAGGATCGCGCGGTCCCGGACGCCGAGCGGGTGCTGGACGTCCGGCCCCGCGAGCACGAGCTCGGCCTCCTGAGCTGACAGCACCGCCTTCGGGATCCGGTGCCGCTTGCGCGGAAGCTCGAGGTCCGAGGCCGGGTTCGAGCGGATGCGGCGGGTGAGCGCGAGCCACCGGAAGAGGCCCCGTACCGCAAGGAGCTTCTGGGTCTGCGAGCCCCACGTGAGCGGCGTGCCATCGGGTTTGCGGCGGCGGTAGAGGTACACCCGGTAGCGCTCTAAGACCGGAAGGGTCACCTCGGTCGGGCGGGTCACGCCGCGGTCCGAGAGCCACCGGAGGAGCCACTTGACCTCGCGCTTCCGGGCACTGACGGTCGACTCCGCGTAGCCGCGCGCCTCGAGCCACGTCAGGTACTCGGCCACCAGGTCGGCGAGCCGTTCGCCCGGCTCCGCGGGGGGCTCGGGACCGGCGTCCGACGGCTCCTCAGCGGCGCCCGTCACGGGCCGGTGCCGTTACGACCCGCGGGTACGTGTGACCGGCGCGCGTCGTCCCGAGTGGCGTTTTCGGGTCCGGGCGGCCGCTCGGGGCCGGAAGCCGCGTCGTTCAGCCGGTTCGGGGCGATCCCCGCCGCCCGGCCACCCCCCGACCGGGCACAGACCGGGGGCCGACCGCCCCCCGACCACCCGGCCATACGCCCCGACCACCCCCCGCTCGACCCCGACCGGTCCGGGTCGTACGGGTCCATCTCGAGGGGGAGGCGGTGCGGTCGCGCGGGGAGGCCGTCGACATCGACGAGCCCCGGCAGGAACGGCGTCCCCGTCTCGCCCTCGCCCCGGTACAGGAGCTCGTAGGTGTAAGGCAGCCCCGGACCGCGCCGGCAGGCCGCCACGTACTCGAGATCGACCAGACGCGCCAGGTGCACCTTCGTCTGCGTCGGGCCAAGCCCCAGCGCCTCCCGCACCTCGCGCGCCGTGAACCGCGGACGGGCGCGGGCACCGGGGACGTCGGGACCAGGCTCGTGGTCGTGGCGTTCCGAGTCGGGGTGATCGTCGCGGTCATCGAGCCACTCGTGGAGCAACTCGAGCACCCGGCGCGTCTGGGGCGGGAGCTCGTCCAGCGACCGGCCCAGCACCTCGCCCGCCAATCGGTTCGCCACCGCGATGTCGGACGGCTCGACCTCCACGTACTCGACCGTGACGCCGCCACGCTCCACCGTCTTCACCTCGCGCTGGTGCTGGTGCAGAAGCGCCACCGCGTCGATCAGCGTCAGGTACTTCTGGTGGTCGCGACGCGTACGCGTACGCGTGTCGAGGAACGTCAGGTCCGGCGCGTACGGGTTCACCACCGCCAGCGGTCTCAAGAGCCGCTGTGCGTTCCGGTGCACCCGCACCACCGCCTCCCGGCGCTTCCGCGCCAGCAGCCCCTCGAGCGTCCTTCGCTCGCGCTGCGCACGGTGCACACGCCGCGTCTGGCTACGGTCCTCGTCCACCGCCAGCACCAGCGCGCGGTTCAGAAGCTCCTCGTCCAGCTCGACCGCCGTCGTCGTCAGGAACAGCATCACCGGGCCCTCCACCCGGTACTCGTGCGTCACGAGCTTCCCCGTGTCCGGGTCCTTGCCCGTGGAGGCGATCGTGAGCTCGCCCTCGGACTGTAGGAGTTTTAACGCGTAGCTCGCGCGCTCCGCGCCCTCCTCCTCGACCACCGCCAGCACGCGGTGCTTCAGACGCGTACCCTCCATGTAGAACAAGGACTGGCCCGTGAGCGCCGAGTACCGGACCCGGTCCTCCGGCGGCACGAACGACAGAACCGCGTCCATCAAGGCCGTCTTCCCCGCCGCAGAGCTCGACTGGATCACCACCGCCAGCGGCTCGGCGAGTTTTCGCGAGACCGCCGCCAGGTAGCCCACCAGCTTGTTCGTCTCCTCGCCCACCACGCCCGCGCGCTCGAAGTCCGCCAGGATCCGGCCCAGCAGGTCCGGGTCCTCGAGCAGCGTCAGCGCCTCGCGCCGCTCGGCTTCGGTCAGGGCCGGCACGTTCGGCTCCGGATCGAGCGCCCCACGCAGCCGGTCCGCCTGCACGCGCTCGAGCGCGAGCAGCAGACGGCCCAGGTCACGCGTCAGGAGCTTCTTCCCCACACTCAGCTCCCCCGCCGCCTGCGTCACGAACGCCTTCCGCTGACGCGCCTGGTAGAGATCGAGCGTGTCCACGTGCACCGCCTCACCGCGACGCACCAGGAGGTTCACTCGCATCAGATCCGGGCTCCCGTTCTTCTCCAGGCCGCGGACCCGGTACGCACGGTCATCCACCGATGCGGTCACCTCCTCGGCGCCCACCTCGAGCGGCAGCGTCGGGAGCGCGGCGGTGGCCGCGACCGGCGAGGCCGCCGGAGCGGCGGCGGCAGGGGCATCGGCAGCCGTGGAGGAAGAAGCGACTAAGGAAGAGGCGGCGGGCTCGGGGGCAGCGGGCTCCGAGACGGGATCCTTCGGCGTCCGATCACCGGCCGGGTCCCGTGACCCGCTGATCGGGGGGGAGGCGTCGCGGGACGCCGGCTCACCGGGCGGTGGGCCCGTGCCGAGCCACACCGCGCCGCGGATCGCCACACCCAGGCTCTTCTTGGCCGGCCGCACCTCGCGCGCGTACTCGTTCGCGTCCAGCCCGCGCGGGAACCGGATCCGCCAGCACTCGATCCCCCTGGGGCCCAGCCGCTCCGCCGCCTTCTCGGCACCCCGGTCGCCCGCCGCGTCACGGTCGTACGCGATCAGCACTCGTTCGATCTCGTGGCCCTCGAGCGCGGCCTCCAGCTCGTCGGTGAGGCCGTTCGTGCCGAACGCCGTCGTCACGTTCTCGTGGCCCGCCGCCCAGAACGTCAGCGCATCGAGCAGCGACTCGCACAGGATGATCTCGGCGTGCGTCTCGAGGGCCGCCGCGTTCCAGATGCCACGGAGCGGGCCGGGCAGGTACAGGTGGGCCGGCGTTCCCTTCCTTAGGTCGTCGCGGATCTTCCGGCCGTAGAGCTGGACCATCTCGCCCGACCCGTCACGGATCGGCACCACCACGCTTCCCGTCAGGTGCTCGTGACCGCTCTCGCGCAGCACGCCCAGCTCCTGCAGACGTCCGCGGATCGCCGCACCCGCCTTGAGCCTCCCCGGCGGCAGGCGGTAGCACAGCGTACGGTTCGCGTAGCCCAGCTCGAACACGTCGACCAGGCGCCGGTCGCCCAGGCCCCGGCCCTCGAGGTAGGACCGGGCTTCGGGAGCGCCCTTCAGGGTCTCGTTGTAGAACGACGCGATCCGACCCAGGAGCTCGCCCGTCGGCGCCGACGGGTCGAGACCCAGGTCCTCGAGCACCGTACCCAGCTCCTCGGCCGAGCCGCCCAGCAGGAGCTCCGCCGCGTGCCGGAAGCTCACCCCGTCACGGCACATCACCCAGTCGATCACCGTACCGCCCGCGTCGCATGCCCCGAGGCAGTGCCACAGGCCCTTCGACGGCGTCACCACCAGCGACGGCTCGCGATCCTCGTGGAACGGGCACAGACCCACCAGATCCCTCCCGCGGCGCGCGAGCTCCACGCCCGACCCGCGCACCAGATCCGCGAGGTCCGTCTCACGCTTCACTCGCTCCAGCTCCGACGCCGGGATCCGGCCCATCTCACACATCCTGTCAAGGGGATCGTGGGTCGCTCGGACGGTCCGTTGACCGTGCCACGTAGATTTACGATTATCGTAATCACACGTCAAGGCCGAGCGACCGTTACCGAAAACGACCCCTATACTCCGGAGGCGCAGAGCACGTGACGCAGACGCGGATCAGGCGGAGACGACCAGGGCAGATGAAGGAACGCACCCTCGAGGGGTTCGGGGCCCGGCTCAAGGAGATCCGGCTCGGCACCGGGCTCACACAGGCCGAGCTCGGCCAGAAGGTCGGCGTATCGAACCGCGTGATCGCCTACTACGAGCAGGAGGACGCTCAGCCGCCGGGGGCGCTCCTCGTCGACCTCGCCCGTGCGCTCAAGGTGTCCACCGACGAGCTCCTCGGCGTCGAGCCCATACGGAACCGGGTGTCACCGAAGACGGCCAGGCTACGTAAGCGCCTCCGGCAGGTCGAGGACCTCTCCACACCCGATCAGCGCGCCGTACTCAAGTTCGTCGACGCACTCGTCGACTCCCGTGGACTCCGCAACGGGGACGACAGCGACCAGGACGAGGGTGGCTGAGACTACCCGTCGGTCGACACCGAATCGAGCGCTTCGTCTCGTCCGAGCGGGATGATGCTTCCATCCTCGGCCACCCTGAAGAACGCCGTCATCCCCTGGAACGAGCTCAAGTAGTAACACTCACCGGCTCGCAACTCGTCCGGCGATTCAACCGTCTCATAGCCCTCTGGGAGGGTGCCGTACGTGATGCTCTGAACCGGCGCTGCCTCCTCTTCGAGTCGGTGGATTATCCAAAGCGGAGGTTCTGGATTCGGAGTGTCCCTCTCTTCCGGACACGGCCAGACTCCGACGTTAGGCAACCTCGCATCACGGAGGGTTCCGAACTGACGCCGGACATCTACCACCAAGGAGTCTTTGGTCGACCCGTCCCTAATCCGGAAGTAGTAGGTGTCCGTGCAGGCAGTCGGGATGACCATTAGCACCGCGACGGCAACCGCCGCCCTCCCCAGCCCCCTCACCATCATTCGGGTGGCCGGAAGGGCGATCCCTGACAGACCCGTCCTCCGGTCTCGTAGCATGTGCCGACGACGTTCGCGAGAGGTTCGAGGAACCTCGTGCTCCGCCCGAAGAAGTTCAGCATCTGATCGAGGATTCCTCCAGAGTAATACCGCGCCGCGCCGACCTGCTGGTACTGCCACACATGGGTCAACTCATGCGCCAGCCAGGCTACGTCAGACTGGACCCCCGCATCGAGCTCTCGAGGAAAGTAGACGATGTTGCCTCGCGTGAACGCCGCCCCACTTGCGGCCACCCCGACCTCCGCCGGATCGAAGACGTAGGTCCAGCCGGCCACCTGCGAGGACTCCCCGGCGATCCTTATCTCGACTTCATCGCAGTCGACGACATCGCAGATCTCTCCGACGGCATCCCTCAAGGGCGCCTCCAGAGTGTCGGCCCTGAGCCCGAACGGGTCGGAGAAATTGAGGGGATCGCCTGCTGCGAACCCGTACAGGTTGAGGCCACCGGCGAGGCCGATGGGATCTTCCTGGGTGAACTGCCCGCTCTTCGGGTCGTAGTACCGATTCCTCCGGTAATGGGTCCCCGTTGCGTCCCGCTTGTCTCTCAAGATGGACCCGTGCCAGAACGGGGACAAGCTGTCGATGTTGACAGCGAACGCGGCGATCCCGAGGTCGTCCACGTCGTCGCGGCGCCAGTACGAGAAGAATCCCGCCGGCCATGCGATCGACACGTATCGCGTCGTGTCCGTGGGATGTCGGAGGAGCTGTTCGCCACCCTGGAACGAGCCATTGTCGGGTTGCCCGCGCGAGTTCCACACCGGTACGACCGTGAAGACGGGCCAGTCGTTCAGAAACGTGGACGACGCGTGCGGGCGGTCGATGTACCCATATCGATGGACGCCGAGCGGCTGATCGACACCACCCCCGTACGTGTAGTGCACGCGGCCGAAGAGGGGATTCCGATCAATGCGCGTCCCGCCCACGTCGAGGAACGACATGTCGGGGAGTGTCGTCGTATCGTTCTCCACCACGCTCGCGGTGTCGAGCATGCGGATCTCCCAGGCCTCCCTATCCCCGTCCCAAACCGTCCGCACGACGTAGTCCAGCTTGCAGAACGGATCGTAGAAGGTCTGCCCGGCGGCACAGTCCTGATTCGTGATCGTCAGAATCCGACGTCCCAGCGGATCGTACCGATACTCCTCGAAGTTCCGGCGATAGCCTACCTGTGGAGCTCCGGTATTGTTCACCAAGCCGTAGTCCACCGCCACGAGCCTGCCTTCTGCGTCGTAGTAGGACGCTCGATCCTCCCAGGGGCCGATATCCTCCTCCGAGGCGTCGGGCTCTTGATTCGTGAACAGCGTATTCCCGGCCGCATCGTACGTGTAATGAGTCTGGGCGAACTCCGTGGAATCAGCGAAATGCCGCAGACCTGAGAGGCGCCCCTTATCTACGCCGGAGCCATCGTAATCCTGCAAGCCACCCGTGAACGCCCCCAGCCCGCCGAACGTGCCGCCAATCACCGTGGCATCCGGCGTGGAGGACGTGACGTTGGTTTGATTCGCCCAGCTGCGTCGGTGCCCGAGCGCATCGTAGCTGAAGGCCTCAGACTGCGTGTACTTCAGCTCGTTGCCGTTGACGCCTCGCCCATCCGAGGAGAAGTGCTGCTCCACGACGTACCCGAGACCAGAGTACCAGGCTTTGAGCGTATCCAGCGTCGCCTGACTCCCGAAGGCCTCGATGACTCTCGCCCGCAGGTCGTACACGAGTGAATCCGCCCGCAGCGTGTCCACCGGGTGCGCAAGCGGCGATGTGCTGTTGTTGAGCACCACGTGGCGGGCGAGGCCCCCGTCAGGGTAGTACGCGTACTCGTGTACGATCCCTCCCGGCAGCGTGAGCGTTTCGAGACGCTGGGCGGCGTCGTACGCAAAGGCGTACGTGTTGCCTTCCGCATCCGTGATCCCGGTCAGCAGCCCTGTCTCCGCGTGATAGTCGTACTCCGTGGTGTAGGAGCCCCCGCCGGGCGCGAGCGATGCAGGGTGAGCAATCGTTTCGAGGCTACCGCGGACATCGTATGCGTATCCCATGCCATATACGTGGGTGCTCAGCTCGGTCGGATCGTCGACCTCGCCGATCTTGAGCGTGTCCGTGGCCAGGGTGCCGTCCAAGTTCCACGACCGCTTGACCTCCGAATGCCCGTTGCTCGCGAACGTGAGGTTCCCTACCGCGTCGTAGGTGTACGTCGTCGTGTCCCCGACCGCGACGTAGCTTGTCCCGCTGTTCGGGAACTTGGGGTACGGCGGGATCGAGTCCGGATGTACGCCGCCGAACTCGTTCGCGTTGGCGGGGATCCCGACGTTCATGGAGTCGTATGTGATCGGCGGAGTGATCTCTTGTGTGAGCCGGTTTAGCTCATCGTATTCTTGCGCGATCGAGTCTCCGTTCGTGTGCCGTGGGAAGTGCACCGTGACGTTCCCCGCATGGTCGTAGACTAGGCTGTCGACGGCCCCGTCGGGGGCGATTTCCGTGATTGTCCGGCCGGCATGGTCGCGTGTCCACCGAGTGGTGAGCGTGCCGATCGATTCGGAATCGGGCACCGCAGTGCGCGACAGGCTGTCGAGCCGACCTATCGGATCGAAGAACCGCTCCACCACGATCGTCTCCTGCGGCGTGTTCGACACACCGACCGGCATCGACGGACCGACTGAGACCTCGTCCGTGACGCGGTCCAGGAGATCGTACTCGAACGTGTCCTCACGGCGGTGAGAGCTGTCGATGTCCGCAAGGACCAACGTATCCCGCCCGATGTCGTCCTTGTAGAAGTCCGTCCGGGCGCCGATCGCGTTCTTCGTCTCGCTCAGGTTGCCATAGGTGTCGTAGTAGAGCGAGTCACGCTCGGACGACGCGTTGCCGGGGATCTCGACCGAGCTCAGCTTCCACTCGTGCGTATGGGAGCCGGGGTAGTACGCGAACACGGTCTGCGCCTGGTTCGCTTCCAGACGCGATTGCATGTTCCCGTGGCTGTCGTACGTGAACTCGATGGAGTCGGATTCTGTGGGCGGGATGTACGTCGTGACACCATCCGGCCAGAGCGCCTCCTGGTACCGATAGCGGGTCGTCGGATTCGCGGCCCGACCCGAGTCCGTGACTGCCACAACGTTGCCGCGCTCGTTGTATGCGGCCGACGAGACGTGCCCGTTGGCCCGCTCGAGGCGCGTGACTAGCGCCCGGTAGGTCCCTGTACCCCGCGCGATGAGGGTCTCGCCTCCCAAGGCGTCGACGATCTTCCACGGAGCGCCGAGCTCATGATCGAGGAAGAACATCGTGGTATCGGCAACCGAGCGTGGCCCGTCCACGAGGGCGTACGTCAGGTTCGGGTGCGTCGCCGCGTTCGGCGCCCATCCGGCCATCTCGGCGCTCCGGAACGTCGTGACGATGTCCGACGCATCGGTGGCGTTCGTGCCGGTCATGTGAATCCGCGTGCCGGCGATGCGCATAGCGTCGTCGTAGGTCACGCTGATAGGTGTGGCGTCCCGCAGATACACGGTATCAATGCCGGGCGGGCCCGCTGTGAAGTGGTAACTCGTCTCGCCGTCATCCGGATCCGTAATGCTCAGGACCCGGTAGGAGTTGCCATCGTAGTCCAGCTCCACATCCCTCGGCGTCGTGTCGATGGGAGGAGCCGAGATCTCGACGACACTTCGGTTGCTTGGGCCGTCGTAGCTGAAGACGTACTCGCGATTCGGCGCCCCCGAGGGGACGGGGAGCCGAATCTTCCACAGCTTGTCCTGGCCGTTGTAGCTTCCGTTGTACAGGAACTGCGTCACCTGCCCCAGGCGGTTCGTGGTCTTGATGTGGTCCCCATCCGAATCGAACTCGACGGTGATCCCTCCCTTGAGTTCTCGGACGAACCCGTTGGTCAGCGTGTCCTTGCGCATGGTGTCGGGGTGCGTGAGTGCGCGCGCGACGAAGTCCACGTCGTTGCCAATGTCCTCGTAGAGCCGCGTGCTTCCGTCCCCGCCGACCCAGAGGTACCGATCGCTGTCCACCTGATGGAGCTTTTCGAATCCCGCCAGCCACCAGCCGCGGCCGAATGGAGACCGATGCCAGTTGACGATCGCGACCTGGATCGAATCCGTCTGCACCAGAGGAAGTGTACGGCAGTCGCACCCCTGCGGTATTGGCCAACGTGGACCAGCTCGTGGCCGAGTCGCCCTAGCCCGATCGCAGTGCCGGGATTGTACTGCCCAGACCGGAAGTAGATATTGTTGCCTCGCGTTATATGCAGTGTGGACATACAGGAACAGTCCCTACGAGATTCCAGCGTATCGTATGCAGGTGGCGATCGAAGGGGGTCTCTCTCGCTCTGGGTTCACTGGTTGCCCCTGATCGCTCACCACCCGATGGAGGCTGCTGCCGTGAAGATTGCGATATGGATGGTTGTCGTGGGCCTGCTGTTTAGCGCATGTGACTGGCTAGATAGAGCGATGGCAAGCAACGAACTGGCTGAATGCCCAGACTTACTGAAGCAGGATTTGCTCACGCCGCACGACGAAGCCATCCGTACCTTTCACACCCTGGATCTCGGCGACCAATTCCAGGTAGTCATCTGCGGCAGCCAGTACGTGCACCCCCCCGTCTTGGAGTTTGAATCCGCTTTTGCGGGGGGTGGGGAACGCGTAGCCGAGTTTCTGGTAGCACAGTTGGCCAGCGGCGTCGACGATCTCACGTTCCGCGACGTCGTCAACGTCTTCAGTAGGATGCAGCGGCAGGGTACGTACGATGTAGGAACTGAGAAGTTGTTCCTGCAGTGGCTGGAGGCCCGGGGTGAGGCGATGACGAACAATGGGTGGCGCGAGTACGCTATCGAGGTGATTCACGAGCTCCAGCGCGAATAGAGGGTCGCCCGTACCGAGGTCGCCCACGTCTTCAAGTGTATCTGCCGCGGAGGTGGCAACCAGTTGCTTCGTGTACGACCAGCACGGGCAACTCGACGCGCTGACCGACGTGTCCGGCGGCAAGACGGCCGTCGGGTACAACGCCGATCGCGAGGCGACGGAGTACGAGCTCCTCCGACCCGGCAAGACCAGGTCCCTCCGGTTCCCGTCGACCCACCGCCCGGGCGAGGTGACCTGGAACACCGGCGTCCTGAACGACACCTTCGGCGTGCTCCTCACACAGGACAACATGGAGCGCATCGGCCAGCGGTACTTCGTCGGGAGCGACACCTCGCGAGTTTTCTCCTACGACCAGGCGGGCCGGCTCATTCGGTTCGAGGACTGGCTCTCCGATCCCGACACCTGCGGCTGGGACGAGGACCGCGGGACCCTGTGCGTGGACAGCACGCTCGTGTTCGTCGACTCGATGCACTACAGCTACGACAAGGTCGGGAACCGCACGGACACGAACGCGACCGTCCAGACCGGCAACCGGCTGGCCGGGTTCGGGGCATGGACGATGACGTGGGACGAGGCGGGGTTCCTGACGTCGAAGTCGAGCAGCTGGAAGAGCCAGACGTTCTGGTGGAACGCGCTCGGGCAACTCGACTCGCTCGTCACCGACGGCGTCAAGAGTCGCCACGAGTACGACGGGTTCGGGCGCCGCACCGAGCATGACTACAACGGCGCCATCCGCCGCTACGTCTACGACGGCGAGGACGTGTTCCTCGAGCTCAACTCCTCGAACAACGTGGTCGCGGAGTACACGTTCTATCCCGGCACCGACCACGTGCACTCCATGAAGCGCGGCGGGGAGATGTACTTCTACGCCCAGGACCAGCAGGGGACCGTGCTCGGGCTGTTCGACGACGAGGGAGCCGTCGTCAACAAGTACCGCGACACCCCGTGGGGGAACGTCGAATCGACCTCGACCACCGTATACAACCCGATCCGGCACGCGGGCGCCTGGTTCGACCCGAGCCCGGTCCGGCTGGTCTACCTCCGGAACCGGTACTACGATCCGCACATGCAGCGGTTCATCTCCAAGGATCCGATCGGCCTCGCCGGCGGCATCAACCCGTACGTGTACGCCGGCAACGACCCGGTCAACCGCACCGACCGGTTCGGCCTCAGTACGGACTGCCTGATAAGCGGTGTCGCCACGTACGAGTGGGACGCCTTCAAGGAAGAGTGGGATCTCCTCAGCGTCCGGACCACGGGTACCATGTGCCTCGACGCCGGACGCGGAGGCGGTGGCGGTGGTTCCGGTTCGCCGCCTCCACCAGACAGGCCAATTGGAACGACGATCACGCCTCGCAGCGGAGGTGAGTGCCTCACCGCAAGCCTCTTGGCTCTCGCCACTTTCGGTGCCGACCTTGCCACCCTTACCGGAGCCGGTCTTGTGGGCAAACTCCTGATCTCAAGTGTAAGAGGCTACGTAGGGCGCTACGCCGCTCGACAAGCCCTTGTTCGGCTAACTCCTCAGGTCGTGAAGGGGGCCGGGACCGGTGCCGCAGACCTCGTGGGAACAGCGTACGCGGAGTACGGAGTGGCTTCCCTCACCGGTCAGACATACCTGCGCTTGGCCGCAGGCGAGACGGCGAAGGCAGCTGGGTCCTCACCGCGCGACGACGCACTGCTAGCGACATCGGCTCTCGGGAACGGTTTCGAGTTCGATGCTAGGGATCTAATCCCTGGGTGGGCCTTCGGACGAAGCCTCAATCAGGCAGTCGCGTCGTGCTTCGGCGGCAGCTAGCCGATGCCGTGCCTGCTCCCTGACGGGGCAAAGCGAACGCTGCAGCGTGTCGCGCGGGCCATTGGAATCGCGCTCGTGATTGCGTTGATCCTGGTGATCTGGATTCTCGTCGTGTATGTGCTAGGTGGCGATAAGCCGTTCGAAGCGCACGGTACGACACCGTTGACCGTAATATGGTTGTACCTCGCAGTTGCCGTTTTCTCAGGTATTGTTGTGGGGCTCCTCCAGCCGCTGGGTAGGCGCGCAGCTGGTGCGGCTCTACTTGGCTTCCTCGTGGCACTCCCTTGCTTTCTTGTGATGTGGCTTCTTCGGGGGCGGGTCGATCCTTGGTCGGCCATTGACACGATTACGATGCTGATTTGGGCGGCGGCCCTTGGTGCGCCGGTCGGCGTGATCTATCGTGCGCTTTTTCGCTCGGAGAACGAATAACCGCCTCGGTCCAGCGAAGCTTCACCAGGTGACGGATCAGCCTGTCCACTACGGGCAGAAGGCCGGGCGCCGCACGCCTCAGCCAGCGGCCGAACGTCGTCGGATCCGGCACCCGGGCCCAGCCGAACAGCCGTCGGATCCCGCGCGTCGCCAGAAGCTCCAGATCCTCGAGCCAGCCGCCTCCGTACAAGAGCAGCGCCACCCACACCTCGACCATCAGCGACGGACGGAAGAAGCCGGAGACCTCGTCGGTCCGCTCGTCCAGCCACCGGCACACCCCCAGCCGATCCAGCAGACGTCGGACCGCCACGAGCCCCGCTCCGTCGGTCAGCTCCTGTCGAGCTCGCCAGAGGGTCAACGGAGACGGACAACCTTGAACATGAGGCCGGGAGGGAATACGTTCGGTCTTCACCCGCTGGGTGACCTCCGTCTATGAGGAGCTCTTTCGTCGGAACTCCCCGTAACGTAGGGCATTCAGCGGGTGTTTTCATCCCTCAGATCACACGCCCCGTGCAGGATCCGGGGTTACAACAACGTCGCAGGCTACTATGTACAGCTCACACACGAAGATGGATGGGCCACGCGCTACAACCACCTGAAAGACACCTCGCGATTGATCGCTGGCACAGCAATTGAGGCAGGTGGGCTTCTTGGCAGCGCTGGCGCGACCGGTCGAGTTAGCGCTGCCCACCTTCCCCTCATCCTTTATAAGGATGGCGTCAATGTCGACCCTGCACCTTGTCTGCCGGATCACTAGCCACCGCCGGCTCCCTTATATCTATCTTCTGTTGGCGATCGGCATCGCTGGCGAGCGATCTTCTGCGATAGCTGCGCAGCAGCGGGACGTGCCAACGCGCGCACAAGTCATGAACGCGCTGGCGCGCACTGGCCTGACCCTCGACACCGTCTATTACGCTACTGCCGACACAGTTGTGTTGGGCGTGGAGCGCGATCGGATTGGGAAGAGGCTCGGCGTTGCCAAGCTCGAGGGTGAGGCGTTGAGTTGGATCTATGGCCCTATCGACATCGGTGACCTGTCGCCGCGTGTTGTGTGGCTGCGTCTGCCAACGCGAGCAGCGTCCATTCCTTCTCTCTATATCGAGAGTTACTATCCAACCGAGGCAGTGATAGGCAGGACGGTTATCGATCTTGTTACGGCCCTTCCGCTATTCGTATATCCACCGTATACATGCTACGCGAGCGTATTACGGGACCTGGACGCCGATGGAGCGCCGGAGCTCGTCGTGTATACAGAGCAGGCGATGGATTTCCGGCGATGTGCGGAGGATATTGCCATTCGGCCGTTCTCGGAAGTCGGCCTGCCGATTGCGTGGCCGGCCGTATATGAATGGAACGACGAAGCATGGGTGCCAGTGGCCGAAGACGTGGGCGACTTCTACGCCGAGCTAGGTGAAAGGTACCGTGAGCTCAGTGGATGGTTTGGCACTATTTGTAGAGGGAGACGGGCCGAACCGCTGTGCACGCAGGCAGACGAGATTGGAGTGGACAGACAACTTGAAGAGTGGAGGGCAAGGGCGGAGGCGATGACGGTTGAACGCTGAGGTCGTCGGGGGATGAGCCGGCATCTGTTCCTGAACGCCCGGCGATCCTATCCCCGAGGCTCCTTATCGAGCTGGGGAGGCTTGGATCGGCGCGACGGATTCCTCCTCAGCCCTTGTGCGGGTAGGAGGTCGGTCCCCCGGCGCTCGCGGCCTCCCGGGAGCATGCGCGGGAAACCTGCCCCGAGGGTGGAACGTAGCACGGTGCGGATCCGAAGTCGCACCGTCGCAGGTGCGCGGTGAGCATGCCGTACGGCGGCAGGGCCCAGCGCGATCTCGATCTGGAGACAGACGGGTGGAGATCACCGAGGCCTTCCATCCGGGGGGATCGCCGCGTCTCGAAAACATCACGGTCGATCAGAAGCGTGCAGACGGTGCGCGTGGCGTCACGCTTCCGCAGGAATGTCGGCGGCTGGATCGGAACCACCGGGTGCTGCGGTGGACCCCGGAGTACCGCTCGCGGCCGTAGGCATCACTTCCGCGGCCAGGGGCGCGAATTCGGCCTCGGTGATCGGCGGCTGACCCAGTCTCGCTGGAACCGCAGTCAGGGCCTCCTCGGGCAATCCCGCCACGCCGCCGACGGGGCTCACGATCACTCCTGAGATCAAGAATGCGTACGGCGGCACCACGTGGTTCCGCGTCCATCGGCTCGGATCGGCGACGTTCGCGGACGAGCCCCTGGGACGTACGACATCGTTCTTCCGCGACAGTCTCGGCCGTCTCGAGCTCCTGACGAAGCCGTCCGGCGGACAGGTCTCGTACGCGTGGGACGGCATGAGTACGCGAGTCGAGCAGCTGGCGAACGACGACGCATCGCCGACGCAGAGCGTCCACTACGTATACACGGACACGACCTATCGCTTCTCGCCCATCACGCCCCCTTCCCGGACGGGCCGCTCAGGAGCTCGAACGCCTCGCGGGCCTCGCACCACGCCGCGTGAAGATCATCCTCCGCGACGTCAAGGTCCGCCTCCAGAAGCCCCGGCGGGGCGCCCGACAACTCCCACGAAAGACACAGCGCCTCGAGGCGGGATTCTGCGCGGCGGACGTAGGGCTCCGCGCCCCACCAGGCCAGCACCTCGGGGCCGACATGCGCCTCAAGCTGGGCTCGCACCTCGGTGAGATACTCCCCGATGCCCTCGTGCCGCGCCTTCCGACAGGGCGTACAGGCGCACCTCAGCGCGTCCACCTCGTGCGGCTCGTGCCCCGGGTCGGAGGGCGCCCACAAACCCTTCGAGCGCAACACGGCCGCGCATGTCCTGCACGACGTGGCGAGCGGGACAGGTTCGGGGTCCCCGATCGCCGGGGGGAGGCGTTGCCCACAGGCCGGCCGCTCCGGGTCGGACGGGTCCAGCCCGTAGGCATGTCGGACGCCCGTCGAGGAGAGCGGGAACCACGTCACGAGTCCGCTCATCGGGCCCTAGCCGGCGAAGGGCATGTGCACTCCATCCGCCGGCACCTGGAGCACCGCATCGGGGGCACGGGCTCCTCGCACGCGGGCGCGCCTGCATGGGCGCGCGCCCGCGCGCATCATGGAATCTCTTTGACTACTCACCGGAATCTCTTTCCGCATCCTTCGGCCGTCAGGTTCCGGATCCTCGGTCGTGAGGTTCCGCATCCTCTCCGCCGAGGATGCGGCGTGACGTTCCGCATCCTCCCGCTCGGCCGGGATGGTGAGCTGGTACGAATAGCCGCGGGTCGCCAGGCCGGCCGCTGGTCCCCGGCGACGGCGCACGATCCAGCCGTCCGCGACCGCGAGCCGTAGGTGCGCCTCGACCGTGCGCGTGGAGTAGCCGGTCTCGGCGGCCAGCCGGCGGGTGGATGGCCAGCACGACCCGCCGTCCTGGTCCGCGTACGCGGCCAGCGCCATCAGCACGGCCCGCGTGATCGAGGAGTCTGGGCCGTACGGTCCGCGCACGGTCAGGGTCCAGCGCGATCGATGTGACTCCACCCGCCCCATCGGCGGGCGCTCAGCCATCGCGGCCGTTCGCGGCCGTGCCCCCGGCGTCGAGCCAGGCACGGACGGCCGCGGGGTCGTAGCGGAGCGCGCGCCCGAGCCGGATGTGCGGCAGCTCGCCGGTGCGCGACAACTCGTACACTCGCGAGATCGGGTAGCGCAGGGCGTCGGCCAGCTCCTGCGCCGTCATGAGCCGCGGCAGCGCGGGCGTGGTCGTGCGGGGCATCGTCATCTCCTCGTGTGTGGTCGCGTGCTACCGCCACCCTAGTACGCCCGCGACCGGCGCCGCAAGTTCCTGTTCTGTATAGACTTAGCTTGCCAACCGGACACTCACATCGGGGCGCTCCGGCACGTTGGGAGGGCCCCGGATCGCTGGGAACGCCATGCAGGGCAAGGGGCTGGAGCGGTGGCGAGCATGCACCGGCGGCCGACATTGCCAACCGGACACGCACATCGGGGGCTCCGTCGGCGGATGAGCGGGGCGAGCCCCATCGGGAGGGACGCCGGGCGATTGCAGCAACCGTGCCGCCACGGGAGTGAACACGGAGTGAACAATCTGGCACAAAAATGGCCCCTCGGAGGGGGTCTCGGAGGGGCCGTAAGTGCTTATTCTGTAAGGCTATGACCGGGGTGGGGATCGAACCCACGACCTACGGATTAAAAGTCCGTTGCTCTACCGACTGAGCTACCCGGTCCGTTCGCGACATGTACCCCGCGACGCGGCGCGTGTACCACGCCGCGGAATGGTGGGGCGGCCATCCGGTTTCGGCAAGCACGGGGGACGGGACGTCGCACCGCCGAAAGCGCCGACCTCGCCGCCGCTCTGCCCTGCCGGGGCACGAACGTCCCGCCGCCGACGGAGTCCGCCTTCGGCGGGGCGCCGCGATCTCAGATCTCGAGCTCGGTCTGGAGCACGCCCTGGAACGTACGGCGGTGGTGCGGGGTCGGGCCGTGACGCCTCAGGGCGTGCATGTGGCCCCGGGTGCGGTACCCCTTGTTCGAGGCCCAGCCGTACTGGGGGTATCTTGGGTCGAGCCGGCGCATGAGCTCGTCCCGGGTCACCTTGGCGAGGATCGAGGCGCAGGCGATGGAATGGGAGCGCCGATCGCCGCCCACGATCGCGCGGTGCCGGCCGAGCTCGCGGACGGGGTTCCCGTCCACGAGGATGAGGTCGGGCCGGCAGGGGAGCCGGGCGAGCGCCCGCCGCATGGCGAGGATGGCGGCGCCGCGCACGTTGAGGCGTTCGATCTCGCGCGCGGAGGCGGCGGCGACGCACCAGGCGCGGCATTCGCCGCGGATCCGGGTCGCGAGCTCCTCGCGGCGCTCGGCGGTGAGGAGCTTGCTGTCGGTGGCGCCGTCGAACCGCTGCTCCTCGTGGAGCGCGACGACGCCCACCACGACCGGCCCGGCGACCGGTCCGTAGCCGACTTCGTCGATCCCGACCACGACGACCGAGCCCGACGCCCACCCCTCCCGCTCGTAGTCGAGGGGGGCGGTGTCGGGCTCCCTGCGCGTCCTGGGTGTGATCGACGCCTCCCCTGCAGTCTACTCCGTCGCGGCCTCTGCGGTAGCGGCGCGGTCCTCCTCCGGCTCGCCCTCGACCGGCTCGGCGTCTTCCACGGCGAGCTCCGGCTCGCCCTCGAGATCCTCCTCGAGGGCCGATTCCGCGGGGGCGAGCTCGGCCTGCGCGGACTCCGGCCGGCCCAGCCACCACTTCCGCTCGCGCACGCGGGCCCGCTTGCCCCGGCGCTCGCGCAGGTAGTAGAGCTTGGCCCGGCGCACGTCCCCGCGGCGCACGACCTCGAGACCGGCGATCCAGGGCGAATGGAGGGGGAAGATCCGCTCGACGCCCACACCGCCCGACACGCGCCGGAGCGTGAAGGTCTCGTTGACGCCGGCGCCGCGGCGGCCGATGCACACGCCCTCGAACGGCTGGATGCGCTCTTTGCCGCCCTCGCTGACCCGCACCCGGACACGCACGGTGTCGCCGGGCGCGAAGGACGGGAGGTCCTTCCGCTTGTATTGCTTCTCGATCTCGGCGATCCTCGGGTCCATCGTGGTCTTCCTTTCCAGCGCCTGTGAGCCGAAGCCCGGTAATATAAGCGACAACTCCGCGTTACGGCAGGGGGACCCGGGCCCGGAACGCCCTCAGTCCGCCGCCTCCGGATCCAGCAGATCCGGCCGCACCTCGCGGGTCCGGCGGAGCGCCTCGCGCTCCCGCCAGCGGCGGATTCCGGCATGGTCCCCGCCACGCAGCACGCCGGGGACGTCCAGCCCCTCGAACGTGGCCGGGCGGGTGTACGCGGGCGCCGACAGGCGGCCGTCGTAGAAGGAGTCCGACGCGGCCGACTCGTGGTCGCCGAGCGCTCCCGGGAGGAGCCGGACGACGGCATCGATGACGACGAGCGCGGCGGGCTCCCCGCCGCTCAGCACGTAGTCGCCCACCGAGACCTCCTCGTCCACACGGGCATCGATGACCCGCTGGTCGATCCCCTTGTAGCGGCCGCAGAGGAGCGTCAGCTCCGTCCCCAGCGCCCAGCGGACGGCGGTCGCGTGGTCGAAGGGACGCCCGCGCGGCGTGAGCGTGACGACGGGGCCGGTCGGAGCGAGCGCGTCGAGGGCCTCGAAGAACGGCTCGGGCTTCATCACCATGCCGGCGCCGCCGCCGAACGGCTCGTCGTCCGTGGTCCGGTGCCGGTCGTGCGTGTGGTCGCGGAGGTCCACGAGACGGTACTCCACGAGACCGGCCGCGCGCGCGCGGCCCGGGATGGACAGCTCGAGCGGTCCACGGAGGTACTCGGGGAAGATCGTGAGGACGTTGATGCGCATGGACGTTCCGAATCGGTGGTCGGGCCGGCGCACGGGCGTCCGACCCGCTAGATGTCGAGCAGACCCTCGGGGAGCTCGACGTGGATCTCGCGGGCGTCGAGGTCGACCGAGACGACGAACCCGGGATCGAAGGGGACGAGCCGCTCGCGTCCCTCGACATCCACCGACAGCATGGGGCCGGCGGGCAGGTCGTACACGTCCCGGACGGTCCCCAGCCTCTCGCCGGTCTCGACCAGCGCGGCCCCCACGAGGTCGCCGAGCAGGTATCCGCCCTCGTCGAGGTGCGGAAGCTCGGAGCGCGGCACCGCGAGATTGCCGCCCCGCAGGCGCTCGGCGGCCGTCCGGTCGCCGATCCCCTCGACGGTCACCATCCAGCGGGCGCCGTGGGGCCGCGCGCCGGTGAGGCGGATCGAGGAGGGGGCGGCGGGTGCGCCGCCCACGACCAGCAGACGGCGCCCCTCCCGGAACAGGGCCTCGGGGTGGTCGGTCTCGGCGTCGAGGAGGAGAACGCCGTGGATCCCGTGAGCCCGGGCGATCCGGGCGACGATCACGGGCCGGTCGGTCACCTCAGGACTTCTCTTCCTCGTCCGCGGCGTCCTCCTCGCCCTCCGAAGTCTCCTCCGTCGCCTCGGCCGCGGCCGCCTCGCTCTCCGGAGCGGCTTCCTCGACCTCGGGGGCGGGGGCCTCCTCGGTCACCGCCCCAGCGGCGGGCTTCGCCGCCGCCTTCTTCGCGGGGGCCTCGGCCGGCGCCTCCGCCCGTTCCGTCGGCATGGGCCGCTGGGAGGTGCCCCGCTCGCCGGCGGGCGGACCCACGAAGACCATGGCCTCATCGAGCGCCTCGGCCGTCACGCCGTCGTGGAACTGCTTCCAGACCCCCGTCTTCTTGAGCAGCGAGCGCACGGTGTGGCTCGGCTCCGCCCCCTCGTGCAACCAGTGGAGCGCACGCGCCGCGTTCAGGTGGATCACGGACGGCCGCGTGCGCGGGTTGTAGATCCCCAGCCGCTCGACCGAGGCCCCGGACGTCCCCTCGCGTGAATCGATCACCACGATCCGGTACGACGCCTGCTTCTTCGCGCCGACCCGCTTCAAACGAATGCTCGTCGCCATTCCGTCATCCTGTGGTTCCGTTGTGCCGCCCGCGCGGGGCGGCCGTCCGACCCGATCACCCGATCAGGCGGCTCAGGTCGCCTCCCTTGCCCATGAGCTGGGGGGCGAGCTTGCCCATCTGCTTCATCATCTTCCGCATCTCCTTGAACTGCTTGAGCAGCCGGTTCACCTCGTGCACCGGCCGCCCCGAGCCGCGCGCGATCCGCGCGCGCCGCGAGCCGTTCAGGATCTGCGGGTTCTTCCGCTCTACCGGCGTCATCGAGAGGATGATGGCCTCCAGATGCCGCACGCGCTTCGGATCCACGTCGGTCTGCTCCAGCATGCCGGACTTGATCCCCGGGATCATCTTCAGGAGACCCTTGAGCGGCCCCATCTTCTGGATCTGCTGGATCGACCGGAGGAAGTCCTCGAGGTCGAAATCGCCGCCGCCCAGGACCTTCTCCTCGAGCCGCGCCGTTTCGTCCAGATCGACGGTCTGCTGGGCCCGTTCCACGAGCCCGACGATGTCCCCCATCTGGAGGATCCGCCCGGCCATGCGGCGCGCATCGAACGCCGTCAGGTCCTCCGGACGCTCGCCGACGCCCACGAACCGGATCGGGACGCCGAGCACGCCGAAGATCGACAGCGCCGCCCCGCCCCGGGCATCCCCGTCCATCTTCGTCAGGATCACGCCCGTGAGGCCCACGGCATCGTGGAACCCCCGGGCGATCCGGACCGCTTCCTGGCCGGTCATGCCGTCCGCCACGAGGAGGACCTCGTGCGGCCGCACGCTCGCCTTCACGCGGCGGAGCTCGTCCATGAGCTCCTCGTCCACCTGGAGGCGCCCCGCCATGTCGAGCAGGACGTGCGTCACCCCCGCCCGACGCGCCTCGTCCAGCGCGGCCGCGGCCAGCGTCGGCATGTCGCCGCCCTCGGGACGGGCGACGAGCGGAACGTCGATCGCCTTGGCGAGCGTCTCGAGCTGGTCCGCCGCCGCCGGCCGGTACGGGTCGCACGCCACGAGGGCGGGACGATCCCCGCCCACCTTCAGCCGCCGCGCGAGCTTGGCCGCCGTGGTCGTCTTCCCCGACCCCTGGAGCCCGACCAGCATGTACACGGTCGGCGGCACCGCGGCCTCGGCCGGCTCGACCGGGGCGCTCCCCAGCAGATCGACGAGCTCGTCGTGGACGATCTTCACGATCTGATCGCCCGGTCGCACCGAGGAGAGCACGTCCTCTCCGAGCGCGCGCGTCTCCACGCGGGCGAGGAAATCCCTCGCCACCTCGTAGTTGACGTCCGCCTCGAGGAGGGCGCGCCGGACCTCGCGCAGCCCGTCCTTCAGCATCCTGTCCGTGATGACGCCGCGCTGTCGGAAATTGCCCAGCACGCCGTCGAGCCGGTCGCTCAGCCGTTCGAACATCCGTCTGCCGTTCGATCGCCGGAGCGCGAGACCCTCTTACACGCAAAAAGACGCGATCGTCCGCGTCTCGAGAATGGCCGCTGCCGCTCCTGACCCGTTTTCGACGTAGCCGCTAAGTTTAGGCCCGGAGAGCCCGCCAGGCAACGTCTCCGGGCCCGGAACGGCCGGCGCGTGGGCCGCGCGCAGGGGTCTCGAGACACCACACTAGGTCAGATGCGCGATCCCGCCGGCGGGAAGCCGGATCGTCTCGCGGCGCGCCGCCCCCACCGACACGTAGCGGATCGGCACCCCGCTCCGCCCCTCGAGGGCCCGCAGGTAGGCGCGCGCCTTCTCGGGCAGGTCCTCCCACCGCCGGCACCCCTCCGTCACCTCGCGCCAGCCCGGATGGCGCTCGTACACGGGCGTCACGCGCTCGAGATCCGCCGCCGAGTCCGGGAAGCCCGCCACGGGCTCTCCCTCGAGCTCGTAGCCGGTCGCGAGGAGGATGTCGTCGAGCGTATCGAGCACGTCGAGCTTCGTGACGGCCAGGGCCGTGAGGCCGTTCACCCCGGCCGCGTGTCTCACCACGCTCGCGTCGAACCAGCCCGGCCGTCTGGGACGCCCGGTCGTCGCGCCGAACTCGGAGCCCAGCCGGCGCAGGCGCTCGCCCGCCTCGCCGTCGAGCTCGGTGGGCAGCGGGCCGTTCCCGACCCGCGTCGTGTACGCCTTCACGACCCCCAGGACCTCGTCGATGAGGGTCGGGCCGATGCCGACGCCGGCGGCCGCGCCGCCCGCCGTCGTGATCGAGGAGGTCACGAACGGATACGTGCCGTGGTCGATGTCGAGGAGGGAGCCCTGCGCCCCCTCGAGGAGTACGCTGCCGCCGTCGGCGAGACCGGCCCTGAGCTCCTCTCCGGTGTCGGTCGCCAGCGAGAGGAGCGTGTCGCGGACCTCGTCGATCGCATCGAGCACGGCGTCCGTCGCCACGCGCTCGTCGGTCGCGAGACGCTCGAGGACCGCGTTGGAGGCCGTCACGCCGCGCTCGACGATCTCCCGCGTGCGTGCCGGGTCCCGCAGGTCCCCCACACGCAGCCCCGCCCGCGCGACCTTGTCGCGATAGGCCGGTCCGATCCCGCGACCCGTCGTCCCGATCTTCTCCGTGCCGGGGCTCCGCTCCTGCGCGGCGTCCAGCATCCGGTGATACGGGAGAACGAGGTGCGCGCGCCGGCTCAGCCCCAGCCGGCCATCGAGATCGATCCCCCGGGCCCGGAGCCCATCCATCTCCTCGACCAGGGTCCACGGATCGATGACGACGCCGTTTCCGAGCAGACAGCGGGGCGTCGGATACAGGATGCCGGACGGGATGAGGTGGAGGATGAACTCGTCCTCGCCGACCCGGACCGTGTGCCCCGCGTTGGCGCCGCCCTGGTAGCGGGCCACGATCGTGGCCTGCTCCGCGAGGACGTCCACGAGCTTCCCCTTGCCTTCATCGCCCCACTGCGCTCCCACGACGACCAGGCAACGCACGCTGTCGCTGAACACGGGACAGACCCCTCCCCTCTCGTTCCCTGCGCTGGACGGCGGACGTGCGTCCGCCGCGATCGGAACTCCGCGGGTGATCGCTGGGGGCGCTCGTCGAGCGCCGTTACGCCTCGGCGCCGGACGAGGCGCCGAGACCGGCAGCCTCGAGCGCGGCTTCGACGACCGCCAGGCGGTCGCCTGCGAGCGGCTGGAGCGGCGGTCGGGGCGCGCCCCCGGCGAGGCCGAGCGCGTCGAGCGACGCCTTGACCCCGGGCACGCCGAGGCCGACGACCACGGCCTTGTGGAGCGGGCCGATGCGCTCCTGGAGCGCGCCCGCCGTCGCCATGTCCCCGGCCCGCCACGCGTCGTACAGCCGGGTGGCCGATCGGGTGGCGAGGAGCCCCACCCCGAGGACGCCGCCCGTCGCGCCGGCCTCGAGCGCGGCATACAGGAGGGCCCCGGAGCCGACGAGCACCGACCCGTTCGACCCGCACGCCTCGACGACCGCGCCGAGGCCGGGGAGGTCGCCCGAGGAGTCCTTGATCCCCGCGATGTTCGCGTGCTCGACCAGCCGCCCGGCGAGCTCCGGGTCGAGGCGGACGGGGACGAACTTCGGGATGTGGTACAGGATCACCGGCACCGGGGACGCGTCCGCCACGGCGTGGAAGTGGTCGCGGAGGACCGCCGGACTCATCGCCGGCTGGTAGTAGCAGGGCGACCTCACCAGCACGGCGTCCGCGCCGCGCTCGCCCGCGGCCCGGGAGAGCGCGATCGCCTCGCGCGTGGCTTCGGCTCCCGTCCCCACGATGAGACGGCGGCCCTCGGTCAGCGGCAGGGCCGCGTCCACGAGCGCGAACAGCTCGTCCCGGCTGAGGAGCGGCGCCTCGCCGGTGGATCCCGCGATGACGATCCCGGCGATGGGGTGCGAGAGCCAGGCGGTCAGATTCGCCCGGAACGCCGAAACGTCCACGCCCCCCGCGTGCGCGAAGGGCGTGGTGACCGGCAGGTGGATCCCGTCGAGCGTCAGCGTGTCGCGGCTCAGAACCTGCGCTCCCCCGTCATGAGACCGACTTCCCGTCGCTCGGTCCGCAGGTCGGGGGCGTGCTCGCGAAGCGTCCTCATGTGGAGCTCGAAGTCGCTCGGGTTGGAGGCCATCTCGAGCGCCGTGTCGTAGGCCACGATGCCTTCTTCGACGAGGTCCATGAGGTGCTGGTCGAACGTCTGCATCCCGTATTGCTGCCGACCGTTCTGCATCAGCTCCACGATCTCGGTCTGGGTTTCGCCACGCAAGATGCAGTCGCGGATGGCGGGCGTCACCCGCATGACCTCCATCGCGGGGACGGTGCCGTTGCCATCGGCGGTGCGGGCGAGCCGCTGCGAGACGATCGCGCGCAGCGTGTCGGCGACCCGGAAGCGGACCAGCTCCTCGTGCTGCTCGGGGAACATCCCGAACAGGTGCTTGAGCGCCCCGGTCGCGGTCGGGGCGTGCATGGTCGAGATCACGAGGTGGCCGGTCTCGGCCGCCTCGACCGCGATCTCCGTCGTCTCCAGATCGCGCATCTCGCCGATCAGGATGATGTCGGGGTCCTGACGGAGCGCCTGGCGGAGGCCGCGGCGGAACGATTCGGTGTCGCTCCCGATCTCCCGCTGCGTCACCGTCGACATGTGGTTGTCGTGCCAGTACTCGATCGGGTCCTCGAGCGTGATGATGTGCTTCTTCCGGTTGTGGTTGATCCAGCTGATCATGGCCGCCTGCGTGGTGCTCTTCCCCACACCGGTGGCGCCGGTCACCAGGCACATGCCGTGTGGCTCGTCCGCGATCCTCGTCAGCACGCCCGGGAGGTTGAGCTCCTCGAGCGTCGGCACCCGCCACGGGATCGTGCGCAGCACGACCATGAACGAGCCGCGCTGCTGGAGGATGTTGACGCGGAAGCGGGCGAGATCCTGGAGCTCCCACGCGAAGTCGAGGTCCCAGATCTCGTCGATGCGGCGCCGGAACGTCTCGTTGGGCAGGAGCTCGATGGCGATCTGACGCGTCTCGTCCGTCGTGAACGGGGTCTCGGACAGCGGGACGAGGTCCCCGTGGATCCGGGCCCGGAACACGTCCTTCGCCTTGATGTGGATCGACTGGGCACCCCGCGCGACGGCGGCTCGAATCAGGCGCTCCATCAGTTGCATCGGGTCCGTGCTCCTTGTCCGGCCGGTTTCTTCGCGGGACGTGCGGGCCGGTCGCGGCCGACGACCCGAAGAGGGTGTGGGCGCAATCGGCGTTCCAGCGGACGGGGCGGCGCGGCGAGACCCGCGGAGGCCCGGCGCGTCGCGCGCCCTCGGGCGGCCGTGGAGGGCCGACGGGATCACAAGTCGCCTGTCGACAACGGATTACGGGGCTGGGCCCGGGGGGCGGATCCCGGGCCGGGGTCCCGGCGCCGGGCCGGGGCGTCTCGGGCCGCCTCCGGCTCCGGGCGCGCCGGCGACGCCGAGAGGCAAAGCGCCACGCTGGCATCGTATTGCGCCAGCGGCCGATGCGGCCGCCGGAAGGCCCGAAGTCGGGCTATTTCAGCACGACGGTCCGGGCCCGGGGGTCCTCGAACAGCCGTTCGGTCAGACGGTCCTGGTCGCGGCGCATGCCGCGCACCCGGTAGGTCGCCTCCAGCCCGTCCTCGGTCCTCCGGAGCTCGAGGACGCGCGCGTCGAGCCCGCGCGACTCGAGGAACTCCGTCACCCAGGCGTGGTCGCCGGACTCCTTCGCGAGACCGATGTCCAGCACCAAGGTCTCCCGATCGAACCAGCGCGCCTCGATCCAGCCGAGGAGGGTGAGCGTCACCATCACCAGGATGGTGCCGCCGACCGCGATCATGTACGCGCGCAGCCCCACCGTGAGCCCGATGGCCGCGGCCACCCAGATCGAGGCGGCCGTGGTGATCCCGACGACGCTGCCGCGGTGCACGAGGATCGTCCCCGCGCCGATGAACCCGATGCCCGACACGATCTGCGCCGCGATGCGCGCCGGGTCGGCCCGGATGAGGTCGTGGAGCTCCTGGGACGCCGCGATCAGCGACGCCTCGGTGAAGATCTCCGCGCCCACGCTGATGAGGATCAGGGTGCGGAGACCCGCCGGCTTTCCCCGGAGCTCCCGCTCCATGCCGACCGCCGCGCCGAGGACGAGCGCCAGCGCGAGACGCCCCAGGACCCCGAGCTCGAGCCACGCCGGCGCGTCCATCCCCGTCTAGGTGCCCACCGGCACCGGGACCTCCCCGAGCCCCATGCGCCGGTACACTTCGGCCACGGTCTCGCCCGCCACGCGCCGGGCCTTCTCCGCCCCCTCGGCGAGGATCTCGCGCACGCGCTCCGGGTGCGCTTCGAGCTCTTCGGCGCGCGCGCGGATCGGGGCCAGCCGCGCGGAGACGCCATCGGACAGGATCCGCTTGCACTCGACGCACCCGATCGACGCCGTCTGGCAGCGGATCTCGATGTCCGCCCGGCCCGCGGGATCGGTGAAGTGCTCGTGGAGCGCGAAGACGTTGCACACGTGCGGGTTGCCGGGGTCGTCCTTCCGGACCCGGGCCGGGTCGGTGACCGCGCCGCGGATCGCGCTCCAGGTCTCCTCGGGCGACCCGAGGAGCGGGATCGTGTTGTTCCGCGACTTGGACATCTTCGAGACCCCGTCGGTGCCGAAGATCCGGCGTCCCTCGCCGATGAGGGCCTCCGGCTCCGGCAGGTAGTCGCCGAAGCGGGCGTTCCAGCGCCGCGCGATCTCGCGCGTGAGCTCCACATGCTGCCGCTGGTCCTCCCCGACGGGCACCAGATCGGGCCGGTAGAGCAGGATGTCGGCCGCCTGGAGGATCGGGTAGTTGAGCAGGCCCGCGTTCACGGACTCCCGGCCCTCGGACTTCTCCTTGAACTGCGTCATCCGGTACAGGTCGCCGAGCGGGGTGACGGTGGTCAGCAGCCACGTGAGCTCGGCGTGCTCCGGGACGTGGGACTGGACGAAGATGGTGCAACGATCCGGGTCCAGACCCGACGCCACCAGCGACACCGCCAGGTCGAAGACGCGTCGCGGGAGCTCCCCGGGATCGTAGTCCTGCGTGATCGCGTGCAGGTCGACGATGCAGTAGAAGCAGTCGTAGTCGTCGAGCAGCGCCACCCAGTTCCGGATCGCGCCGAGGTAGTTCCCGAGATGGGCCTCGCCGGATGGCTGGATGCCGCTGAGGACTCGCTTGCGTCGGCTCATGATCCGCGTAGTATCGCCGCACGTCCCGTCGCACGCGAGCCCCGTTCCGAGCGCCTTCGGTCCCTTCCGAGGAGGCCATGACGTCACCCCCGCCGACCCGCGAAGAGCGCCTCGAGGAGCGGATGCTCTCGGTGGCGCTCGGCGCCGCCCGCGAGGCCGCCTCGCTCCAGCGCGCCCGGGCGGGAACGCTGGCCTCGGATCGCTGGTCCGAGAAGGGAACCTCGGATTTCGTGACCGAGGTGGACCGCGAGTCCGAGCGCCGCATCGTCGGACGCATCCGCGCGGCCTTCCCGACCGATCGGATCCTGGCCGAGGAAGGCTCCGGAGCCGAGGATCCCGGCGGCGCGAGCGCGACGCTGTGGATCGTCGATCCGCTGGACGGGACGACGAACTGGCTGCACGGGTATCCCGAGTACGCCGTGTCGATCGCGGCGCTCGACGCGGGCGGCCTGAGCATCGGGGTGGTCGTGAACTCCGCGACCGGCGAGGCGTTCACCGCCATCCGCGGAGCCGGCGCCCGACGCGACGGGCGGCCGATCGGGGTGTCGCGCGTGTCCGAGCTCCGGCTGGCGCTGCTCGGGACCGGCTTCCCCTTCAAGCGGACGGAGATGATCCCGGACTACCTGCGCGTGCTCGGCAGGGCGCTCCAGACGACCAGCGGCGTGCGGCGGGGGGGCGCGGCCGCCCTCGACCTGTGCGACGTCGCCTGCGGGCGTCTGGACGGGTTCTGGGAGCACTGGCTGATGCCGTGGGACGTGGCGGCCGGGGCGCTCATCCTGCGCGAGGCGGGCGGGAGCTTCGCGGGTCTGCCGGGGGCCGCCGAGCCCACCCTGAGGGACGCCGCGACCCGCGGGCGCGCCGTGGCCGACGCGTTCTCGGGCGGCCGGGCGCCCGGACCGGATGAGGCGATCCGACCCGGCGGACCGGCGTCGCGCGGCGCGGTCCTCCTGCCGACGGACGGGGCGGCGTTCGCGGCCGGAAACGGACGGATCGACGGCGCGATCCGGCGGCTGCTCGAGGAGACCCTCGTCGGCGGGGCGGACGGGCTCCGGGGCGGGTAGCGCCGGACCGGCGGGCCTATCTCCCGCCGACGGTCTCCCGGGCGCGCGTGGCGAGGTCCGCGTGACGCGCCGCGATCGCCTCCGCGAGGGCGCCCGCTCCGAAGCGCACCGGGTCGGTGACCGGGAGCCCGGTCACGCGGGCCGCGTCCTCGACGGCACGGCGCGCCTCGTCCTCCCCGATGTCGTACGTCGCGAGCGAGACCCCCACCACCAGGCCCGACGTATCCGGCCGGGCCCAGCCGAGCGCCTCCTCGTACAGCGCCGCGACCCGGTCGAGGGGCGGGATCGCCACCCAGTCGTAGTTCCCCCCGTAGATCGTGGGCCGGCTCGGCATGGCGCACAGGATCATCGCCTGCGGCATGCTCCCGTGGAGCAGCCCCAGCGTGACGCCCGCATACCCGGGGTGGAGGAGCGAGCCCTGACCCTCCACCAGGACGACGTCCTTCTCCGCCGCCGCCTCGAGCGTCACGCGCTCGGCCGCGCCGGCGACGAAGTCCGACACGACGGCATCCACGGCGATGCCGGAACCGGCCACGAGGATCCCGGTCTGGCCGGTGGCGGCGAACCCCGTGGCCAGCCCCCGGGCCTCGAGCTCCCGCCGCGTCTCGAGGGCGGTGGTCATCTTCCCGACGTTGCAGTCCGTGCCCACCGTGAGGACCCGCAGGGCGCCGGTCTCCTGCGCCCGGCCGGTGCCCACCGGAAGCCGCGGCGGCGGCTTCCGGAGATCGACGAGGGCGCGCCCCCGCTCCCGGGCGCGCGCGGCGAGCGAAGCATCGTCGGACAGAAACGTGTGCAGCCCGCTCCACAGATCGAGCCCCCGGTCGAGCGCCGACTCGAGCAGCGGCCGCCAGACGTCGGGGAGCGCGCCGCCCTGCGGCGCGATCCCGATGAGGAGGGCGTCCGGCCGCGGCTCCCGCGCGAGCGCCTCGTCCAGCGTTCCGAGGATGGGCACTCCGGCCCCGAACCCGATCACGTCGGCTACGTCGCGGCCGGCGTAGCGCGAGTCGAGGATCGAGGACACGCGCTCCGGCAGGTATCGGATGGCCGAGACCGCGGTCTTCGCGGACTCGATGCCGAACGCGCCCTCGGCGAGGATGGTGAAACGGGGAGGCGTCATCCGCCCCCCCGTCGGTGTTCCGGTGTCGCGATCGGCCCGCGACTCGACCGGCCCGTGCTCAAGCCTCTCCCGACCGCTCCTCCGCCTCTTCCGCCTCGGCCAGCGCCACTCCCTCTTCCTCGTCGGCGGAGCCTTCGTCCGCCATGATCTCGGCTTCGGGGATCGCGTCCGTCCCCGACTCGAGCGCCTTGGGCTCGGCATCCTCGCCCGTGGGGAGCAGCCCCATCTCCGACTTGAGGGCGAGGAGCTTCTCTTCCACCGCCGCGTCGCCGCCCGCCTCGAGGGCCTTGAACTCGTGGACGAGCGTGTCGCCGGAGAGCTCCTCGGTGACCTCGGCGCTGGCGATCGCCTTCCGTTCGGCGCTCTCGATCTTCTCGGCCATCTGGTCGAAGGCGCGGAAGGCGCTCTTGTCCTGTAGCCCGGCCATCGTGTCGTGGATGCGCTTCTGCGCCTCCGCGCGCTTCTGCTTCGCGATGAGGAGGTTCTTCTTGCGCTTCGCCTCCTCGATCTTCGCGTTGAGCTGCCGGAGCGAGTCCTTCAGCCGCTCGGTCTCGCCGCGGTGCTTCTGCCACTGTTGCTCCATGTCGTGCGCGTGCTGGGCGTGCTCCTGCCCCCGCACGAGCGCCTGCTTGGCCAGGTCGTCACGGCCCTCGCGGATGGCGAGCCGGGCCCGGCGCTCCCACTCCACGGCCTGCGAGCGCTCCTCCTCGAACTGGGAGCGGAGCTTGCGCTCGTCCGCGATGGCGACGGCGACCTCCTGCTTCGCCTGCGCGAGCTGGCGGCGCATGTCCTCGATGATCTGTCCCAGCATCTTCTCGGGGTTCTCCGCCCGAGCGATGAGGTCGTTGATGTTCGAGCGGATGAGCCGTGAAAGCCGGTCGATGATGCCCATGTATCGTGGCCCTTACTCGTTCGAGATCTCGAGCGTGAGTTCCGGGAAGTGCGACGTGATCGCGAGCGCCAGGCTCTCGAGCGACGCGCGAAACTCCGAGAAATCCAGGTTCTCCAGCTCCAGCGTATCGCCCAGCGTCACGTGACCGTCCTCGACCCCGTAGGCGCCGTGGACGAGGTCCTCGGCGTTGAGCTCGAGGAGGCGGCGGTAGAGGCGCAGCTGGTCCTCGTCATCGACCGGGAGGTCGCGGATGTCGGACCTCAACACCACGACCGGAGGCTGGTGCGTGACGACGATCCCCGGATGCCGCCCGGGTTGCGCCGTCTCCAGGTGGACGAGCCAGATGCCTTCCCCCAGCTCCTCGAAGTCCACCTCGGCCCGAATGAGGTAGCTCTCGATGTCTTCTCGGTTCACCATCAGTTCGTTTCCTGGTTCTGCGGACCGGGGTCTCGGCCCCGCCCCGGGTCGCGCTGTGGAGGAATCGCCGCCCCGGATGACGCGCTCTCGAGCAGACGGGTCATGAAGCGCTGCTCTTCCGTCAGCCGCTCCACCCGGTCGGTCAGTTCGTCGACCCGCTCGCGCAGCTCCGCGATGCCCGACTCCCCTGCGGGGTCCACCGCCGGGCGCACCGGCTGCCGCTCCAGATACTTCGACATCACCTCGCCGAGGGTGACCACACCCACGATGATGATGATGAACGCGAATACGCTCATCCTGTCGTCCGCCGGGATTCCGTTCCCATGGCCACACTCCGTACGAACTGCCGGAATCGGCGGTTTCGGCCCGACGCTCCGGCGCGGCCGTCGGAACCACCGCACGGAGCCGGCATCTCGGGCGCGAAACAGTAATGCGGAACTGCCGGGAAACGAAAGGGCCCCGCCCACCGGGACGGGGCCCACCCGCCGTGCTGCGCTCGAGCTGCCGCGATCAGTTGAAGACCACCGTCACGAGCGTGGTGAGCGCGCTGACGTTCCCCTGGTCCGTGCCGTCCTTCAGTACGGCCTCGTCCTCGGCCGTGATCGTGAAGCAGTAGAAGAACGTCCCCGCCAGAGGACGCTGGATCGTGAACGACTCATTGAACGCGATCTCGTCCGTCCCGTTCGTGAGGTCGATCCCGTTGCGGTCGATCTCGGACGGTACGAGCAGCGGGACGTCGTCGCCGTCGTTGCAGACGGCGTTCGCCGCGTAGTCGACGCTCAGGACGGCGTCGTCGATGATGTGGGCGTCCGAGATGGTCCCGCCGATCGTGATGACGATCGCCTGGGCGTCGGTGCCCGCGCTCCCGACCGGAGCCGGGTTGAGGGCGCCGAACACCGGAGCCGTATCGTCGAGCGTGAACACGATGTCGAAGTCACGCTCGTTCGCCGGCGTGG
>Ga0299907_10000097_pt1 | contig 32533 bp, 27 predicted proteins | sample RVTome_16_FD_198680 | JGI IMG/M metagenome (GOLD analysis project Ga0299907, IMG submission 198680) | Soil microbial communities from uranium-contaminated site in the Upper Colorado River Basin, Wyoming, United States - RVT152D67 (version 2) ...
CGAGTTCCCGGCCTCTGCGGGCCCCCTCGTCCTCGGCGGCGGCGACGGCGCCCTCACCGGAGACCCGGCGCAGGAGCGAGACCAGGCTCCCGACGAAGAGCCGGACCTCGGGGTCGCTGGCCAGCAGAGGCTGCCGGAGGCGGTAGCGCTTGGAGGGCCGGCCCCGTCCCGCCGGGAGGCCGGCCTCTTCCTCGAGCATTCCGGCCTCGAGCAGCTTCTCGAGGTGGGAACGCACGGTGGTCGGATGGATGCCGAGGAGGCGGGCCAGCTCGGGTATCTGGCGCGGCCCCTCCCCGAGCGCCTCCACGATGGCGAGGCGGCGGGGGTCGGCCAGGAGCCGGTAGCGCTGGGCCCTCTCCCCCTGAAGTGCCGGTGGATCCACGGCCTCAGAGGAGCACGACGTCGAGTGACGTGGCCGCGAACAACGCCCCGAGATAGCCGAGGGAAGCCAGGAAGACCCGCCGGGCGGTGGCCGGCTCCAGGCTGTGCAGGTGACGCCGGCAGGCCCCGGCGAACCAGCCTCCGACGACCAGGGCGACGGCGAGATAGAGCCAGCCCAGATCGCCGATGACGACGGGGATGAGGCTGACGGCCACGGTGCCCAGGGCGTAGGCGTACATGGCCCGGGCCGTCCGGCGGGGGCCGACGACGGCCGGGAGCATCGGGATGCCCGCAGCCCGGTAATCGTCGTCGACGAGCGTGGCCAGGGCCCAGAAGTGGGGCGGCGTCCACAAGAAGACCACGGCCGCCAGGGCGAGCGCGCTCGCCCCGACAGTCCCGGTCACCGCCGCCCAGCCCACGAGCGGCGGGAAGGATCCCGCCAGCCCACCGATCACGATGTTCTGCGCGGTACGGGGCTTGAGCCAGAGCGTGTAGACGAAGACGTACCAGAGCGTGCCGGCCAGGGTGAGCCCGGCGGCCAGGTCGTTGGTGGCGGCGGCGATGAGGGCATAGGCGAGAACGTTGAGCACGATCCCCTGGGCCAGCGCCCACTGGGCGGACAGGCGCCCCGCGGCCACGGGGCGCTGCCGCGTCCTCTGCATCCGGCGGTCGAGGTCGGCCTCGAGGGCGCAGTTGATGCTCCCGGCGCCGCCGGCGGCCATGGCCCCCCCCAGGACCACCGCCGCCAGCGGGCGCATACCGGGCCAGCCCCTTGCCGCGACCACCGTCGTGGCCGCCCCGGTCACCACCAGGAGATGCACGATTCGTGGCTTGGTGAGTGAGACCAGGTCGGCCAGGAGGGAACGGACCCGCGGTGCGGGAACGGGTCCCCAGGCGATCTGTTCAGAGATGCTCATGCGACAGGCTCCTCAAAGGCCATGGTGGGGCGGGCGTTGTCCTTCTCGGGAGAACCTAGGTCACGGTGACCGTGCCGGTCATGAAGGGGTGGGGCGTGCAGCTGTAGGGGTACTGGCCGGGGTTGGAAAAAGTGAATGTCCACTTCTGACCAACGCCCTGCTTGACACCGGAGTCGAAGGCGCCATTGTCGGCGGTCGCCGAGTGCTTGTCCTTGCCTCTCCATTCCCAGGTGACCGTCGAGCCGGCCGGAACCGTGATGTCGGCAGGTTCGTAGCCCCAGCTGGCGGCGTTGTCGGGTTCACGCTCGACGATCCCGACCGTGGCTGCGGCCGCATCGGCTTCCGGGACCGCGAGAAAGGCGATCCCGCTCACAGCGACGGTGAGCAGCAACCGGGTTGCTCGGAACAGTGTCGGGTGTCTCATTTCCTATCGTCCTCCTTCGGTTGGTGAGTCGGGCGTGCTGCGGTGCTGGGAAGGTCTGGGTCACGTCGGTGGGGGCCGGCCGACGAGGACGGCAACGGCGGCCAGGATGCTGGCGGCGATGCAGAGCTCGGCTGTCACGGCGGTCACGAACGGCCGCAGCGGGGCGGGATCCACCATCTCTTCGGGGACACCCCGAGCCCCGGGCTCTTCGGGGAGGAAAGAGGCGGTGACGGCCGTTCTCTCGGTGCGAGCCGGGGCGAGCGTCGCACCCACGCCGACGGGGACCGGGATCCCGGCGGGGGCCTGGACCATGGTGACGCCCAACGTGACCGCCGGGGCCAGTTCGGGTAGGCGCCGCCGGACGAACTCCCGGGACCGGGAGGCGGCGACCAGGAGCACGGCCACCAGCGCCAGCTTGACCAGGAGGAGACGCCCGTACCCCGAGGTGGGCAGCGCCGTCCAGCGAGGCGAGATGAGGACCAGGAGGACCGTACCGGCCACCGCTGCCGTCGTCACGCATCCGTAGGCCAGGCGGGACCACCGGGGCAGGAGCAGGGCCAGCTCTGCGCTGCGCCGGCGAGGGAGCACGACCACGGCCAGCATGGCCAGACCGCCCAGCCACACCGCCACCGCGCTGAGGTGCACGATGTTGGCCGCCGACGCCAGCGTCCCCCGGGCGTAGGCGTGGCTCAGCATGCCGTGCGTGGCCAGGGCGCCCAGACCACAGACGGCGGCGCCGATCCACCAGCGGTGGGAGTGCAGCGCCCGCTGGGGCGCCACCGTCAGGAGCGCCACCACCGGGACGGCCAGCAGGAGGAGGGCCAGGCGGGTCACCAGCACCCGCCCCACATGGGTGCCGTTGAGGGCCGTCAACGCCCCGGGGGAAAAGGCACCCAGGGCGGAGTGTCCTTGAACAGCGGCACCCTTTAATCCGAGTGCGGCCGCGTTGGCCGCCAGGGCGGCCACCAGCGAGGCCCACAGGAGAAGACGGGTGCGGCGTAGCCGGGCTCCCTCCCGCCACAGCCGGGCCACAAAGGCAACGCCGCCCACGAGGACGATCAGCGACGCGGAGGCCATCAGGCGGGTGGCGTCCTGGGCCCTGGACAGGGGGGCGAACGAGCGTTGCTCGACCGGCCGTGCCGGCGAACCCGCGGGGGCGGGGCCGGGCACTCCCGCGCCGGCGGGCGAGAGGACGGTGAAGGCGAGCTCGGCGCCCATCACGTCGCCGTCAGAACCGAAGAGAAACCAGGTGAGGATGTAGCTCCCCTCCCCCAGGCCGGCCAGGGGCAGCGAGACGTCTCTGCGGTCGGGTGAGGCGTGGACCGGCCGTCCGACCCGGACACCCCGCCCCGAGCGCTCCAGTGTGACCTGAGCGCCCTTCACTTCCACCGGGAGGTCGTAGCGGATGAGCACCCGCCCGGTGCCGGACGGGAGCGTGGCGCCGTAGGCCGGCTCGGTGCTCACCAGGTTGGCGTGGGCGGCAGCGGGGCTGGCCCCGCCGACGACGACGCCCGCGGCAAGGAGGGCGGCGGCGAGGAAGCGGAGCGAAGTTCGGCGGGTCATGATCCTCTCGGAAAGGCGTTCCGGAAGGGCTGGTGTTCGGTACGGGCGGCGGAGGAGCCAAGCCGCCGCCCGTACCGGGGGTTGCTATGCGGCTAGCTCGCTAGCAGACGGCGACCTTCAGCGGCTCCCGCTGCTGGCAGGTCAACTTGGCCTTCTCGACGTCGGGCATCTTCTGGACCCAGCCGTTGTAGGCGATGGGGTAGATGAAGATCCCGTTGCCGCCTTGTCCGATGTTGCCGGTGGGCTCGTCGTCCATCTGGATCCCCGGCTGAGCGTCGGTCAGCACTTCGCCGACGATGGCGGCGTCGGAGAGGTCCCCGTCGCCGTTGGGGTCAGCATTGACGACGACCATCTTGTTCATGAACTTGGTCGTCACGTAGGCGTAGTAGCCGCCGCCCTTCTTGGCTCCGAAGTTGGCGCCGTGGCACCCGGGTCCGCAGGGCAGCGTCTTGACGAACTTGTTGGTCTTCGGGTCGATGATCACGATGTTGCCGGTCACCGTGCCCACCGTCACCATGGCGTTGTCATCAGGGCTGATGGGCAGCTGGATGGGTGCCAGGGCGACGGGCCCCTTGGAATCACCGGTGACCGGGTCGTAGTTCTCCCGGAGGTCGATGTTGTAGGTGGGCGCAACCTCGCCGCCGGGCGTGGCGCAGGCCGGTTCCTCGATCGAGAGGCACGTGATGTCGTGGCTGAACAGGTTGGCGATGTAGGCCCGTTTCGCGTCGTTGGACGCCACGGCGGCCACCGGGTGATGGCCCGTCTTCGGCGCCACCATTGACCCGACGGTCATGTCGATGATCGACCCCCCCGTCGTGTTGGAGTTGGGGGTGACGACGTACCTGCCGTCGCCCGTCACCCAGTGACCGTGGGGGAAGGCGGGATTCTCCCCGCGCTTCTGGGTCAGGTAGTTGGCCACGATCCCGGTGCCGCCCGCGGCGACCTCGGTGACCCTCCCGCCGCCGTTGTTCGGGATGATGAGGTTCTCGTTGGTCGATCTCGTCACGATGTGGGACGGCGAGGGACCGATCTCGAGCTCGCGGAGCACCTTCCCCGTCGCCCGTTCGAGCACGGTCATGTTGTTGGAGAACCAGTTCGTCGTGTAGAAGAACTCCCCGGCGTTGTCGGACCAGAAGTTGTGCGGGTTGTTCAGGTTCACCGACGGCGCGAACCACTTGCTCTTCATCTTCCAGGTCTCGGTGTCGAAGGCGGTGATCGACCCCGGCTTGGTCTTGCCCTTCGACATCTCCCACTGGCTGCCGTAGTAGACGGTGCCGACGCCGGGCTCGGTGGGTGGCGTCGGCGGCTTGAGCGTCTTGGGCGTCTCGAACATCGTGGCCAGGTGATCGTGCAGGTTGGGGATGAAGGCCGGGGACCCGTCGGCGTTGCCGGCCATGATCGGCGCGGCCGGGAACTGCGGGTCCCAGGTCGTCTCGCTGTCAGCCCTGTAGACCTGCCAGTTGGCCGGCTCAGTGATGATGAAGAACGACTGGACCGTCTTCATCACCTCGTGGGCCGCGCTGGGCATGACCGAGCCGTCGATCCAGTGCAGCTTGGGCCCGAAGTCCGCCCCCGGGGTGGTGGGGTCGTCGATGACGACCGCCCCCAGCATGTAGGGGTGGATGATGCACTGGAAGGCGTAGAGGCCCGGGGTGATCAGGTCCACCGACTGTGTACCGGTGACGCCACCTGGCTGGGTGAAGGGCATGTTCTTGGCGCCCTCCGGCCAGACGATGAAGGAGACGGTGTGGGCCGCCTCGGTGTCGGGCTCTGCGATCACGACCTTGATCGTGGTGGGTCCGACACCCGCGGCCAACGACCGGCTGTGGGTGACCTCCTCGAGGTCCTCGTTCTCGTGGTCGAACCAGTACGAGGCGTCGTCCTTCGCCTTGAAGGTGATGGGCGACTCCATGGCGGGTAGAGGCAACTCGGCGGTGGGCTTCCAGGTGTCCGGGTCGAAGTTGGGGTCCGCCATCCGGTTGAGGCTCGAGGTCTCGGTTCCGGCCGGCTTCGGCGAGTCGGCGTCAGCGGTGCCGGCACTGAAACCGGCGCTGGAGACGAAGGCGGCGATCAGCATGGCTACCGGCCAGATAACCAGCTGCCGCGCCCGACGTTGGTTGATTCGGGCTGTGAGTTTTGATGTCATTCGGGACTCCCTCCCCTGGAGTCATGCCATCGACTCCTGCTGCGGTTCTTGCTCCGGTGTGTGGTGTGCGTCTTGCTCCGGTGTGTGGTGTGCGTCTTGCTCCGGTGTGTGGTGTGCGGCTCGCTCACTCGGACGTGAGCGAACAGGTGCGATGCTTCGTGGAATCGATCCCCTCCCACGGCGGAGGCCGTGGCCGGCCATGCGGTCCTCGCCAGCGCGAGCAATAGAGCTCTCCGAGAAGGCACCTCGTCTCGGAACCCTGCTGCGGCATGCGCCCCTCCTCGCAGCCCCCAGATCTCCGGGTTGTTGATCCAACGGATCTGATCAACCGAGTTGATCGGAGCCACCGGAGGCTTGAATATTATGGTGATTTGTCCTAGAAAACAAGATGTTGACGCTCGAAGGGGGGAACCGACGGTGGAGACAACACCGTTGCAATCATTGAGGAGTTGGCCGATAGACATCTGACAGCGGTCCTACCAGCTGAGCTACTTAATCGATCCGCAGCTTGCGGTCAGTGGTCAAACGCGGTCCACAGCTCACGCAACGCGGTCGTGATGAGGGGGGACGGATGCGACCAGCGCCCGGTCATGTTGCCGCGCTGTTGGTGTTACTCGGCGGGTGCGCCAAGGACGCGCCCCAGGACTACCTCCAGCCGGAGGGGCCGATCGCGCGCGAGGCCCACGAGATGTTCAGCCGGATCGTGTGGTTCTCCGTCGTTCCCGTCCTCGTGGTGGTGCTGGGTCTGCTGATCGTGGCGGTGATCCGCAACCGGGACCCGGGAGGACGGGCCGATCCGCTGGAGATCCCGGGGAAGCACCCCAAGCTCCGCTGGGTGGTGGCACCCACGGTGATCCTGTTGGCGATCGACCTCTTCCCGCTCGCTTCGGAGGCAAAGGTGATCTTCGAGCTGGCCAAGGAGCCGAAGGACGCCCTCCAGGTCGAGGTCTACGGCCACATGTGGTGGTGGGAGTACGTCTATCCCGGGGAGAAGATCTCCACCGCCAACGAACTGCACATCCCCACGGGCCGGCCCGTGCGCCTCACCCTCCGGACGATCGAACCCGGCTTGCCCGCCCCCGAGGGAGAAGAGTTCGCCACCGGAGTGATCCACAGCTTCTGGGTCCCCAAGTTGGCCGGCAAGCAGGACGTGGTCCCCGGCCGGGCCAACAAGATGACCATCGAGGCCGAGAAGCCGGGCACGTACCAAGGGCAGTGCGCCGAGTACTGCAACCTCTCCCACGCCAACATGCGCCTGCGGGTGATCGCCCAGGAGCCGGCCGACTTCGAGGCCTGGGTGGCCGAGCAGCAGCGTCCGGCAGTCAAGCCGGCGTCGGGCCCGGCGGCCGAGGGTTACGAGATCTTCAACGGCGAGGGCGGTTGCGTCGCCTGTCACACCGTCATCGGGATCGACGGCGCCCTGGCCCGGACGGGCCCCAACCTCACCCACCTCAAGTCCCGGGAGACGTTCGCGGGCTCCATCTTCGAGAACACGAAGGCCAATCTGATCAAGTGGGTCACCGACCCACCGGCCATGAAACCGATGCGCCCGGACGAAGGCACGGGGATGCCCGACCGCGACCTGTCCGACGAAGACGTCGAAAAGGTCGTGGCCTACCTGGAGACGCTGAAGTGACCACCCAGAAGACAGGAGGAGGCACGTCATGGCGGTAGCGACGAGCGCCCCGTCCCGGCTCTTCGAACGTCCCGAGACGGAGACCGGGTTCTGGAGCTGGATCTCGACTGTCGACCACAAGCGGATCGGCATCCTCTACGGGGTCTCGGCCTTCCTCTTCTTCCTCGTCGGCGGGGTCGAGGCCCTCCTGCTCCGGAGCCAGCTGGCCACCCCCAACGGGGATCTGCTCGCCGCCAACGAGTACAACCAGCTCTTCACCATGCACGGGACGACCATGATCTTCCTCGTGGTCATGCCGCTGGCCGCCGCCTTCGGCAACTACCTCGTGCCCCTGATGATCGGGGCCCGCGACGTCGCCTTCCCCCGCCTCAACGCCTTCGGCTACTGGGCCTTCCTGGCCGGGGGGCTGTTCCTCTACGCCAGCTTCCTCCTGGGGGGCGCGCCCGACGGCGGATGGTTCGGCTACGCCCCCCAGACGATCGGCCAGTTCAATCCCGGCAACGGAATCGACTTCTGGCTCATCGGGCTCGTCATCACGGGCCTGAGCTCGCTGACCAGCGCCATCAACTTCATCATCACCACGCTCAACCTGCGGGCCCCGGGCATGACGCTGCTGCGCATGCCCGTGTTCGTCTGGATGAACACGGTGGTGAGCTTCCTGCTGCTCTTCGCCATCCCGATCATCACGGTGGCGTTCTTCGAGCTCTACTTCGACCGCAACTTCGGGGCGAACTTCTTCAACGCCAACGAAGGTGGCGACCCCGTCCTGTGGCAGCACCTGTTCTGGCTGTTCGGGCACCCCGAGGTCTACATCCTCATCCTGCCCGCCTTCGGCATCGTCTCCGAGATCGTGCCCGTGTTCGCCCGCAAGGCTCTGTTCAGCTACGCCGTGGCCGTCTTCTCCGGGGTGGCCATCGGCTTCATGGGCTGGGGCGTGTGGGCCCACCACATGTTCGCCGTGGGGCTCGGGCCGGTGGCCAACGCCACCTTCGCCGTGTCCACCATCCTGATCTCGGTGCCGACCGGCATCATGATCTTCAACTGGCTGGGCACGATCTGGGGCGGCAACGTCCGCCTGCGCACCCCCATGCTGTTCGCGGTGGGGTTCATCGCCATGTTCACCATCGGCGGGCTGTCGGGCGCCACCCACACCATCGTGCCCCACGACTACCAGCAGACCGACACCTACTACGTGGTGGCCCACTTCCACTACGTCCTCTTCGGCGGCTCCATCCTGGGCCTGTTCGCCGGGGCCTACTACTGGTTCCCCAAGGTCACGGGCAAGATGCTGGGCGAGCGGCTCGGCAAGCTCCACTTCTGGCTGATCTTCGCCGGCTTCAACCTGACCTTCGGACCGATGCACATCCTCGGCCTCCAGGGGCAGCCCCGCCGGACCTACACCTATCCCGAGGGGATGGGCTGGGACCTCTGGAACCTGGTGGCCAGCCTCGGGGCGGCGGTCATCGCCTTGTCCGTTCTCGTCTTCATCGTCAACGTGGTCCGCACGGTCAAGTCCCCCGAGCGGGCCCCCGAAGACCCCTGGGACGCCCGGACGCTGGAGTGGGCCACCGATTCGCCGCCGCCCGAGTACAACTTCGCCCAGATCCCCGTGGTGCACTCCACCGACGCCTTCTGGCACCAGAAGTACACCCGGGACGACGGCGGCCGCCTGGTGCGGATCCCCACGGGTGGGGCCGGAGGCGAGAACCCCACCTGGACAACCGAGCGCCCACTCGATCACGGCGGTGTGGGCAACGGGCATCACGGTCACGGGGGTCACGGTCACGGGGGTGACGGCATCCACATGCCGTCACGGTCGTACTACCCCGCCCTCGCCGCCGCCGGACTCCCCCTCATCGGGTTCGGGGCCATCTACGGCTGGTGGTGGGGGGCATTGGGGGCGCTCGTCGTCATGGCCGGAGTCTTCGGGTGGGGCCGCGAGCCCCTGAGCGAACCCGCCAGCGAGTAGGGGAGGCGACGATGCAGCCGAATGTTCTGACGTGGAGCGCCGCCGGCACTCCCGGCGAGCACGACTACGCCGTCACCGGGATCGACTCGAAGAAGCTCGGGATGTGGGCCTTCCTGGCCTCCGAGTGCCTCTTCTTCGGGGCCCTCATCTCGAGCTACCTGCTGTACCGGACGCGTGGGCCCGCCGATCAGCGCCCGGGGGACGTCTTCGACATCCCCTACACGTCGGTGAGCTCCTTCGTGCTGCTCATGAGCTCGCTCACCATGGTGCTGGCCCTGGCCGCCATCCAGCAGGGCGACCACCGGCGGCTGCGCCTGTGGCTGCTGGCCACCGCCATGCTGGGGGCCGTCTTCGTGGGTGGCCAGGTCTACGAGTTCACCGTCTTCACTCACGAAGGGCTGAACATCTCCTCGTCGGTGGCGGCCACCAGCTTCTTCGTCCTCACCGGCTTCCACGGGATGCACGTCACCGTCGGCGTCCTCTGGCTGCTGTCTCTGGTGGGCATGTCGATGCAGGGAGAGCTTCCCGTGTCCCGCAGCCTCGACGTCGAGATCGCCGGTCTGTACTGGCACTTCGTCGACGTCGTCTGGATCGTGATCTTCACCATCGTCTATCTGGTGCCCCTCTAAGGAGCGATGTGAACGAGGCCAGCCTGCAGCGCGAGGACGTCCAGGTCGAGGTCGTCGCGCCCGCCCACGAGGGCGACCACGCCCATCCCGGTGCCCGCCGGTACGTGGAGGTGGCCGCCTTCCTGGCCGCGGTCACCGCGGTGGAGGTCGGCCTGTACTACACGAGCCTGAGTGGCCTCCTGCTGGTCTCCATCCTGGTGGGTCTCGCCGCCATCAAGTTCGGGATGGTGGCGGCCTACTTCATGCACCTCAAGTTCGACGGGCGCCTGCTCCGCCGGCTCTTCGTGACCGGCATCATCCTGGCCTTCTCGGTCTTCACCATCGCCCTGGTCACCATGGACGTCCTGCTCAAGTGAGATGCCCGTGCCCGAGTCCGACCTGATCAACTGGAGTGCTCGATGAAGGGGTTCCGGAACCGAATCCTCCTGCCGCTCGCCGTCCCGGTGGGGGCCACCGTCTTCATCGTGGTGGTGGTCTTCAACTTCTCCCGCATCCTGCTCCTGCTCGAGGAGCGCAGGAGTGCCACCGTGGCCACGATGCTGGCCATCGTGGCCGCCACCGGCGTCCTCGTCGCCTTCGCCTGGTTCGCCACCCGTAGCGAGTCCCGCACGGCCGGGATGTCGCTGTTCGCCACCACCGGGATCGTGCTGGTGTTCGCCGGCGGCTACAGCCTCGGGGCTGCCGGGGAGGGTGAGGGCCACGGCGAGGAGGAGAAGGCCCCGGTGGCCGCCGGCGGCACGGTCGAGCTTTCGGGCAAGGAGTTCGCCTTCGAGCCGAAGGACGCCTCGGTTCCCGCCGGACCCGTCACCTTCAACCTGACCAACACCGGCAAGGTCGTCCACACGATCCTCATCGAGGGGGTGCCCGAGCTGGCCAAGATCGTGGCGCCGAAAGCCGGCACCGGTACGGGGACGGTCGACCTGAAGCCGGGGAAGTACGTCTTCTTCTGCGACGAAACGGGGCACCGCGGCGCCGGCATGGAAGGGACGCTCACCGTGACCGAGGGCGGCGGCGAAGGCGGTGGGGGCGGCGGCGCCAAGGGCGGCGAGGCCAACCTCTCGGGCAAGGAGTTCGCCTTCGAACCCAAGGACGTCACGGTTCCCGCAGGTCCGGTCAAGATCAACCTGACCAACACGGGCAAGGTCGTCCACACCGTCCTCATCGAAGGTGTGCCCGAGCTGGCCAAGATCGTGGCGCCGAAGGGAGGCGCCGCCACCGGCACGGTCGACCTGAAGCCGGGCAAGTACGTCTTCTTCTGCGACGAGACGGGGCATCGCGGCGCCGGCATGGAAGGGACGCTCACGGTGACCGAGGGCGGCGGCGGAGGCGGGGGTGGCGGCGGCGCCAAGGGCGGGAAGGCCGACATCTCGGGCAAGGAGTTCGCCTTCGAACCCAAGGACGTCACCGTTCCCGCCGGTCCGGTCGAGATCACCCTGACCAACACGGGCAAGGTCGTCCACACCATCCTCATCGAAGGCGTGCCCGAGCTGGCCAAGATCTCGGCGCCGAAGGCCGGCACCGCCACCGGCACCGTGGACCTGAAACCGGGGAAGTACGTCTTCTTCTGCGACGAGACGGGGCATCGCGGCGCCGGCATGGAGGGGACGCTCACCGTGAGCTGATGCGCCGGCGGCCCGCGGGAGCGGGTTCGCCTGCGGGGCCACGCGGCCGGGATATGGTGCGCCGGTGTCGTCGCCTGACGGGTCGCCGCCGGCCGACGGGTCGGCCCGTGGACGCCGGCGTGCCCCGAAGCAGGTCGACCTCAGCCGGTGGGGCCCGTGGATTCGCATGCGCTAGACACGGTGGTGAGGCCGGGGTGACTCCCCGCGGGTACCTTGCCGGGTGAGGCCCAGGTTCGGAAGGCTGTGCGTCCGGGGGAGGGGAGGTCCGGCCTGCAGACCGTGACAGTGGTCGTGATCGGCGACGGCCCCGAGGCGGGCCGGCTCGAGGTCGGGCTGGACGGCGCCTCCGGGGGAGTCGTCCGCGTCGTGGGCCGGGCCGACGACGGGCGAGCCGGCGTGGAGCTGGTCCGCCGGCATCGACCCGATGTCGCCGTCGTCGACCTGGTGGCGCGGGTCTCGTCGTCCGGGGCGGTGGGCGTCGTGCAGGAGCTCCGGCAGGCCTCTCCCTCGACGCGCCTCCTGGCTCTGGCCGGCCAGGCCGACGCCGACCTGGCCGTGGCCACCCTGAACGCGGGCGGCCTGGGCTTCCTGGTCCGGCCGGCCGTCGCCGGAGACCTGGTGGCACCGGTCCTGACCGTGGCCTCCGGGCACGCGGTCCTGCCCCGGGACCTCCTCTCGGTGCTGGTCGGGTCCGCCGTGCCCCGCGACCCCGAGCTGCTCAGCGGGCTCACCCCCCAGAACGCCGACCTGTGGCGGATGGTGGCCGACGGCCTGGAGACGACCCAGATCGCGGAGCGGCTCTACGTCTCCGAGCGGACGGCCAAGCGGATGGTCGCCTTTCTCCTCCGCCGGCTGGGCGTGGCCAATCGGATCCAGGCGGCCGCCCTCGCCGGCCAGGTCGGCCTCCTCGACGACGTCGGAACTGTCTCATGAACGACGGCGAGGTGCTCACCGTCGTTCTCGTCGACGATCACCAGCTCTTTTCCCGCGGCCTCGAGCTGCTGCTCAACACCGATCCCGACAGTGGAGTGCGCGTCCTGGCCCGCACGGAGGACGCCGGCCGGGCGCTGGAGCTCGTCCGCCACCACCGGCCCCGGGTGGCCATCATCGATCTGGTCATGCCCCCACCCGGCGGGTTGGCGGCGGTCCAGGCGGTGAAGCGGCATTATCCCGACGTGCACGTCCTCGCCCTGTCGGGCAACGACGAGGTGGCCAGCGCGGTGGAGGCCCTGCGCATGGGGGCGGACGGATTCCTGCTCAAGTCGTCGGAGCCGGACGAGCTGGTACCGCCGCTCATTGCCCTGGCCTCCGGGCTGTCGGTGGTGCCGGTCCCCGTGCTCTCGGCCCTCCTCGAGACGTGGACCCGGTCGGGGCAGCGGACGGTGAGCGACCTCACCTCCGAGGATGTGGACCTGCTGCGCCTCATCGCCGCCGGGCTGGAGAGCACCGAGATCGCGGAGCGCCTCCACGTCTCCGAGCGGACGGCCAAGCAGCGCGTGTCCGTCCTCCTGCGCCGCATCGGGGTCTCGAACCGGCTGCAGGCGGCCGCCCTGGCCGGGCGCTGCGGCCTGCTCGACCCGGTCGAGCCCTGACCCGCCGGCCCGGGGTTCGGGGTGTCCCCGAGCGGCCGGTCGGGACGGCCCCGCCGGAGCGGGGCCGTCCTGGTGACCGGGGAGGGACCTCTACAGCAGCGATGCCCGGCAGCCGCCGTCGAGGACGAACGGGCTGCCGTTGCAGAAGCTGGATCGTTCGGAGGCGAGGAAGACGGCCATGCGGGCCACTTCCTGGGCTGTTCCGTAGCGGCCCTGCTTCATGGCGATCACACCGTCCATGCCCCCCATGGCCTCGAGGGGCAGCATGGCCTCGAAGTCGGCCTTCACGTTGGTGACCATGTCGGTGTCGCAGAAGCCGGGCAGGACGGCGTTGACCCGCACCCCGTGGGCCCGTAGCTCGACGGCGGCGGTCTGGGTGAGCGACATCACGCCGGCCTTGGCCGCCTGGTAGTGGCCGATGAGCGGGACGGCGGCCTGGGCGGTGGTGGAGCAGATGTTGACGATGGCCCCACCGCCCGAGGCGATGATGGCGGGCGCCCCGTAGCGGATGCACAGGAACACGCCGTCGAGGTTGACCGACGTCACCGCCCGCCACTCGTCGTAGTCCATGGTCACCAGCGGCACCGGACGGCCGATCCCGGCGTTGGGCACCATGATGTGCAGCCCGCCGTGCTGGGACACCGTCTGGTCGACCAGCGCCTGCACCTGCTCCGGGCTCCGCACGTCACAGGCGATGGAGGTCGCCCCGGGAATCCCGGAGGCCACCTCCTTGGCCGCGCCCTCGTCGATGTCGGAGACGACCACGATGGCACCCTCGGCCCCGTACGCTTCGGCGATCGCCTTGCCGATGCCCTTGCCGGCACCGGTGATGATGGCGACCTTGCCTTCCAATTGGCCTGTGCCTTGGGGGACACCCTCGACCCGGGCCATCACAGCATCCCCGCCTGCAGGCCACCGTCGAGCACGTAGGCCCCGCCGGTGCAGAACGACGAGTCGTCCGAGGCCAGGAAGGCCACCATCTCCGCTACCTCCTCGGGAGTGCCCAGCCGGCCCTGCTTCATGGCGGCCAGGTCATCGAATGCGACACCCACCATCTCCGTCACGATCGGCTTCAGGCGATCGACCATGGCCGTGTTGACGAAGGCGGGGCAGACGGCGTTGATCCGGACGCCGGTGGGCCGCATCTCGATGGCCGCGGCCCGGGTGATCTGGACCACGGCCGCCTTGGAGGCCGAGTAGGCGCCGAACAGCGGCACGCCGCCCAGGCCGGCCAGCGAGGCCATGTTGACGATCACGCCGCCCGGCTGGGGCAGGGCGGCGAAGGCCGCCTTCATGCCCAGGAACACGCCCTTGACGTTGATCTCGTAGATCCGGTCGAACTCCTCCTCGGTGTGCTCGAAGAGGGGCTTGACGATTTCGATGCCGGCGTTGTTGACCATGATGTCGAGGCCGCCGAAGGCGCTGACACAGGCCTGCACCGCGGCGTCCAGCTCGTGAGCCTGGGTCACGTCGCAGCGTACGGCCCGAGCGGAGTCTCCCAGCTCGTCGGCCGCCTGCTTGGCTCCCGCCTCGTCGATGTCGGCGATGAGCACCCGGGCTCCGCGTTCGATGAACAGCTTGGCGATGGCCAGGCCCAGACCTTGGGCCCCACCCGTCACCACCGCCCGTTTTCCGTCCAGTTCAGCCATGCCACGTCCTCCCTTGGTCCGTACCGCCCCAGCATGGTCCCGGTGGCGGTAGCCCGCCACAGAGGCTGCGATAGAGAACCGGGGACTGCTTTGGAGACCCCTACAACTCCTCGGGGTTGAGCCGGGCCCACTGCAGCGCCCACCACACCTCGAAGGCGGTGAAGGGCCGCTCGAGGAAACTTCCGGTCAGCTCCTCGAAGCGGCTGAGGCGGTAGCGGACGGTGTTCTGGTGCACGTCGAGCGCCTCGGCGGCGGCCTTGATGTTCAACCCGTTGTCGATGAAGGCCTCCACCGTCTCCCGGACCGGTCCGGCCCGGCCTCCGAGGGCGGCGAGGGGCCGGAGATAGCGGCCCGTCAACAGCTCGCCCAGCTCGTCCTCGGCCGCCACCGCCACCCGCAGCGACAGGTCCTCGAGGCGGAAGACGCCCCGCTGGCCGAAGCGGCCGGCGACCTCGAGGACGCGGCTGGCGGTGGCGAAGGAAGGCTCGATGGCGGCCAGGTCGGCCGGCGGCCCCACGCCCACCGTGCCCGGGCACCGGGCGATCTCCGGTGTCTTGGGCGCCACGCCGACCACGTCGCCCTCGAGCACGTCGACGAAGGCGTTGTGCCCATGACCCCGCACCGACGACCGCACCGCCCGCATCAGCTCGGCGGTCTCCTTCCCGGGCGCCGGCCGGCCCCGGAGGGCGACGTAGCGCAGATCAGGAGCCAGGCCGTAGGCCGGACCGAGGCGGCGGATCTCGGCGGGCGCCACCGATCCGAAGACGAGCCCCCGCAGGAACTCGGCCCGCTGGCGCTCGTCGTGGCGGGCGATGTCGAGCTCGGCGTCGCGATGCACGGTGGCCATGCGGACCCCCACCGCGTCGGCCAGCGTCCACAACAGCTGCACCATCTCGAGTGTCACCGCCGGCGTGCAGTCGGCCGTGGTGGCCGCCTCGATGAGGAACTCCCGGAGGTGGTGCAGCGACAGGCGGTAGGCGGTGAGGACATCCTGGACGGAAACCCCCTGCACGGCGCGGTCCCCGGCCGCCACCGCCGCTTCGGCCAGCTCGGCGTCACTGGGCAGGCGCCGGGCGGTGAGCGTCTTGATGACGTTGGCGCTGTTGCGCAAGGCCGAGGCCCGCAGCGCCTCGTCACTCACGTTCTGGTAGGAGGGCAGCACCTTGCGCAGGTCGGCGATGGCGCTCTCGGCCAGCTCGCGGTCGCGGGCGGTCAGCCGGGCCAGCAGGGGCCGGATCTCCCGATCCCACGTGGTCCGGTCGGCCCGGCGCTTCGGCGGCGGGGGACTGTAGAGACTTCCAACCATGCAATGGCGATTCTAGAGAACTCTCTCTCGCCCGCCCCGGGGCCCTTCAGCCAGACTCGGCCTAACTTCGAGATGTGAGGTGATGCCATGAGCACCAAGCCCGTTGTCGTTTATGGGGCCTCGGGATACACCGGGAGGCTCGTCTGTGAATACCTGCGGGAGCTCAATCTCCCCTTCGTCGCCGCCGGGCGGAGCAAGGACCGCCTCGCCAGCTCCATGGAGCGCAACGTGCCGGGCATCGAGACGGCCGACTACGAGATCGCCGAGGTCGAGCATTCCGCCGACGCCCTGACCAAGCTCTTCACCGGGGCCAAGACCGTCGTCAACACGGTCGGCCCCTTCGCCCAGTTCGGCCACGAGGTGGTCCAGGCCTGCCTCTCCGCCGGCTGCCACTACACCGACACCACGGGCGAGCAGGACTGGATGCTCGACGCCCAGGCGAAGTACGGCGACGACATGGCGGCCCAGGGCCTGCTGCTGTCTCCCGGAGTCGCCCAGATGTACACGACGGGCGAGATCGCGGCCAACATCGCCCTGGAGCAGCCCGGGCTCGACACCCTCGACATCATCGTGTTCTGGAAGGGCGCTCCGACCGTCGCCTCGACCGCCACCATCCTCGTCAACGCCGCCCTGTCCAAGGCCTACTACCTCCAGGAGAACGAGTACGTCGAGTGGCCGGCCGACGGCCAGCTCTATGACGTGGTGGTCCCGGGACAGCACGAGATCGGCCTGGCCCTGCCCTGGGGCGGCACCTCGCACCCCGTCTGGTTCAAGGGCGACCCGAGGGTCAGCAACGTCAAGGTGGTCGGCGGGTTGCTCAACCGTCCGCTCATGCAGGGCGTGCCCCAGATCGTCCAGGCCGTCCTGGCCGGGGTCGAGGGCCTGGAGCTCGAGCAGAAGTACGCCGTCCTCCACGAGCAGGCGTCCGGTGTGACCCCCGCCATGCCCCCGCGGGAGAACCCCCGCATCAACATCTCGGTCGACTCCGTCCACGCCTCGGGACCCCTCGGGAACGCCCAGGTCGTGCTCTACGGGAACTGCAACTACAAGCAGACCGGCCTGCTCAACGCCTTCGCCGCCGCCCAGCTGGCCAGCGGCGCCACCCGCCGGGTGGGCTTCGCGTCGGCCTGCCAGGCCTTCGGCCATCGGGACCTGCTCGGAGTGCTGCAGAGCTTCGGGCTCGTGCAGGACCCGGTCATCACCCGTGCCTAGCTGAACCACATGCCTACCAGCGCCGGGCGTCGGGAGACGCCCGGCGCTTTCTCCGACGGAGGCTGAGCATGAACCTGGGGGAGATCCTCGCTGTCTCGGCGCGCCAGCATCCGGAGCGCACCGCCGTCATCTGGGACCACGGCCGCCAGCGGCGGACGTACCGGGAGCTGAACCGGCGGGCCGACGCCCTGGCCGCCGCCCTCAGCGACGAGGTGGGCGTCCGGCCCCAGGACCGGGTCGCCCTGATGATGTCCAACAGCCCGGAGCTGCTCGAGGCGCTCTTCGCGGTGTGGAAGGCGGGGGCCACGGTCGTGCCCCTCAACGCCCGCTACACCCAGGACGAGATCCTGTACCACGTCGGCGACTCCGAAGCCCGGGTACTGCTGGCGGGTGACGAGTTCGCGGCGACGCTGGGACCCATCGAGGAGAAGCTCGGCCTCGACACCCTCATCCTCTCCGGCGACGGGTCCGCCGGACTCGACGGCAGCATCGCCCTCGAGGGGCTCCTGGAGCACCATTACGGCCGCCAGGCCGAGGTTCCGGAGACGGCCGACGACGACGTGGCCTGGCTGGCCTACACGTCGGGCACCACGGGGCGGCCCAAGGGCGCCATGCTCACCCACGGCAACCTGACCTTCGTGGCCGTGAGCTGGCTGGCCGACCTGCAGCGCCTGGAACCGGAGGACGTCGGCCTCGTCGCCGCTCCCCTCACCCACGGGGCGGGGATGATGGCGCTGGCCTTCGTCATGAAGGCGGCCACCCAGGTCATCCTCCAGCCGTCCGGCTTCGACACCGCCCAGTTCCTGGCCGACGTGGCCGAGCACCGGGTGACCCACACCTGGCTGGTCCCCACGCAGATCAAGATGGTCCTCGACCATCCCGACACCGACGGTGCCGACCTCTCCAGCCTGAAGACCGTCGTCTACGGCGGCGCCCCCATGTACGTGGAGGACCTGAAGGAGGCCATCCGCCGCATCGGCCCCGTGTTCGTCCAGCTCTTCGCCCAGTCCGAGTCGCCCATGACCGGCACCTACCTCCGGCCTCAGGAGCACGTCCTCGAGGGTCCGGGCAGCGAGCGCCTGGCGTCGTGTGGCTACGCCCGTTCCGGCACCGAGGTGGCCGTCCTCGACGACAAGGGCGCCCGGTTGCCCCCGGATGAGATCGGCGAGATCTGCATCCGGTGCCCGGCCGTGATGAAGGGCTACTGGAAGCGGCCCGACGAGACCGCCGAGACCATCCGCGACGGCTGGCTGCACACCGGCGACATCGGGAAGATGGACGACGGGGGCTACGTGTTCATCCTCGACCGCACCAAGGACATGCTCATCTCCGGCGGGCTCAACGTCTATCCCCGGGAGATCGAGGAGGTCCTGCTGCAACACGCCGGGATCAGCCAGGCGGCGGTGATCGGCGTCCCCGACGAGCGGTGGGGCGAGGCGGTCAAGGCCATCGTGGTGCCGGCGGCCGGCGCCCGCCTGTCCGAGGCCGAGGTCATCGCCTTCGCCGGCTCCCAGCTGGCCGGCTACAAGAAGCCGAAGTCGGTCGAGTTCGTGGCCGACCTGCCCAAGACCACCATCGGCAAGATCGACAAGAAGGCCCTGCGGGCCCCCTACTGGGTCGGCCGCGACCGCCTCGTCTGACCGGGGTCAGCCCATCTCTACGAAGGTGGACGCGATTGACCCCCCGCCAGGGGGTCAATCGCGACCACCTCGGTGACCCGCACGGGAATGCCGGTCCGGGAGGTCAGCCGGCCAGGCGGGAGACCTCGCTCATGAGGTGGAAGTACTTCAGCAGGGTGACGGCGGTGATGATCACCGCGCCGCCGGCGGCCAGGAGGGCCACCAGGCGGACGGCCGGGCTGTGGCCCTGGTCGTCCAGGGTCCAGGTCTCGTCCAGGGCCAGCTCGGCGGCCGCCGTCCGGCGCCGGAGCGCCACCCGGCCGCCGGATCCCTCATCGCCTGCTGACCGGCGCTGGGGGTTCTCCCACGGTGACGGGTCGTCATCGAGGACGACCGTGGCCGCGGGACCGGCGCCGGCTTCAGCGGTCGCCGCCCGCCGGCGGGCCTCCCGGATGAGGGGGATCGTGACCCCGATCATCACCGCGTAGGCGGCGAGCTTGACCGCCAGCGCCAGGTAGTAGGGCTGGGCATAGGGGAGGCGGAAGAGTCGGGTGGCCTGGTCGGGGGAGAGCGGCACCCGGTAGGCGACGGTCTCCACCAGGTTGTAGACGCCGGTGGCGACGACCAGGCCGGTGAGCCACCAGGCGGCCCGGGCGATCCTGTCCAGGCGGCCGTCGAGGAGGTTCGTGCCGTACTCGGAGAGGAAGCGCCGCCCCCGGGGGAGGGCCAGCAGGGCGAGCAGGGCAACGGCGATGGCCCAGAGGAGCGCCACCATCGTGTGCACCCACAGGACGGCGACGCCCACGGGCTCGCCCTGGGGGGAATCCCCGGAGCCGGCGGCCGCCGCCCCCGCGGGGGGAACGGGGGCGTCCACCGCCAGGTCGGCGCTCCCCCGGCCGAGGAGCACGGCTGGTGTTCCGGGCTCGACCCGGGCGTCGTTGACGGCGACGTCGATGGTCCAGGTCCCGCCGTAGGGGAGGATCACGAAGCCTTCGTGGACGCCGCGCTGGCCCTCCAGCTCGAGGGTGCCGAGCTCGAAGGGACCGGCCTCGTCGCCACGGTTGTTGCGGGCGGCGGCGAACACGACGTGGTCGGCGCTCGGGGGCGAACCGGCGTCGCCCTCGGTCACGGTCACCCGCACGGGCAGAAACAGCGCGCTCCGGCCCTGGCGATCAGCCCGCTCGATCCTGACGTTGAGCGCTGGTCGGGCGGCGTCGCCCGGGGCGATCACCAAGGGGCTCGCCGAGCCGACGGCCACGTCCCTGCCCGGTTCGAGCACCAGGGCCTGCGGCTTCTGCAGCGGGATGGCGGCGACACCCCCGGGCCGCGACTGAGCCCGTACCGTCAGCGACCACTTGCCGGGGTCGACCGCCAGCTCGCCGGTGTAGCTCCCGCCACCGGCATCGGTCAGGGCCACGGGCGCCAGGGAATGCCCGGCGTCATCGCTGCCCTCCACCGCCACGTCGAAGCCCGGCTGGGGGGTGCCTGAGTCGGCGTCGATGAGGTCGACGGACACCGTCCAGTCCCGGCCCCCCTCGAAATGCAGGGCGATCCGGTCGAGCCACAACTGCACCTTGCCGGCGGTGTGGGCTGAAGCGGGCGTGGGCCACATGATCGTCAGGGCCAGCGCCATCACAGCTCCAAACCGGATCCTGGTCGGGTTCATCACTGTTCGCCTCACTGTCAGGTCACCAGCTGGCTGGCCGCGTCCCACTTGCCGTAGTAGTCGGCGATCTCGACCTTGGCTCCGCCCAGCTGCTTCTTGAACCAGTCGAAGAACAGGCGCTGGCGCTGCTCGTCCTCGACCACCTTGACCAGCTCGGGCCTGGCCTCTTCGAAGGTGATGGCCGTGCCGTCCTCCCGGCTGTCGGCCACCATGACCAGGAAGCCGCCACCGCCGGGGATCGGGTCGCTCATCTGGCCGGCCTGGAGACCGGAGATGGCTTCGAGCACCGGGGCGGGGAGGGGGGTGGCCGGGCTCACCACACCCAGGCTCCCGACCTCACGGGCCCCCAGCTCCCGGGCCGCGGCGTCGAAGGCGTCGCCTACCACCGGCCGCTCCCGCAGCGTCCGGGCCGTCTCCTCGGTGTCGAAGTGGGCCACCCGGATCTGGGATCGCCAGGTCTGCTGGAAGAAGCCGGCGTTGCGATCGTACTTCTGGCGCAGCTCCACCTCGGACACCGCCACCTTGGGGAAGAGCTTCTCGCCGATGGCCTTGGACAGGCGGGCGTCCCGCAGGGCCTGCTCGAGGTCGGCCCGCGACCAACCGGCCGACTCGAACTCGGCCGCCGGCACCTCCGCCGGGGCCAGGGCATCCAGCGCGCTGGGTGTGTCCTCGATCTTCATCTGGGCGGCCAGCTGTTCGAGGTACAGGCTGCGGATGGCGAATCCGAGCACCAGCTTGACCGCCTGCTTGCGGTCCACCGGCCCGCCTCTTCCGCCGGCGAGAGCCTGGCTGTTCTCGCTCTTCACCCACTGGGTGGTCAGGCGCTCCACCCGCTCCGATGAGAGCTCGGTCCCGGCCACCGTGGCCGCCACCTCGGGCGGCCCGTCCTCGCCGCAACCCGCCACCCCGACAGCCAGCAGCACGGCCAGGGCCAGGGCGCGGGCCCGGCTGGTCAACGTGACTCCTCTTCGAGCACCTGGGCGAGCCACGGGTTGGTGACCTCCTCGGGGTCGGCGTCGGGGCTCTCGCTGAGGATCTCGGTCTCCAGCTGGGTGCGGGGCGAGTTCACCCGCTCGCCGGCGGCCAGGGAGCGTAGGTCGTCGACGCTGCGGCGGACGAGCAGGTAGACGTGGGGGTCCCCCTGGCGCCGGGCGTAGTAGCCCGCCCCCGAGAAGGTGGCGACCCCGACCGAGACGGTCTGCTCCACCCCGGCGGCGTCCTGGACGCGGACGACCAGCTCGGGATCGACCAGGCCGAAGTCGGGCCGGTCGGAGTCGGTCTCGAGCCGCCGGTAGGCCTGGAGGGGCAGGACCTCGGACTCCCGCTCGGCCAGGAGCCCGCTGACGACCTCCGGGGTTCCCGGCTCGGCCAGCCAGGTGGCGGCCGCGGTCCGCACCAGGGCGACCTGGGCGCCTTTCGACTCCACGCTGAGGCGATGGACCTGGGCCGGAGCGAGATCGACGACGGAGAAGACCCCCGGGGTGGCGGGACCGGCCGGGGCGTCCTCGGCGGTGGCGCGGTCCTCGGGGCGATCGCCGCCTTCGGAGGAGCAGCCGGTGACGCCGACGGCGACCACCGCGGCCAGGGCCAGACCCTTGGCCAGCGTGCGGTGGCGCCCCCATGCCCGGCCCATGCCTCAGCCTCGCCGCAGGCGCAGGAGCGCCACCGGCATGGGAGCGAGGAAGGCGAGCGACGGGAAGACGATGCCGGAGCGGACGAGGGTGTCCCGCCGGGCCTTGGTGAGGACGACCTTGTGCACGCCCCCGTACGTCCTTCCGGCCGAGATCACGTCGTTCTCCCGGCCCACCCACTGGACCAGTCCGGTGGCGAAGTCACGGTTGCCGAAGCTGTCGATCAACCGGTTGGAGGCGATCCCGGCGCTGCCCACCACGGCGAAGCGGGAGGTGGTGAGCTGCGCCCCGCCGGGTTGGTTGGACACCTCGCTGGCGTCGAAGCCGGCGGCCAGGATGAAGGGACCGTCGGCCGGGTTCCCGGGGATCGAGCTGTGTGAGCTGCTGGCCACCAGCGGCGTCACCGACTCGGCGGCCTCGCCCCCGGTGGCCTTCTCGATCGGGTGGGGGTCGACGAACAGCACCGGGATGCCGTCCCGTTTCAGGTCGCGGATGGGCGGGCTCTCCGACGGATAGGAGAAGGCCACCACCGAGGCCGGGTCGTCGGCCAGTGAGCTGCGGTCGCGGACCTCGCCGGCACCGAAGGCCAACCCGTAGGGGCGCAGCAGCTCGGTCAGCTGCGCCCGGGCGGCCTCGTCGGGATCGGCCATGATCAGCAGCCGGCCACGGTTCCGCAGGTGGTCGGCGAGCAGGGTGAGCTCGGAGGGCAGGAGCGGGATCCGGGGCCCGGCGATCACCACCGTGCAGCGCTCGAGGCGGGCCGGCGCCCCCGGCGCGCCCAGGGCCAACTGCTCGGTGGCGTAGCCCAGCTGGCGGAGGTAGGCGGCGAACCCCTCATAGCCGTCCGGACGGGTGTCGTTGATGTCCGGCTCGCCGTGGCCGACGGTGAAGCAGGCCGTGGCGGGCCGTTCCCGGGTCAGGCGGAGAATGGCGCTGGTGAGCGAGATCTCCTCGACGTCGGGGACGAGCTCGGAACGCTTGCCGATCTCGACCAGCATCTGGCCATAGCGGGAGACGCCATGCGCCCGGGTCCGCCCGGGCTGGGCATCGGGGTCGACCAGCTCCAGGGTCACGGGGATGTGGGCGGCCCGGTACTGGCGGATCAGGGCCCGCATCTGGACGGCCAGGGGGCCGTCGGGATCGACGAAGCCGGTGATGGTGACCGGCGTTTGGACCCGGGCCGCAATCGCCTTGGTCTGGCGGGTGATGGTGAAGCGCCGGGTCGGGGTGAGGTCGGCCTGGGCCTCGATGGAGGTCCCCGCCACCAGCAGGACGACGCCGGCCGCGCCCACGGCGCCGAGCAGTGCTCCCCGCCGGGGGCGGAGGCGGCGGGCGACGCCCGGCCGCTGCCGCTCCAGGGCGTGGGCGGACAGGCCGAGGCCCACCACCACGCAGGTGAGGAAGTAGGCGACGTCGCCGCCGTCGATCACCCCCCGGGTCCCGGCCTCGAGGTGGGAGGCAGGGGAGACGGAGCCGATGGCCCGGCCGATGCCCCCGCCCAGCCAACGGGGAGCGAACTGGAGCGTCCACAGGCCGAGCAGGAGGCCGAAGCCCAGGAAGGCCGCCCCCGTGGGCGACGACGCCCGGGCTGACACGGCCAGGGCCAGGGCGCCGAGGGCGGCGGCCAGGAGGAGGATGCCGGCGTAGCCGGCCACCGCCTTGCCCACCTCCACCTCACCCAGGTCGAGGAGGAGCCGCAGGTAGAGCCAGGCCACCGACAGCAGGATCCAGATGTAGAGCGTGTTGACGAGGTACTTGCCCACCACCAGGGCGGTCCGGGGGATGGCCCAGGAGAGCGTGATGTCGAGGGCCCCGGCCCGGCGCTCCTCGGCGAAGGAGCGCATGGCGATGATGGGGGTGAACACCAGCAGGGTGGTGGCGATGTTCGAGTAGTACTGCTCGAGGTCGGGGAGGTTGGACTGGATCAGGAAGGTGAGGAAGAAGATCCCGGAGAGGGCGAGGAAGGCAGCCCCGATGGCGTAGGTGTGGGGCAGGCTGATGAGGGCGCGCAGCTCCCGGCGGAGGACGGCCAGGAGGGCGCCCATCATCGGACCTGCGCCAGCAGGGCCGGGCGGCTGGGGCAGGGGCCCCCAGCCGCATCGCGATGAGCCGCCAGGCGAAGAGCCATGATCAGAGGACCTGCGCCAGCAGGGCCGGGCGGCTGGGGCAGGGGCCCCCAGCCGCATCGCGATGAGCCGCCAGGCGAAGAGCCATAGTCACTGCTCCTGGTCCCGGACGGCCTGGCGGAAGGCGTCCTCGAGGGCGTCGGAGAGCGGCTCGACGGCCTCCACCGACCAGCCCGCCAGCACCAGGTGCCGCGTCAGGCCGGCCACCGCCCCGTCGCCCTCGAGCTCGACCACCGCGTCGCACGCCCCGGGACGGGCCGCGGCCCGCACGATCCGCCCGCCGGCCTCGGCCACCAGGGCCGAGAGCTGCTCGTCGTCCCCGCCCTGGGCCCGGACCCGGACCCGGCGGGTCTCGGACCCCGAGAAGGCCATCTCCCCGGTGGGGCCGTCGTAGACGATCGACCCGGCGGCGAGGACGATCAGGCGGTCGCACAGCAGGCGCGCCTCGGGCAGGGTGTGGGTGGAGAGGATCACCACGTGGGTGGCGGCGTAGTCGGAGAGCACGGCCCGGATGTCGAGGAGGTTCAGTGGGTCGAGGCCCGCCGTCGGCTCGTCGAGGATGACCACCGCCGGGTCGCCCAGGAGGGCCTGGGCCAGACCGACCCGCTGCCGGTAGCCCTTGGACAGGTTGCCGATGATGCGGGAACGGACGCCGTCGAGCCCGGCCCGGGAGAGGGCCTGTTCCACCGCCTCGCGCCGCTGGCGGCGGCCGATCCCCTTGGCCGCGGCCACGTAGGACAGGTAGGCGGCGGTGCGCATCTCGGCCGGGAACGACACCCGCTCGGGCATGTAGCCGATGGTGCGCCGCAGAGCCCGGGGGTGGCGCTCACCGTCGATCCCGTCGATGGTGATCCGGCCCCGGTCCCAGCTCTGGATGCCGGCCAGGCAGCGCATGAGCGTGCTCTTGCCCGCCCCGTTGGGCCCCAGGAGGCCGACGAGGCCGTTGTCGAGGCGGAAGCCGACACCGCCCAGGGCCCGGCGGGAGCCGTAGGTCTTCTCCAGGTCGGAGACCTCGACGCGCACCGGGGCGCCCGGCTCGCCGGCCGGGGCCTCGTGGCGCGATCCGCCGGGCCCGGGGGCCCGGAGGCGACCTCGGGAACCTCGGACGGCTGACGGCGTCGGTGCCATGGCTCCTGCCTGGCGCCGGCCGGCTACCGGCGCCGGGTGGAGGTGTCGACGCCGCTCTGGGCCAGCTCGTTCAGGTAGTCGGCGATCTGTTCGACGGCATCGGCCGTCCACTTGACCTGGACCTGGAGGTCCTGCACCTGGGCGGCCAGCTCGTCGGCGGTCACCGTCTCCGCGGCCGCCGGGCGGGTGCCGGTGAACAGGGCGACGGCGCCGACGACGGCCAGGGCGACACCCAGGAGCCCGCCACTGGTCACGTAGGGGATCTGGGCGGCGATGTTCTGGATGTCCTTGATCTGCATCCAGGTCACCAGCAGGGCCACCAGGCCGATGACGATCAGGCCGAGACCGATCATCGCCTGGCGGGACAGGGCGACGCGCCGGCGGGGCTCGGTGGCCTCGTCGGCTCCGATCACCCGGCTGTAGTCCAGTCCCTGCAGGGCTTCTGCGTTTGCAGCCATCTCTCGCTCTCCTTCAGTGCGTCGCTGTCACCCAGCACGTATCCGTCACATCAATCAGGCTCAGGCCACACCACACCATCATCAGGTTCAGGCCGCCAGCTTCCCGGTCACGGCCATGCCGCCCACCCAGATCAGGGCCCCGACCAGGACCAGGATCCCGCCCAGGAGGCCGTTGGCCGTGTTCTTGGCCGCCCGGGCCGACTCCGCCGCCGCCAGCTGGAGGGCGGACGACTGATCCCCTGACGGAGTCGCCGTTACCAGGCCGGTGGTTCCGGTGTCGGTGGCCGGGAGCGCGGATTCGGCCGCTCCGCCCAGGTCGCCGGCGCCCGTGTCGAAACCCGATCCCAGTCCGCCCGAGCCCGAGGAGTAGCCGCCGCTGAGGTCGGCGCCGGTGTCCAGGAGTCCGGCCGTCCCGGCATCCAGACCAGGTGAGGCCGCCGTCAGCAAGGAGCTGTCGGGCGCCGGGAGCGAACCCCCGGCCGCCCCGGGGTCCTCCGGCGGTGCCAGGAGCCCATCTTCGAGGGAAGGAGGCTCGAGGTTGAACTCCTCCAGGCTGTTGAGGAGGGCGTACACGGTGGCGTAGCCGAGGCGGACCCCGAAGTGGTCGCCGCCCTGGCCCGCCCGCCCGGTGTTGGTCTGGTGGATCTCGACGGCAGGAGCCGTCACCGTCACCCCGCCGTCGCTGTCCTCCTCCACCACCGGGGCGACCAGCCTGAGGTAGTCGGCCACCGCCTGCTCCTTGAAGGTCGCCCCGGCCTTGGCCACCTCGGCGTTGAACTGGTCGATGAGGTCGCGCTTCGCCACCTGCTGGCCGGCCAGGACGAGACCGGTGGCACCCAGGTTGGCCACCGGCTCGCCGTTGACCTCCAGGCCGGCGATGGTCATGGCGTAGGTGATGACCGGCTCACCCTCGAGGTGGTACTCGAGCTTGATGATGGTCTCCAGGTTGTGGATCCGGAGGGGGCCGGCGAGCACGCCCTGGACCCGGGCGACGGCGTAGTCGGTGATCAGCGCGTCCCCGTCGAAGACGGCGTGCGTCCGGGCGAAGCCCCCGTCGACCAGGACGCCCTCTGCGGGAGCGACCCCGGAGACGGCCTCGCTGATGCACTCGATACGGCTCGGATTGCTGGTGGAGGCGTGGGGTCCGGGCATCCCGACGGGAGCGAACTCCCCCTTTGTCTCGTAGCCTTCGGCGGGGGGGTTGCTGGTTCGGGACATGGTGCGGTTCTCGTACTGCCCGGTGGTCTGCAGCACGCCTTCCTCCACCACCTCGTCGGGGTAGTAGAGGGCGGCGAAGCACTCCGAGCGCCCCGGTGAGGCGTCGAGCCAGGAGCGGGCGAAGGGCACCGTCGGCCGCAGCTCACCCGGGATGCCGAAGAAGGGTGACACGGGCCGGGCGTCGGCGAAGGTCAGCCAGTTCCGCTTGCCGGCCAGCTCGTGGAAGGCGGCGTCGTCGTCGGCCGGCGCGGCGGCGGGTTCTTCTCCGACCGTCTCGCCCGAGGCCGGGATCGTCCCCAGCCCCAAGGTCATGAGCGCCAGTCCGGCCACCGAGACGCCCCGCAGCCAGCTCTCCCGGAGTGTCGATCGCGTCTGCATCTACCCCACCCCCTTGGCTGTCGCCAGGATCTCGTCACCCATGTAGGTCCCCTCCATGTGCTCCTCTGCGGCGGAGATGGGACCGGAGAACACGATCCGGCCCTTCTCCAGCACCTCGCCGCGGTCGGCCTTGCCCACCAGGCGGGAGGCGAACTGGTCGACGACGATGAGGCCGAGGCCCCGGTCGCAGAGCTGGCGGAGGGTGCCCAGCAGCTCCATGACGACCAGGGGCGCCAGACCCATGGACAGCTCGTCGACCATCAGCAGCCGGGGCCGGGACATGAGGGCCCGGCTGATGGCCAGCATCTGCTGCTCGCCGCCGGACAGCGACCCGGCCCGCTGGTCCTTGCGCTCGTCGAGGCGGGGGAAGATCGAGTAGCAGGCCTCGAGCTGCTCGGCCACCACCAACTTGTCCTGGCCGAAGGAGCCGGCCAGCAGGTTCTCCCGCACCGTCAGGTTCTTGAACACCCGCCGGCCCTCAGGGCAGAGGCTGATGCCGGAGGCGAAGCGGGCGTGGGTCGGCTCGTGGCTGATCTTGCGACCCCGGAAGGCGATCCCGCCCGAGCGCACGGGCAGGATGCCGAGGATCGTCTTGAGCAGCGTCGACTTGCCTGCCCCGTTGGGCCCGAGCACGCCCACCATCTCGCCCGGCTCCACCCGCAGGTTGATGCCGAAGAGGACGGGGAGGCGGCCGTAGCCGGTGGAGACGTTCCTGAGCTCAAGCATGGTGCTCCTCCTCCCCGAGGTACGACGCCCGCACCTTGGGGTCGTTGGCCACCTCGGCGGGCGTGCCGGCGGCGATCAGGGTGCCCTGGTCGAGCACGTAGATCGGGTTGCTGTTCTCCATGACGGCCTGCACGTAGTGCTCGATGAGCAGGACGGCCAGGCCGAGGTCCATCTGCATCCGCTTGACCAGGGCGACGAGCTCCTTGGCCTCGTGGGCGTCGACCCCGGCGGTGGGCTCGTCGAGGAGCAGGAGCCGGGGGCCGCTCATGAGGCTGCGGCCGATCTCGATGCGGCGCTGGGCGGCGAAGTCGAGGGAGCGGGCCATGACCCCGAGGACGGGCTCGAGGTCGAGCAGTCGGGCCACGGCCCGGGCGGCCAGGCGGGCCCGTTGCTCGTCGGCGTGGTTGCCCCGGCTGCGGAAGGTGGCGGCGAACAGGCCGCCCCGGATGAGCTGGTAGGCCCCGGCCAGGAGGTTGTCGAAGGTGGACAGGTTCAGGTCGATGTGGTTGGCCTGGAACGTGCGGCTCATCCCCAGCTTGGCCCGGTCCCAGGGCTGGCGCCTGGTCACGTCCTGGCCGAAGAGGACGACCTCGCCCGTGTCCGGGGTGGTGAAGCCGTTGAGCACGTTGAACAGGGTCGACTTGCCCGCCCCGTTGGGGCCGATCAGGCCGACGAAGCTGTGGGGCGGCACCTCGATGAGGGGTACCTCCCGCAGGGCCTTGATCCCGCCGAAGGCCTTGGAGATGTCCCGGCCGACCAGGGGGACTCCGTCGTACGTCTGCTCGGGGATGAACTTCTCGAACACCTCGAGAGCGGCCTCCTGGCCCTCGGCCAGTTCGAGTGTCGGGGTGGGAGTGACGGTGGTCATGGCGCTACCCCCTCGCCTCGAGCCGGGACGGTGGACGGGGTCGGAGGGTGAGGCCGGTGCCGCGGCTCAGGGCGGGGGCGAGCCCGTCGGTGCCCACGCCGACCAGGTCCTCGTCGCTCCGTCTCCCGTTGCCCCCCGCACCGGCGGGGGTCCGGGTCCGGGGCCGGCGGGCGGGGACGGTGTCGATCACCACCGGCTCGTGGGCGTCGTCGCGGGGCAGCACCACCGTGGTGCCCTGCCCCAGTTGGGCCAGGGTCTGGTTCTCTCTCTTCTCCCGCAGACGGTCGAGGACGGCGCCGCCGATGCCCCGGGCGCCGATGTAGGTGCCGGTGAGGAGGCCGAGGCCGCCCACCACGTTGGGCGAGAGGCGGATGCCGAGCTCCTCCAGGCCGGCCGGGAGCATGGTGAAGCCGAAGGCCACCAGGATGACCGCCAGCAGGGACTCGGATCCGGCGGTGACCGGGACGGCCAGCAGGAACAGCGAGGCGAAGGACAGGTACTGGAGCAGCGTCGGCGGGGAGCGGTAGAGGGGGGCGGTCATGGCCCCGGCCAGGCCCAGCAGGGCGCCGCTGATGGCGAAGGCCAGGATCTTGTAGCGCCAAGGGGAGATCCCCACCGCCGCGGCCGCCTCCCGGTTGGTCCGCACCAGCAGGAGGGCCCGGCCGTGACGGGACTGGCGGAACAGGGTGAGCATGACCACGACCACGGCCAGTACCGCCGCGCACAGGTAGTAGAAGGCGATGTCGGAGTCGAACCCGAGGCCGAAGAGGCGGGGCCGGCTCAGGTACACGCCCTCGGACCCGCCGGTCAGCTTGGCCACCGAGAACACGGTCCGCTCGATGGTCACCTGCAAGCCGAGGGTGAGGACCATGACGTAGATGCCGGACAGCTTGGCCGTGGCCAGGGCGGCGAAGGAATGGAGGACGGTGGCCACGGCCACCCCGGCGCCGAGACCGACCAGGAAGGGCAGGTCCAGGCCGTCGGCCCGCACGATGTAGCCGGTGAGGTACACCGAGGTCCCCACCAGGGCGGCGGAGGCCAGCGACACCTCGCCCGCCCACCCGACCACCACACTCAACCCGAGGCCGGCGATGGCCAGCAGGCAGGCGGCGCCCCCGAGGAAGACCCAGAACTTGGGCGCCACCAGGACCCAGCCCAGGGCGACGGCCAGGAAGGCGCCGTAGGCCCAGGTCGGGACGTTGGGGGAGAGAACGCTGGAATAGCGGCGGAGCATCGCTTACACCCCCCCGAGGTTCATGACCCCGCCGCGGCGCCGGGCCAGCAGCAGGATCCCGCCGAAGAGGAGCGCCATGAGGACCACTTCGCGCATCCCGGAGGAGACGGGGCCGAAGACGCCACCGCCGACCACGCTCTCGACCAGGCCGAAGATCAGGGCGCCGACCAGAGCCAGGGGGAGGCTGTCGAAGCCCCCGAGCACGGCGGCGGCCAGCGAGCGCATGAGGACGAACAGGACCGCCAGTTCGGTGAGTGTGCTCATGGGGACGATCAGGGCGCCGCCCAGGGCGGCCAGGCCGCCCGAGAAGCTCCACACCCCGATGGCCACCGACCGGACCGGGATGCCCACGATCTGCCCGGCCTCCACGTCGTCGGCGATGGCCCGGATGTAGACGCCGAGGCGGGTCCGGCTGAGCACCAGGGTGAGGACGGCGGACAGGACCACCAGCAACCCGACGCTCACCACCTGGTGGCGGGTGACGTTCATGGAGAAGAAGCGCATGGTCCCCTCGCCGAAGGGGCTCGGCACCCGCTCGAAGACGCCCTTCCAGATGGTGCCGGCGATGCCGGCCACCAGCAGCATGGCGCCCAACGAGAACGTGGTGACCGTGACCCGGGGCCAGGCCGCCATGCGCCCCATGACCACCGAGCCGAAGACGAACCCACCGAGCGCCCCGAAGACGATCACGATGGCCAGCGATGGCAGCTTGGGCCAGCCCAGCACCTCGAAGGCACTGGCCGAGGTGGCGGCCAGGTACCAGTAGAGGTAGGCCGAGATGCTGGCGATCCCGCCGTGGACGAAGGCCACCGAGCGGCTCATCCGGAAGGTGAGCACCAGCGCGATGGACATCAGGGCGTACAGCGAGGAGATGGCGATCCCGTTGACGATCGCCGGAGCGAGGATATTGCCGTTGAATTCGAGCGCGAGAACCATCAGCTTTGTCCAATCATCCGAACCAGCTCATCGATTCACGGTGGGGAGCGGGCCCCAGGCCCGCCCCCCATGACTTCCCAGCTGTTTACGACCCGTCGTCGCAGACGTACGACTTCCGAGGCTCGGGAATGAAGACCTTGTAGCTCCCCGTCTCCGAGCTGTTGAACTTCATCATGTATTCGCAGCGCATGGTGTCGTGGTTGCCGGGAGCCCAGAGGACGGATTGCCCGAGCCCGGGGCCGAAGTCCCAGCGCCGGCTCTCGAGCACCTTCATGATGTTGTCCCGGGTGAGGTTGGGACCCACCGCCTTGGCCGCGTCCGCCGTGATCTTCACGCCCACGTAGCCGCTCTGGGTCTGGTGGTGATGCATCTTCTTCATCTGCGGGGCGTACTTGTCCATGATGGCCTGGTACTCGTCGCCCGCCCCCCACAGCTTGTAGCTGGTGATGGAGTACATGCCCTGCTTGGCCCAGTCCCCGATCAGGCGGCCGACCTGCTCGCCGATGAGGTGGTTCCCGCTGATGCCCATCTTCGGCCAGTAGCCCTGCTGGGCGGAGTCGACGATGAACTTGATCATCGGGGGCGGCCACGAGAAGTGGATGATGTGGTCCGGGTTGGCGGCCCGCATGGAGAAGACGTTCGAGCTCTCGTCCGGCGTGTCGATCTCCTGGGGGATCTCCCGCACCACCTTGATCTTGGCCGGGTCGAGGATCTGGTGCAGCGCCGCCTTGGCCAGCTGCTGCTCGGGCGTGTTCAGGTAGAGGATGCCGACGGTCTCGGGCTTGACGATGTCGCGCACCCAGATGGCGTCGGCCCGGGCCTCGGTGACGGTGGACAGGTGGACGGGGAACATCCACGGGTCCTTCCACTCACTCGTGTAGAAGCCCCAGCTCCCGATCCAGGGGATCTTGTCCCGGGCCAGGTCGCCGTGGACCTCGCCCGTGCCCCAGGTCACCGAGGTGATGAAGGAGAAGACCTTGGCCTCGTCGATGAGCTTGCGGTAGCAGGAGCGGAAACGGGTCACGTCCCCGGAGTCGTCGCAGTCGCCGATGATCATCTTGCGGCCGAAGACCCCACCGGCGTCGTTGACGGCCCGCATGGTGGCGAAGACGGCCGTCGTCACCGGCTGGGAGATCAGGTTGCCGAGCGGGGTGTTGTTCCCCGAGATCGACCCGAACTTGATGGAGTTGGCGGTCACGCCCACGTCGGTGGCGCCACCGTTGTCGGCGACGGCGGGCGCGGCCGGGGCGGCCGCCCCGGAGGCGGCGGCGGGGGCGGTGCCCGCCTTGGTGGCTCCGCCGGTGGCAGCCCCGGGGGTGGCGGCTGCGCCGCCGGCGGTGGCCCCGGCCTTCGTCCCGGCCTTGGTAGCCGCCGAGGGTGAGGCGGTGCCGCCAACGGAGGCCCCCGCCCCCGAAGGTGTCGCCGCCCCGGGTGTCGACTCCACGCCGGTTGCGGCCGCATCGGTCGGAGCGGCGGTGTCGGTGGCGGCGCCCGGGGCC
>Ga0299907_10000098_pt1 | contig 32270 bp, 29 predicted proteins | sample RVTome_16_FD_198680 | JGI IMG/M metagenome (GOLD analysis project Ga0299907, IMG submission 198680) | Soil microbial communities from uranium-contaminated site in the Upper Colorado River Basin, Wyoming, United States - RVT152D67 (version 2) ...
GGCGGCTACTACCACCGGGTTGGTGTTTCATGGAAAGGCGGCACGACACTGCGCCGCACGGTGCCGATGGAGGTTGATGGCCAATGACAGCGATCCTCGATGAGCTCAAGGAGAGTGGGAAGACCGGTCTCTACATCGGTGGCTCCTGGTCCTCAGGCGCCGGCGAGATGCCGGTCGTCGACCCAGCGACCGAAGATGTCTTGGTCGATGTCGGCCTTGCCGAGGCGGGCCACGCCGCCGATGCGGTGGATGCGGCCGCCGACGCGCTGGGTCCCTGGTCGGTCACGCCGCCACGTGAGCGCGCCGAGATTCTCCGTCGGACCTTCGAGGCAATGCGTGAGCGCGAAGACACCCTTGCCGAGCTCATAGTCCTCGAGAACGGCAAGGCCTTCCCGGACGCTCTCGGCGAGGTCCGTTACGCCGCCGAGTTCTTCCGATGGTTCTCCGAGGAGGCGCCTCGGATTGGCGGCGAAGTTCGTCTCGCCCCGGCGGGTGACAAGAGGATCATGACGGTTCTCCAGCCGGTCGGGGTCAGCGTGATGATCACCCCCTGGAACTTCCCTGCGGCGATGGCGACACGCAAGCTCGGCCCGGCCCTCGCCGCCGGCTGCACGGCGATCGTCAAACCTGCCTCGGATACACCGCTGACCACGCTCGCCGTGGTTCACCTCATGGAGGAGGCGGGGCTCCCGCCGGGCGTCGTGAATGTCGTCGTGGCAAGGGGGTCATCGGGCGTGATCGAGCAGATGCTGCATGACCCCAGGGTGCGCAAGCTGTCCTTCACCGGATCGACCGAAGTCGGCCAGACACTGCTCAAGGTCGCCGCAGACCAGGTGCTCAACGTGTCGATGGAGCTCGGCGGCAACGCCCCGTTCATCGTGTTCGAGGACGCCGATCTCGATGCTGCGCTGGAAGGGGCGATGGTTGCCAAGATGCGCAACGCAGGCGAGGCCTGCACGGCGGCCAACCGGTTCCTGGTCCACGCGTCGATCGCAGAGAGGTTCACTTCGATGCTGGCCGGCGCCATGGGGGCGATGAAGCTCGGGCCCGGGATCGACCGGAGCAATCAGGTTGGCCCGATGATCAACGAGCGATCGCGAGACGACATCGCCAAGATGGTCCAGGAGGCCGTCGACTCGGGGGCGAGTGTCGCCGTGGGGGCGTCGGTCCCCGACCGCAAGGGGTTCTTCTACGAGCCGACCGTGTTGTCGGGTGTCTCCCCGGACGCCTCCATCCTCGACCAGGAGATCTTCGGGCCGGTGGCGCCTGTGGTCGGATTCGATAGCGACGATGAGGTCATCGCCATGGCCAACGACACGGTCCACGGGTTGATCGCCTACGTCTACACCGGTGATTTGGCGCGGGGCCTCCGGACGGCGGAGGCCCTCGAATCGGGAATGGTCGGGCTCAACCGCGGCCTGGTCTCCGATCCGGCTGCCCCCTTCGGCGGCGTCAAGCAATCCGGGATCGGCCGCGAGGGCAGCCACGAGGGCATCGAGGAGTTCCTCGAGACCAAGTACATCGCCACCAGCTGGTAACCGCGTACCTGAGGTACGTGGCGCCATATGTGGCGCTATTGGAACAAAGAAGCGAGCGGTCGGCCTTCTGTGTCGGCCCAGCGCCATATGTGGCGCTGTCTACCTCAGGTAAGCGGTGCCCTAGCCCACGGTCCCCTGGCTGATCTGGATGGTCTTCAGGTCGGAGTGGAAGTCGAGGGCGTAGTCGCCGCCCTCGCGCCCGATGCCCGAGATCCCGATCCCGCCGAAGGGTGCGGTCAGGTCACGGACCAGATAGGTGTTGACCCAGATGGTCCCGGCCCTGATCCCGCGGCCCACCCGTTCGGCCCGTTCCTCACTGCCGGTGTAGACGATCCCGGAGAGACCGTACGAGGTCGAGTTGGCCAGGGACACAGCTTCTTCCTCGTCGGCAAACGTCTGGTAGGTGAGCACCGGGCCGAACACCTCGCGCTGGACGATCTCCGAGTCGTTCGCGAGCGGCTGGATCAAGGTGGGCTCGTACCAGAGCCCGTCCTGCTTCCATCGCTCCCCACCCCGCAACACCCGGTCTCCGTGTCGGCGCGCCCTTTCCACGAACCCCTCGACTCGGGCGAGATGGTCGGGGTGGATCAGCGGGCTGACCGTCGTGCGAGGATCGCGGCTGTCACCGAGGACATGCGCATCGGTGTGGCGATTGAAGAGCTCGAGAAACTCCATGGACACGTTTTTCTCGACGAGGAGCCTGGTGCCGGCCAGGCAGGTCTGGCCTGAATCGTCGTATTGACCGGCCGCCTTCCGGGCGGCCGCCTCCAGGTCGGAATCTGCGAATACGACCAGTGGCCCCTTACCCCCGAGCTCGGCCGTGAACGGGACGATGTTGCGCCCCGCTGCCATGCCGATGTGCCGCGCCGTCTCCGGCGACCCGGTGAAGGAGATGCGGCGTACCCGGCGATCCGAGACCAGTGCGGCGCCGACCTCCTCCCCAATCCCCTGGACGATGTTGAGCACGCCGGGTGGGACCCCGGCCTCGCTCGCCAGGTCGGCCAGGAGCGAGGCGGACAATGGCGCCCATTCCGCAGGCTTGAGGATCACCGTGTTGCCGACCGCCAGTGCCGGGGCCAGCTTCCAGGTCGACAGCAGCCAGGGGGCATTCCAAGGGGTGATGACCACGGCCGGTCCTGCGGGCATCCGCTCCACCTGGTTGTCGGTGCCCTTCGACGACCAGCGACGGCCCTGATAGGAGACGGCGATATCCGCATAGTTGCGGAAGTTCTCTGCCCCGCGGTGGATGACTCGGGCCTCGAGGCTCCCGAGCAGCATCGCCATGTCGACGCACTCGACGCGGGCCAGCATTCCGATGTTGGCGTCTATCAGATCGGCCAAACGGTGGAGCGGCTCGGCGCGCTGCTTCGGGGTGAGCGCGGCCCAGCCCGGAAATGCGTCGACGGCAGCACTGACTGCCTCATCGGCGGTCAGCGGGTCTCCCCGGGCGACATCGGCCAGGTGCCAGTCCCAATCGAGTGGGGAACGCACCTCGAAAGTGGCCGGTGAGGGCACGCGCCTGCCCCCGATGTAATGGTCGGGGGACACGGCTGTGTCCGAGATCTGGACTCTGGTGGAGGGCATAGGGATCGTTAGCTAGCTAAGGATATGCTGGCAGAAGCACATGCCGAGACCTCTCCATGACCACGACGAGGATGTCGTCCTCGAGGCCGAACGCGACATCCGGTCGCGCCTGGGCGACAGAGCCCTCGACTTCGAGGCGATGTTGGCCGTCTCCAACATCTATCGGGCCGCCAACGCTGTTCGCAACCGTATGGAGCGAGACGTGCTGGGGTCGGCCGGCCTCTCCTGGGGTGGCTTCACCATCCTTTTCGTCCTCTGGGTCTGGGGGGAACGGGAGACTGGCCAGCTCGCCGAAGATTGCGGGTTGGCCAAGGGCACGCTGAGCGGCATGCTCTCCACGCTGGAAAAGACTGGCCTGGTCGAGAGATCCAGACATTCGGACGATGGGCGGCGGGTGGTGGTGAGGCTCAGCGCTGGTGGCCTTGACAAGATCGAATCGGTGTTTCCCGAGTTCAATCGGTACGAGGCCAAGTTCACCGCCGACCTCGACCACGAGGAGAGACGAGAGCTGGCAAGACTCCTGCGGCGGGTTACCGCGACCGCCGACGGGGCGCGTCTCATCGCCGAGTGACGTCTTGGCCGGTACCATTCGTTAGGTTGCTAACGACCGAGGAGGGACCAAATGGGCGAGATCGTCGGCGCCGGCCTGATCAGTCATGCCCCCACCATCATGTTCGATGAGGCGACCCGTCTCGAGATCAACGACGGTAAGGAGATCAGCCTGGTCCCCGGTTTGGTCCGTTTGCGCGACGAGGTCTTCGATCGGCTCCAGCCCGACACGATCGTGGTCATCGATTCGCACTGGTTCTCCACCGTCGAGCACCTCATCTCCGCCCAAGCACGGCGACAGGGCATCTTCACCTCGTCCGAACTGCCCCGGGGGATGGCACAGATTCCATACGACTACCCCGGTGATCCCGAGTTGGCCAAGCTCGCTGCCGCACTGGGTGAGGAGCTGGGGACCCCGACCCACGCCTCCGAGGACGATCACCTTCCCGTCTACTACGCCACCATCAACCTTCTCCACTATCTGCGTGACGACGAGAACGTCGTGTCGGTCTCCGTGGTCCAGACCGGCGAGACCGATGATTTCATGATCATGGGGGAGGCGCTTGCCGAGGCGATCGCCAGACTCGATCGGAGAGCTGTGGTGTTGGCGTCGGGGGGGATGAGCCACACCTTTTGGCCCCTGAAGCAGATTGCGAAGCACGAGGCATCAGACCCGGTGCACATCATCACCCCCGAGGCCCGGGCTGCCGACGAGGAGAGATTGGAGTGGATGAAGATCGGTGACCATGCCCGGATCGTCGACACCATGGACGAGTACTTCGCGCATTCGCCCGAAGGCGCCTTCGGCCACTATCTGATGATGCTCGGCGCCATCGGGGGGCGCGAGTGCACTGCCCGGGGGGAGCTCTTCTCGGACTACGAGAACGCCACCGGGACCGGCCAGGTCCATGTCTGGTTCGATCGCCCCCTGGGCGGTTGGGTGGGCTGATATCGCAGCAGCTGGACGGGCTGATATCCGAGCGGCTGGGGAGCTGACATCGGAACCGGGATGGTGCGTGCCAGAATCCCGGGAGCCGTGGACGAGCCGATACGAGACGATCTGGCGGGTGATCTGGAGTATCTCGCGTCGTCCCTCGACATTCTCCCGATCAGTGATGTCCCCGAGAACGGCAGGCTGATCGCGAGACGCGACTGGATCACCCGCACGATTCGCGAGTACCTGATCCCGCGGATGGCCGATCCCACCGCCCCTCTGATCGTGGTCTTTGCCGGGCCGACCGGCGCCGGCAAGTCGACGCTCCTGAATTCGGTGACCGGGGCTGCCCACACGCTGGCCGGCCCGCTGCGACCAACCACCAAGGACCCGCTGGTCCTGTCCTCGGAGACGAGGGCGGACGACTATCGGCGCATCGGAGGTGTCGTCTGCGACGTCGTGACCGGTCGCGCCCCGATCCTGGAGGAGCTGATCCTCGTCGACACTCCGGACATCGACTCGACCTCGGTAGAGCACCGTGCGATGGCGGAGACGATGATCGACAACGCCGACATCGTGGTCTACGTCAGCTCGGCCCTCCGCTACGCCGACCTCGTGCCCTGGGAAGTGCTGCGAAGGGCCCACTCGAGGGGGGTCCCGGTGATCCAGGTGATGAACCGGATCCGGGCGTCGTCGCGGGGTGCCCTCGCCGATTACTCGTCGAGACTCGAGAACGAGGGGCTGGGGTCGGAGATGGTGGCTGTCCAGGAGCATCACATCGGCCCGGGGGCGCAGACGATCCCGTCTGCCGCCGTTCAGGAGCTGCGGGACCGGCTGGTGTCGGTTGTCGAAGCGCGGCGTGCGGGCGCAGCCGACGTGACCCGTTCGGTCTTCCAGACGACCGTCGAGGAAACTCGCCAGGTCATCGAAGACGCCACGGCTTTACTCGACGAGACCAGGTTCACGGCCACCCATGTGAAGCACTTGCTCGACGTCGATCTGGGTCGGATCGGGATACGTCGTGAGAATGCGAAAGGGTCAGGGCTCGACCTTCGACCGCTGGCCGACCTCGGTCTCCGCCGTTTCCGCACCAAAGCCATGATCCGTCGCCGTTTGCCCTCGTCTGCCGATGTCGCCCACAGCATGGCCCTGTTCGACGAATCGGTGATTGCCGCCGTCGACGCCGACATGCGCCGGCAATTGCACGCGGGCGGCTTGATCGCCGGTGAGGACCGAAAGCAACTCCTCTCCGACACTCATCTCGCCACACGCACCGCGGTATCCATGTGGAGGAGCGAGATCGGAGCCTTGCCCGCGGTGGCGACGTCGCGCGATCCTTCTCTGGTGTCATTGATCCTGGGGGGCTGTTGCTTCGACATGCCGGACGGGCATCTCGAGGAAGTGGTCAGGCTCCTGGCTCCGGCGATCGACCTGTCCGAATTGGCGCCCGATGTCGCGGCGCGGCTCACCGACAACCTCGTCCCCGTGTATGCCGGCGCAGAACACCGCGTTGTCTCCCGGATGACTGACGCCGCCGTCTCGCGGCGATCGATCGATCGGGTCAAGGCATCGAGGTGGGCCGTGATCGCGAGGTCGTCTTTCGCTCATGCATGACGCTCTTGTTGGCCTTCTCGACAAGGTCGACACAGCTGTGGCGGAGTCGGCCGGGGCCCTACAACGGACAGAGGTGGAGTCGGTGGCCGCCATAGCCCGTGACACGAGGATGAGGTTGTCCTATCCCGACTCCATAGTGGTGGTCGCGCTCGCAGGCGGGACCGGATCGGGCAAATCGAGCCTGGCCAACGCCATTGCCGGCGAGGAGGTGGCGCTGACCGGTGGCGTCCGTCCCATGACATCAGAACCACTGGCAGTGGTGCCGACCGGTGGCGGGGAAGCCCTCGACGGGTACCTGGACGAGCTCGGGATCTCCGACCGCGTCGGGCACGACGGCCCATCGTGGCTGTGCCTGCTCGATCTCCCCGACAACGACAGCGTGGAAGTGGAGCATCGCCACCGGGTGGATGCCCTTCTTCCTCGAGTCGACATGGTGGCGTGGGTCACCGACCCCGAGAAGTACCGGGATGCCGTGCTCCATCACCAATACATCGCGGAGATGTCCGGTTATCAGGAGCAGTTCCTCTTCGTCCTGAACCAGATCGACCGGTTGGACCCGGAAGACGGAGAAATCGTCGTCGATGATCTGGCCAAGGCACTCCGGGAGGACGGGATCCTCGAGCCAAAAGTCATAGCTACTGCGGCCAGCCCCATGGCCGGGCCTCCGTACGGAGTGGACCTGCTCATCGATTCGTTGCAGACGGCGGTAGAGCGGCGCATGGCTGTGAATCGAAAGGCTCTCGCCGACCTCGCCGCCGCCTCAGCCCGGCTGGTGACATCGTCTTCGACGGCCCATGCCGTCGACTTCGAGAAGCAATGGGCGAATGAGGTGGCGTCCGCCGTCGACCTGGCGATCGCAGGCAGGGCGGCAGGCGGGGGCCACGATCTGGCGGAGTATGTGACCCGTCTCGCCACCGAGATGGGTGGCGAGACCGAGCATCGGCTCCAGGACCTCGCAATCGATATCCATGCCGCCTTCCTCAGGTGCGCCGCCATCCGGGGCCCGACCTCCGAGAGCCGGGGGTCGTGGCTGAGACGCAGACGTCGAGACGTTCGCCCAGCAGGGGAAATAGACCGCGATGAGCTGATGGCCAGGGTCGACGTGGAGATCGGAGGGCCGATCCGTGACCTGCTCGTGCAGAGGGGCCGCGCCCACGCCGCCATCACCGATCTCGCGTTGGCACTGGGAGATCTGGACCGCAGGTCCAGCTAACTAGCCTCGGTCGGGATGGACGTGACCGCTCCGAACCCGTGGCTGGTGACGGCCATCGTCGTCGGGTCCGGAGTCGTGGTCTATCTGATCCTTGCGGGCGCCGGCGCCAGATTCGTCGACCGGGTCGAGAAGCGCACTCCGGGGTCGTATGCACGTGTCGCCACCCTCTGGGTGATGGTGAGACGCGTCACCCTCATCGTCATCATCGTGCTTGTGGGCCTGCTGCTCATCGACATCTGGGGGTTGAACATGACCCCCTTCCTCGCTGTGGGCACCGCCATCGCGGCCGCGCTCGGTTTCGGCGCCCAGAACCTGGTCAGGGATGTGATCGCCGGCTTCTTCATCCTTGCCGAGGACCAATACCGGATCGGCGACACTGTGACCATCGCCGCCACCACCGGGAAAGTGGAGGACATCCAGTTCCGTGTCACCGTCCTTCGCGATGGCGAGGGCGACGTCCACTACGTCCCCAACGGGCAGATCACCGTCACGTCCAACCTCACCAGTCTCTACGCATCGCCCTCCATCGACGTCCGGGTCGATTACCAGGCCGACGTCGACCACGCCATGGAGGTGATGCTCGACGAGTTGGGCAAGATGTCGGCCGAGGCCCCGTGGGCCGACATGATCACCAAGGAGCCCCAAATGCTCGGTGTCCAGGATCTGGTCGGCTCGGGCGTGTTGATCCGGGCCCGGCTCACGACGGTGGCCGAGCACCGGTGGTCGGTGCAGCGGGAGGCGTTGCGCAGAGTGAAGAACCGGTTTGCTTCCGAGGAGATCGGGATCCTCTGAGCTCAGTCCGGGACCGGGTTGGGTCCCGACACGACCCGGAGCGAGCCGGGGACCCACTCCACGATCCCGCCGTCGACCAGGCCCAGGGACTCACCATCGGCCTGTGCAGCCACCGGTGGGTCGGCCGTGACCTCGATGCGCTTGACATGGGGGACGACATTCATCTCACGGACGGCGCCGAGATCGCCGTTGCGGAGGAGTGTGGTGACAATGCCCGGGATCCGGCGCCGCCGGAGCCGGCTGATGGTGAGCAAGGTCATCGGGTCGGGTCTCTCGGGCGACACCCGAAGCGGGATTGCCCCGAAGTAGGTGTAGACCTGGCGGAACTGGAGGAGGGCGGCGATGGCCATCTCATCGTTGTCACCGTGCGTCACCCGAACGTGGGGCTTTCGCCTGGGGAAGTCCTTGAAGGCGACGCCGAGCGTGGTGCGGGCGTAGTGCAGCGAGCCGAACCGGTACTTCCGGTACGGGTCTTTCTCCGCCTCGAGCACGACGGCGGCATCCAGGCCGAACCCGCAGGCGAAGACCGCGTGGTGCATGGTCTCGACCGAGCCACGGGTCAGCATCATCCTTGCCGTCCCCATCGTCAGGGGCGGCTCTTCCCCTTCGACGATTAGACGTGCGGCTTTCGCGGTCTTTGCCGGCACCCCCAGCAGCCGGGCAATGACATTCGTGGTCCCGACCGGGATGATGCCGAGGGCAGCATCGGTCTCGACCAGGCCTTGGGCGACATGGTGCACGATGCCGTCCCCTCCCATGGCGACGACGACGCGGGCACCGCTGTCGACGGCCTGTGCGGTCTTGATCTCGGCGTCGGCGGGGGTCTCCGGCCAGACGGTCTCGACGTCGGCGACACGTCCCAGGACCGACATCACCACCCGATGGGCGCCACCGGTGAACTGGGACGCCGAGGGATTGGCGACGACCACGACGCGGTCCATTGGGATCAGCCTACGTGCAATCAAAACGGGCGCCGGTACCCTCCCCCACCGTGACCGACTCGGGACCGAGGTTTTCGCTGGTGTCCGGCGAGGGAGATGGGGCCATGCTGGGCCTCGCCGCCGGTGATACCGCAGGAGGGCTCTGGGAGCTCGGGTACAGCGCCATCACCGAGCAGGCGACTGTGATCGCTTACCAACTGATCGAGGGAGGGGCGCTCGATCTGGATGCCGTCGTCGTCGCGTTGCGGGAGCTGGACGGGTCGAACGAGGAAGAGCCGGTCTACCGGGCCGAGAGCCCTCAGTTCCGGGTCTGGCTCGACCGGGCGGCGGCCGGGCGGCCGGTTCCCGAGGAGGACCCGTCACTCGACGCAGCGCCGAGGGCGGTCCCACTCGGGGTGGCTCACCGCCGCGACCCGGGCCGTCTCCGCGACCAGGCTCTGGCCCTGGGCAAGCTGTTTCACGACAACCCGCCCACGATCCTGAGTGGTGTGGTGACGGCGGGAGCCGTTGCCGCCTCTTGCTTCGGGCAGTCCGGGCGAGATCTCGTCACCGGGATCATCGAGATCGCCGAACCGGCAGCGGCCACCCTGGGCCCCGATCCTGTCTCGGGCAGGGAGCCCGGCGACCTCGTGGACGGGCTGCGCCAGATCGCCGGGCACGTAGGCGTCACTGATGGTGACGAGGCGCTGGCCACCGTCACCGATCGGGATGATCCCGCTCCTTGGGACCTGATCAGGGCAGGTCTGCTCCTTTCAGCACCTGTTGTTGACCGCTCGCACCTTCCGGTGGAGCAAGCTGCGAGGCTCGGTGGCAGCCCGTTGGCGGCCATGGTCGGCGGGATTGTCGGGGCTCGGGTGGGGATTCGAGCCTGGCCTTGGGCGTTCGCCAACGACACCTGGTTCGCCGAGATCGGGAGGAGATTGGTGCGCGGGCCCAACGAGGTCCGGGACCTGCCCATCCCTTACGCCGTGGAGCACCACCTCATGTCAGGGGAGCGTCAGGGGCTGTACTGACGACCGGGAGATCGGCAAGGGGCCAGACCCGTTCCGAGTCGTCAACCTGTCGCAGCACCCACCAGCCGATGCCGATGAAGCCGATCAGGGCGCCCATCGCCACGCGCCGCCCGAGCCCGATGACATCCACGATCAGGGCCCATGTCAAGGGCCCCAGGATCGTGGCGAACCGGCCCACAGTCGCATAGAGCCCGTAGAACTCACCGAGATGGCGTGGTGGGGATACCCGGGTCATCACCACTCGATCCGCGGTCCAGGTTGCCCCCAAGGCGACCCCGCCCAGCGGCCCGATGGCCCAGGCCAGGCCGGTCTCACCGGTGACCGCAGCGGCGATCCCGGCGCCGATGGCCACCATCCACAAGACGAGCACGGAGCGGAGGACGCGGATAGGCCCTAACCTCTCCACCAGCCAGCCGGCAACGAACGCGCCGACGATGGCGGCTGCGATCGCCACTCCGAGCAACATGGTCGTGAACCGCCCGTCGAGGCCCAGCTCCTGAATGACGAAGATGGTGAGGAAGCCGCCGATGAGGGTGTTGATCGCATCGGTGTAGAGGAACCGGCCAACCAGAAATCGGACGACGCCGTCGTAGCTGCCGGCCAATCGCCATGAGACGGCCAGCTTTCTCCCGATGTCCCGCAGAGCCGGGAGTGGGGCGTCGTCGTGACCGCCCCGTTCCTCGATGAAGAAGAAGGCGGGCAGGGCGAGGATCAGGAAGGCCAGGGCCAGCACCAGGAACGTGGCGGGGTACGACCAGCCGAGAACATCGAGGGTCACCACGCCGATCCCGAGCCCCACAAACGAGCCGATATAGCCGACTCCGACTCCGAGCCCTGAGATGCGCCCCCGGTTGGCCGGAGTGCTGACATCGACGATGAGGGCGTCGTACACGACAGATCCCACATTGAACGCCACCAGGGCCAGACCGAGGAGGGCCAGGGTCACGCTCACCGGGCCCGAGGCAAGGAGGGCGGTGGCTGTCACGCAGACGATCGTCGTGACCACGAGGGTGGGCACCCTGGTGCCCCGGACGTCGCTGCGTGCCCCGGCCCACGGGGCCAGGAATATCACCAACGCCGCGGCACCGGCCTCGACCAGGGCCAGGGCGCTGTCAGGCTGGTCAACAGAGATCAGCCACTCGGGGAAGTAGCGCCCGATGACGCCGAGAGCGAAGATGGTGTTGGCCAGGTCATAGACGACCCAGGACCAGACGGACAACCGGCCCGGGGCCACCCCGCGACCGGTCATGTCAGAACGTGACGGCCACTGAAATCAGCTCCTCACGTCCGAGCAACCCGGCGGCGGCCTGAAGGGCACGGGACGACTCGGAGAGCGGGAACTGATGCGAGACGAGATCATCGATCCGAGGGTCGGTTTCGATCTGGCGCGACGCCCACTGATACCCGACCGTCGAGGCCCCCATGGCGCCCCTGATCGTGAGTTGCTTGGCCACGAGGACATCACTGATGAAATGAAAGGCCCTGTTTCCCTTGGTCGACGCCAGGATGACCCGACCGCCGCTGCGGACCAGGTCGAGTGCGGTGAAGAGTGCCTCCGGGTCGTCTGAGGTGACATCCACGGCGATGTCCGGCCTGCGCCCGATCGCCTCGGCGATGGCGCCCCCCACGTCTTCCTTCTCGGCGTCGATGGCCAGATCCGCCCCGAGGCGCTTGGCCAGCTCGAGCCGGTCCCGATCGTGCGACAACCCGGTGACTCCCACCCATCCGGCGCCGGCCGCCTTGGCGGCAATGAGACAGGCGAGCCCGCGGGGCCCCGGGCCAAGGATGAGCACGTTCTCGCCGCCCTGGAGATTGGGCAGCTCCACTGCCCAGGTGTGCCCTGCCGCCAGTGGGTGGACGAAGGTCCCCACTTCGGCAGGGACGTCGTCGGTGAGTTGGTGGAGCCGGGCCGCCGGGTCGATATAGAGGAACTCGGCAAGCCCACCCCACAAGCCGGGCGGTTCGATGGAAGGAATGAAGCCGTAGGAGTTGGAGGGGCGACGGCGGACACAGGTGGCCAGGTTGAGCTTGCAACGATGACACTCCCCGCAGTGGATCCGCGGTTCGACGACCACACGCGTCCCGACCGGGAATGGAATCGACGGCCCGCCGCGAGCGATCCTCCCCACCACTTCATGCCCGGGTATCAACGGGTAGACGACGTCCTTCGCCTCGCCCTTCCACACCTGGACGTCCGCACCGGAGATCCCGGTCGCCTCCACTGCGAGCCAGCCCCCGTCGAGACCGGGTCTGGCCGGCAACTCGGTGAGCGAGAAGTGACGGGGCTCAACGAGCATCATGGCCCGCGCGGTGGTGCCTTCCATCGCCGGCGAGTGTAAACCCGGTTCAGATGACGCCGGTCAACCTGCCAGGAGACGGGAGATTCGCTCCATTCCCTTTTCGATCTCGGCCTCCCCGGTGGCATATGAGAGACGCAGGTATCCGGGGGTGCCGAACGACTCGCCTGGGACCAGCGCGACTCCTGCCTCTTCGAGAATGACCGTGGCCAGCTCCGAAGTGGAGGCCCATCGTCCCTTCATGGCGCTCGTCACGTCCGGAAAGACGTAGAACGCTCCCTGGGGCTCGACGCATCTGACCCTCGGGATGTCGCTGACCAGCGAGAACATCAGCTTGCGTCTTCGATCGAAGGCCTGACGCATCTCGTCCACCGTGTCTTGGGGACCGCGCAGAGCAGCCATGGCGGCATGCTGCGCGACGTTGTCGACGTTGCCCGTGGCATGGGATTGATGGCTGTTGGCGGCGTCGATGATGTCGGTTGGCCCCACCATCCAACCAACCCGCCAGCCGGTCATCGAGTAGGACTTGGCCACCCCGTTGATCAGCACCCAATTGTCGAATCGTGGGGTGACGGCAGCTATCGAGGGGGCGACGTCGGTGAAGTAGGTGAGACGCTGGTAGATCTCGTCGGCGATCACCCATATGTCGTTGGCCTTGGCCCACTCCCCGATGGCGCGCGCTTCTTCCTCGGTGTACACCGCCCCGGTCGGGTTGGAGGGCGAGACGAACACGAGCAGCCGTGTTCGGTCTGTCCGGGCCTTCTCGAGACTCGCCACATCGACCTTGAACTCGTCCTCGATCCTCGTCGGCACCGAGACGGTGACTCCGCCGGCCAGGTCGATGCCCGCCGGGTAGGTGACCCAATGTGGTGACGGGAGAAGTACCTCGTCACCGGGGTCGACCAGGGCGGCGAATGCTTGAAACACCGCCTGCTTGGCCCCGTTCGTGACCATCACCTCGGACCAGTCGACGCCGACTCCCGAGTAGCGCCCGACGTCCTCCGCAATGGCCTCGCGCAACGGCCGAAGGCCGGCCGAGGCGGTGTATTTGTGGTTTTCCGGGTCGTGACAGGCGCGGGCCGCCGCGGCCACTACGTGCTCCGGTGTGGCGAAATCGGGCTCACCTGCCCCGAAGCTGATCACGTCGAGGCCTTCGGCACGCAGCTCTCTGGCCCGTGCGCTTATGCCGAGGGTGGCTGAAGGAGGGATGGCAGCGAGACGGTCTGAGGCGCGTTTCATCGTTCAGTGAGGGGTGACGGGATCCGGTCGGGTCTCTCGGGCTCGATCAGCCGTCCAGCTTGTCCCGGACGTCCTCCACGGCGCCATCGACTGCGTCGGCCGCGTCACCGGCGGCCTCCTGGGCCGTGTCGGCGGCGTGGGCTGCCTTGTCCTGGGCGGCGTCAACGGCATCTGCTGCCTTCTCCTGGGCGCTGTCGACTGCGTCCGAGCCCGAGTCCTTGACCTCTTCGAGCTTGGTGCTGGCCTTGTCCACGGTGTCCTCGGCGAAGTCCTTGGCCTTCTCGACATAAGGGTCGGCCTTGTTGGTCAGCTCGGAGCCTTGCTCCACGGCCTTGTCGGCGAGGTCCGCTCCCTCTTCCTTGGCAGTCCCGAACCATCCTTTGATGGTATCCATGAGTCCCATCGCAATCCCTTCTCGAGCCAGGCGCCAATCGTAGGTGGCGCGAGCCGGGCGATGGTGTGACCGGTCGGTTACCTCACGAAGACAGGGTCGGATGGGTCGCCCTCGGCGAGCCAGAGCACGACGTCGTTGGCGCCGGGGTGGAGGTGATCAGGCGGGACCATCACCTCGAATCGGGCACTGCGCCCGTCTGGCTCGAAGACCCGGGTCACCCCCCTGACCACGCCATCGACCGACGCCACCAAGATCTCCTGGCCGTTCGCCTCCCGATCGAGCGTCAAGGTCCCGGAGAGGAACACGGGAAGGAGGTCCGAATCGGAGGGGACGTCGTCCAACAGGTCCTGCTGTCGAACGGTCACCATGACCTCTTCCGTGTCCTGGGTGGCGGGGGAATCGGACACCGGTCGGCCGAGCCACTCCTGCCATCCCGGCGGTGTGAGCAGCCAGGGGTTCCCTCCCGGGAACCAGCTTTCCTTGAGGGCCGCGGCCGCCAGCTTCTCCTCACCACCGACACCGATCGTGACCGGGCCTTCCCGACCGACCATGACCGATCCGGTTCGCTCGGCCCGTTCGGGGTCGAGCAGCGAAAGGCCCTCCATCGTCCACGGGACGTCGGTTTGGGTCACATCGCCAATGGTGGGGAGCAGGTCCACGGTCTCGGCCCTCACGTCGTCGATGGTGCCTGGCTCCACCCCGGCTTGGCCGGTGGGGTACTTCACGAACATCGGGATTGCGGCGATGGTGCCGATCGTGTCCTCGGTGATCAGGCGCTGATTGTCCACTCCGGGTCCGATCGTGATCCCGTGGTCGGCCACCACCATGACGAGGGCGTCGTCGTAGACACCCTCCTCGCGCAGTCGGTCCACCACCGAGCCGACGACGGTGTCCGCGTACTGAGTCTGCAGGATGTGCCGCTGGTAGCCCTGTCCCACCAGCCACATGTCGTTGACCCAACCCATCCCTTCGCCTCCCGGCGAGCTGCCCGCGCCGGTCCGGTGGCCATCGGCGGTCACCTCCCACGGGTGGTGGGGATAGAGGAAGTGGCCGAAGCGGAGCGCCGGCTCCGCTCCGTCGAACTGGAAGGTATCGAGGAGTCGATCCACCTCGAGCCTGCGATCGTCGTCGACGTTGGCCAGGAAGCGGTCGATGATGTCGAAGTCCGAGCGCTCACCGGTGGTGAAATTGCCCCAGGTCTGGTCGATCGGGGGCAGGTTGTCCGACACCTCACGCGGTGTCGTCAGATGCCCGTACACGACGGCGATATCGACACCGAGCCCCGTCCATCGCTCTGCCCAGGGGGCGATCCGCCTGCTCGAGTTGCTGCAGGCGAAGTCTGGGCAGAGGTTGGTGACGGTCTCAACCGCAGCGATGTCGTAGGCGTCCGAAAACAGAGTGAACAGGTTGAGCGGGTGGTCCGAGGAGATGGGAATGCTCCCCTCGTCCGCGCCGACCCCGCTCAGGATGCTGGGCAGGGCTTCTTCGGTCTGCTGCCGTACGCCCACGGCGTTCCGGTACCAGATGCCGTCATCGGCCAACTTGGCGAGATTGGGGAAGAGGTCGCGCAGGAGATTGCCCTGCGAATCGATCAATGTGGCTACCGGGAACTCGTCGAACACCAGGAGAACGATGGGCACCGGGTTCTGGATCTCACCGGTCTCGGGGAGGTCGCCGGATCGGGCCAGCGCCACATCGCCGGACGGGGTCATGAAGAGGAACCAGGCGGCAAAGATGGGCACGGCCCAGGCCGCGTAGACGGTCCCGGTCTGCACGATCGGAAAGGCGAGGAAGACGCAGCCGAAGACGATCCCGGCACCGGCTACCCCCGCCCCGAAGAGAAGCGTCGAGGTGTCGCTCCCGAACAGGGCGACCCAGGCATTGGCGACGAAGAGGGAGAAGAGCGCCCCAATGACGATGGCGTGGCCGATGCCCGCGGTCCGGGGCCCGATCCACCGCAGCGCGAGGACCGGGAGCGACAACAGGGCGGGCAAGATGAGCAGCAGGGCCGGGAAGAGGACGACATCGAGGGCGGTGAAGCCACGGGCGATGAAGAACTCCGGATTTCTCCCGAGGAGGTCGAGCACGGGCTGAGCCAGGGCGAACGCACCCACCGCCGCCAGTGACAATGGCACCGTCAACCAGGGCGACGAGCCCAGACGCCCAGGCTTCATCGCGGCTCGAGTGAGAAAAGGACCCTCGTACCCGAGGAGAGAGCGCTCTCGTCAACAGTGACGAACAACTCGTCGAGTATTGCTCGGAACTCCGACTCCTCGCCTCCGGGGTGAAGCTCGTGAGGGAGCTTGTTGCCGATGAGCTTGATCACCATCTCGTCCGAAGGTGACACGAACTCGACGACAACAGGGCACCGGAATGATGCCAGCCATTGCACGACTTCGTGAGGAGGGATGCTCGCTCCGTAAATCAGGTGATGGATGACGCCGTAGGCGATGACGAGATCGGGGCGGGCCCGCTCCATCAACGAGGCTCTTTCCTTCCCCGCCCAGCCCTGGGAAGGTGATGGGTTGGCCAGCTCGGAGAGGGCGACGGCGACCCTCGTGCCGGCACTGCCCCGATAGACCTCGTCGAGGACTGGCTCGTAACTGTCGATGGCGATTGCCAGTGCACCGTTCTCGGCGGCGATACGGGAGAAATGGCCGTCGTTGGCCCCCAAGTCCACCACTCTCGTTGGCACGAACTTCTTCAGCGCCCGGTCGAGGAACTCGCTCTTTGCGTTCCGGTCGCGGGTGACGTGGCTGCACTCCACGTAGGTGGACCATCCCTGCTCGCCTTCCTCCCATTCGAGGGAGCTGACCAGCGACCGCAGCTTCCTCACGTTGGCCAGGATCAGGTCGGCCGTGAAGCCGGCCTCGTTCAACTCCTGACGCACGGAGCGATCGGCCATCCGGGACTCCATGCGGGCCTGGAGCCGGACATGGAGCAGGGCACTGGTGTTGAAGCGTTTCCGGCCGCCGAGGAGTTTCGACATCTGGGCCGGGGTCAGGCCCTCGATATCTCCGCGCAGCCATGGCTGGTAGGGGACACCGACCCAGGCCCGAAGCATCAGCGGGAACAGAAACTGACGGGTGAACTGGCGATAGCCGATCCACGGCTCGCCCTTGCGATACGTCTCGAATGAGCCGATGTCGATGAATCTCGGCCGCCCATCGACGAACTGGATGTTGTAGGGCGTTGCGTCCTTGATGGTCAGTCCGGCCATGAGCGCCCCCTCGAGCAGGTCCAGTTGGAGGAGGGCGGCATCGCGCAGCATCGAGAACGTCCACTCGTACGGGTAGGTGATGAGATCGATGCGGGGATGTGTCAGGGCGCCGGCGCTGCCCTCAGGTGGGTCGACCTCCACCGATTCGATCAGCCGGCCGTCGGCAACCGCATTGCGAAAGAACTCCGTTGCGGAGAGGGCGCGCCAGCCTTCGAGCCCTCGCTCGTCGAGGAGACGCATCACTTTGTCGCCGTCGATGACGACGCGGGAGGCCGGATCTCGGAACGACCCGGGGTCGGGCGTGCTCATGTGGCGATGTCAGGACTCGGCGGGCAATGCCGCGTCTCCAGCGTTCTCCTCGTCAACGTCCTGCTCAGTACCGGGATCTACCTTCCCCAGGCCGCGTCTGGCGCGATAGGCCTTGTAGGCGACACCGATACCGGTGAGACCCCCGATGACCGCCTGCAAGATCAGGCTGCCTGAGCCCGGATCGAGATAACCAAAGATCATTCTTCAACTCCTCTGAGAGCACAGGTTGCCTGTGCCGGGCCATTGTTATCCAGATCGGGAATCAAGCAAACCAATCTGACATCTCTGGTTAACCCGGATGTGGTGGGCCGTTCGCATCACGGGCCGTAACGATGTCGTTCTACGACCGTTCCCGAGTCGTCGAGCACCAGGATCATGTCGCCGCCGTTGTTCCACACGGGGCTGCCGCCGGGGTCCCAGCACCCATCGGCGCTGGTCACGGTCAGTCCTGCGTCCTCTGTGATCGCCGTGCCCGGGGCGAGGCGGCAACGATGCTGCGACGACTCGTCGCGGATCGTCCAGCTCCCGGCATCGACGGTCTCCCCGCTGGTGAGCGATACCCACTCCTCGTCGAGGAGGTCCTCATCCGGGCCCGAAGGGTCGAACTCGGACCCACGGACATCGACGGTGACCTCAGGCAGCGGGCCGGCTGAGCCGCACACGGTCTTGGACCACAGTCCCAACCCTGCCAGGAAGGCGGCCTCCTCGGCCACGAGGAGCAGCTCACCATTGGGATCGCCCTCCTCGGGAGGAGTCGTGGCGATGGCGAACCCACCGCTCACCAGGTCCTGGTTGACCAGCAGGTCATCGAGCCAGACGTAGGCCAGGGTGCGATCGAATTGGTCGGTCGAGATCATTTCCAGGTCGACCGTCTGGCCATCGATCAGGTCGGCGAGATGGTCGCCCGACTCCTGATGGTGGCATTCGTCCTGTTCCGGGGCGTTGACACCCATGAGCCGCACCTCCAGTTCGGAGTCTGCGGTGACGACCACACCGGAATCACCATCGTTGACCCGCTGCACACGGCCGGGAACGAGGTCGCCGGGTCGTTCCGCGGTCCCGGTGGCGCCTGTCTGGCCCGGGGCCTGGCATGAGCACAGGACGAGGACCAGGCAGATGGCCCGCCCGGGCCGGCTCAGACGTCCCGCAATCTCCGCAGCTCCTCTTTCTCGTCGCGGCGCCGTCTCCGCCTCCTGCGATAACTGACACCAATCAGCTCGGTGAGCAGGATCACGACGCCGATCGTGATGAGGATCACGATGGCCAGCGGGTGCTCTCCCTCCATCCAGAGGAACTTGACCGGCACGGGATCGGTGTTCTGGACGGCGAAGACGATGACGAGTGCTATTCCGAAGAAGGCGAGGATCGCCCCCCAGGCGATCCCGGTGGAATCCGAGCGGCGCCCCGGTGCCTCGCGCTCGTCGGGCTCGGGAGGAGAGTCTCGCTCGTCTTCGAACGGGTCCTGATGCTCGTCGGTCATCGGGTCGATCCTATGTCACCGCCGCCGGGGTTCGTAATGCCTCCCGATTGCGCCGGCCCTTGTCGATGTCGACCGTCCTGAACAGGATGCCCCCGGCGACGAAGAAGATGGCGATCGAGAGAATCGCCAGCCGGGCCGAGCCGGTCACCTGACGGACGAAGGCGAACATCCATGGCCCCCAAATGGCGCTGAACTTGGAGAACACCGAGTAGAAGCCGTAGAACTCGGCAGATTGCTCCTCGGGGATCATCGACCCGTAGAGACTCCTCGACAACGCCTGGGTGCCGCCGAGGACGAAGCCGATCACCACGGCGAGGGCGAGGAAAGGCGCCGCCTCACCGGTGGGAAGGAAGAAGGCGGTGAGGGTCACCGCCGACCACACCACGATGCTGGCCAGGAGGGCGGGCTTGGTGCCGACCCTGTCGGCGAGCCGTCCGAAGCCCAAGGCGCCGAAGAAAGCGATGAACTGCACGAGAAGCACCCCGACGATCACGATCGTGATGCCGAGGTCCAATGTCTCGGTGGCGTAGATCGCAGCGAGGGCGATCGTGGTCTGCACCCCGTCGTTGAACAACATGAAGGCGATGATGAACACCAGCAGCGGCCGGTTCTGGGCCACCTTTCTCAACGTGGCGAATGTCCGGCTGAACCCGAACCGGGTATAGGCCCGCCAGGTAGGCGGCACACCTCCGGGCAGCTCCTGGGACACCCCGACACGTGGCATGCCCTTGAACGCGGCGACACCGAATGCGAGCCACCAGATCCCGACCGATCCGATGGCGATCCTGGTGGCCAGGGCGGTGTCGATCGGGATGAGGCCCTCGCTGAGCTGGATCAGAGCCAGCGAGAGGAGGAGATGGAGACCACCACCGAGGTACCCCCAGGCGAACCCTCTCGAGCTGACCATGTCGATCGTGTCGTCCGTTGTGAGGTCGGGGAGGTAGGCGTCGTAGAAGACATTGGCACCGACGAACCCGAGATGGGCGAGGAGGAAGAGACCGAGGGTCAGCAGCACGTCACCGGTGGCGGCGAAGAAGAGGAGCGACGTGAAGATGGCACCCCAGGTGGCGAAAACCACGAGGAATCGCTTCTTCGAGCCGGAGAAGTCGGCGATCGCCCCGAGGACCGGTGTCGCCAGGAACATGATGAGGGGGCCGGCGCCGACGGCGAGGGCCCACAGGTCTTGGCCGGTCCAGTTGCGTCCGAAGAGGTCGAAACCGCTGTCGCCGACCACTTCGGCGGCGAAATATGCAGGGAGCACGGCGGCCAGGATCGTGGTGGCGTAGGCCGAGTTGGCCCAGTCATAGGTGATCCAGGCCCGGATGCTGCCCGGATCGTTCTGGTGCTCGGCGGCCACGATTGGCGGAACATATACCTAGCGTGCCGATGATGCGGCGCCGTCTGATCCCCCTCTTTTGCGTCTTCGCCGCCTGCAACGCGGCGCCCGAGCCGGCGCCGACCACCTCGACCATCCCGCCCGCCACGACATCGTCGTCGAGTGTCGAGAGCACCGTTCCCGAGGTCACGTCCACGTCCACCCCGGCGGAAGCCACGACCAGTGCAGCGGCCACCACCTCGACCCTCGCCCTGGACGAGACGGTCCTCGCATATCAGCCCGCGGCAGATCTCAACTTCCCCGTTCAGCTCACCGCCCGGCCCGGAGAGGCCCACTCCTACGTCATAACCAAGAACGGGCGTGTTTGGCCCTACGACGGGAGCACCATCGCAGAGGCACCCGTGCTCGACATTCTGGAGAGGGTCCGCAATGACGGGGAGCAAGGGCTGCTCTCGATGGCCCTTCACCCCACAGATCCGGCACGGTTCTACCTCCACTATTCGGATGCCTCGGGAGACACCGTTGTCTCCGAGTTCACTTTCTCCAGCCCGGAACAGGCCGACCCGGCCAGCGAACGTGTACTGGTCCAGGTCGACCAGCCCGCAGGCAATCACAACGGCGGGATGATCCAGTTCGCCCCCGATGGCGCCCTGATCCTCGGGCTCGGCGATGGTGGCGGTGCCGGCGACGGGTTTGAAAACGGCCAGAACCCGGACACGCTCCTCGGCGGGTTGGTGAGCATCGATGTCGAAGGTGCCGAGCCAAATCCGACCAAATACGCGATGGGGCTGCGCAACCCGTGGCGTTTCTGGATCGACGGGGAGACCATCTACATCGCCGATGTCGGCCAGAACGCGTATGAGGAGGTCTCCGTCGTTCCCCTGCAGCCCGACCACAACTTCGGATGGCCCATTCTCGAGGGCCTCAATTGCTTCAGCACCTCCGACTGTGATGGGTCCGGGATGGTGACTCCCGTCCTCGAGGTCGAGCACGGCGACGCCGGCACCTGCTCCATCACGGGTGGGCCCGTATACAGGGGAGCGTCTCTTCCCCAGTTGGCCGGTCACTACTTCTACTCCGACTATTGCGGCGGGTATCTGCGCAGCTTTCTCTTCGCAGATGGTGCTGCCACCGAGCTTCGGGGCTGGACCGAGCAGGTCGGCGTCCCCGGGCAAGTGACCGGTTTCGGCGTCGACGGGGCGGGCGAGATGTATGTCACCACGACCAACCAGCTGTTGAAGGTGGTTGCCGGCGGCTGACCGGGGGCAGATATTCTCGGCGCGATGGCGACACTGTTCACCCGCATCATCGATGGAGAGATACCCGGCACATTCGTGTGGCGGGATGATCTATCTGTTGCGTTTCTCTCCATCAACCCCTTGCGGCGGGGGCACACCCTCGTGGTGCCGAGGCTGGAGATCGACCACTGGATCGATTGCCCGCCGGAATTGTCGAATCACCTGTTCGCTGTCGCCGGTCACGTCGGCATGGCGCTCCAGAACGTCTTTCAGCCGACACGGGTCGCTCTGATGATCGCCGGTCTGGAGGTTCCGCACATGCACATCCACGTGGTCCCGATGGATGGGATGCACGATCTGGATTTCTCCAATGCGGCTTCCTCAGTCGAGCGTGAGGACCTCGACGACGCCGCCGGGGCGATTCGCAATGAGCTGGCTGCAATGGGTCTGCCCGGGGCCAGCAGCTAGGTGGAGGTAATCCTCGGGGGGATCAGCTCCCTTCTCTACGGAGTCGCCGATTTCCTGGGCGGAGAGGGAGCCAAGCGCGCTCCGGCCGCGGCGATCGTCCTCTGGGCGGGAGTGATCAGCTTCCCGATGATCCTTGTCGTCGCTCTGGTCGTAGGTGGCGATGCTGGGCCTGCCGACCTCCTGCTCGGAGCAGCAGCCGGGATCGCCGGTGCCTTCGGTCTCGTGTCATTGTTCGCCGGGCTCAGTCGGGGGAACGCGGCGGCCGTCGCTCCAACGGCGGCCGCGGTGGCTGCGGTGCTACCGGTTTTGGTGGCGGTGATCGATGGCGAGCGACCCAGCGCCCTCGCTTGGGTCGGGGTGGCGGTGGCTGTCCCTGCGATCGTTCTCACCTCATGGGTGGCGGACCCGGGCGAGACGCCGAGGGGCAGTTTCGCCTACGGGTTGGCCGCCGGGCTCGGGTTCGGCGGATTCACTTCGATCATCGGTTTCACTACCCCAGAATCGAACTTGCTCCCGCTAATCACGTCGAGGGCATCGACCATGCTGGCAGTGTTGGCTCTCACCGGCCTCGGAGTCTGGAAGCTCGTCGGCTTTGGCTCGGTGCCCCGGCGCGTGGTCCTGGGTAATGCCGTCCTCGACGTGAGCGGCAACGTCGCCCTCCTGCTTGCGGTGCGAGCCGGCTCGTTGGCGCTGGCCGCGGTCGCTGCCTCGTTCTACCCGGCGGTCACGGTGCTGCTCGCCCGACTGGTGAACGCCGAGCACCTCCGCACCAGGCAGATCGTCGGGCTCGGGCTCACCATCGTGGCGATGGCCGCCATCGCCGTCGGCTGAGCGAGATCAGCCCCGAACCACCAGCCAGGTCCCTCCGATCACGAGAGCCACTCCGAGGACACGCACGGCGTCCAAAGAGCGCCCGCCCCCGAACCAACCGAAATGCTCGATCAGGGCGCCGAGGATGAGTGTTGCTGCGGTGAACAACGTCAGCCCCGCTCCGAGCCCCAGGTTGGCCACGCTGACCCCAAGTGACGCGACCACGACCAGCCCCATGAGACCCGCCCCGAACACCCACCACGGCAGCTCTCTCAGCTCCGACACCCGGCTCCCCTGAAACACCAGCATGAGGACGGTCACCGCCAGACCGCCCCCGGCGTAGGTGACGAAGGTGGAAGCCAGCGTCCCCACCCTCTCCTCCATCACACCGAGGAATTGTGACTGGAGGGCACCGGCAAGGCCGCCGAGGACAGCAATCAGCACCACGACGATGAGTGTCATGTCATCGTCAGGATGGTCGCTCCCGGCCCGCTCGAGGGGGATCTGCCCGATCCCTACGATGGGGCGATAGCCGAGTCACCCGTTCGCGAGCGCCCGTTCCGGCCCGCTGTCGCCACCCTCCTATTACTCAAGCTGGTGGTCAACACGGCATTCCGGTTCGTCTACCCGTTCTTGCCCGCCATTGCCCGAGGGCTGGGGATCGACCTCACCCAGGCCGGCGCGCTGGTGTCGGTGCGGTGGGCAGGGACGCTGACCACGCCGGCCGTCATGTCGTTTTCGGGGAACCAGGGCCGCAGCCGTCGCCTCCTCGTCGCAGGACTGGCCCTCTTCTCCATCGGCTCGATCGTCACCGCATGGACCGGTGTGTATGGCGGGGCTGTGATCGGCTTTGCCCTGCTCGGCCTGGCCAAACCGCTGATCGACATCAGCTCGCAGGTTTACGTGTCGGAGCGGGTGGCCTATGAGGAGCGGGCCCGATACCTGGGGATACTGGAGATCGCCTGGGCCGGTGGGCTCCTGGTCGGCGCCCCTTTGGCGGGGTGGTTGATCGAGAACTGGAGCTGGGAGGCCCCGTTCTGGGTGCTGGGGTCCCTGGCAGCGCTCGGCATCGGGTTGGCCATGTTCTTCCTCGACCGGAGAGACCACCCGGTCCCCGCTGCAATGGCGGCGGACAGCCCCGGGCGTCAGGTGGTGCTCGTCCTAGTGACCGTCGCGCTCTTTGGCTTCGCGCATGAGTCGTTGCTGGTCGTGCTCGGCGGTTGGCTCGAGGGCAGCTTCGGCTTGAGCCTGATCGCGCTCGGCGGCGTGGGTACTCTCATCGGGGTGTCCGAACTGGCGGGGGAAGTGTCGATGGCCGCATTCACCGATCGCATCGGGAAGCGGAACTCGCTAGCCCTCGGGCTGGCTGTAGGCGGGTTGGCGCTCCTGGTGCTCTCGATGGTCTCCGATCAGTTTCTTCCGGCGATGGTGGTCCTGGTCGTTGTGAGTGTCGCCATCGAATTCGGGATCATCTCCGCCATCCCGTTGACCACCGAGCTGCGACCGCGTTCTCGGGCGCGGGTCCTCTCACTGCTCATCGTCGCCAGCGGGATGGGACGCATCGTGGGTGACCTCGTCGCTCCCCGAGTGTTCGCCGTCGGTGGGATGCAGTCGGTCACGGTGATGGCCGCGATCGCAGCGCTTGTGGCCTTGGTCGTGGTGCTGGTTGGTGTGCGTGAAGTCGTAGCGGGCTCCGGGGATCAGGAGGATCCGATAGTCATCGTCTCGTAGCGCCGGATCGTCGACGCGAGATAGCCCATGGCGATGTCGAATCCGTCCCGCGCCTGATTCGTGGTGTAGGACAGCACCCGGATCAGCCAGAGCCGGAATGCAAGTGACTCCCACGCCGGATTGCCAAGGGTGAATCCTTCCAGGAGGAACCCGTGGGCCGCGTACCAGCGATCGGTGTCCATCAGCTCGAATTTCGGCCGGGCGGGATCTTCGAGCAGGAGACCGGGAAGGTCCTCGGGCATGCTCTCGGCGAGACTGGTTTCCGCGGCGCTCCAGCCGGCTTCGAGAAGACGGACCGTGCCCTCCACGTCATAGGCAACGATGTGTTTCAGGTCGTCCGGGACCGGGGTGGGCGGGTCGGTCCCATGTCTGGCGTCGGGTGCGGGTCCGGGCCGGCCCGACAACGATGCCCCTGCATCGAGGCACTCGATCAGCATCACCCGCAGCTCATCGAGCGACCCGTACAGAGCGTGTCTCTTCCCATCGGCGACGTGATGCTCATAGAGGCCCAGGTCCATCACCGAGGTGGCGTAGGTCAACACGGTGTCGATCCCCCAGTCGGAGCGACTCCGCACCAGATCGGACGCCACCAGATTCTCGATCGCTCGCCGGGTGAGCAGAACCTCGCCGCCGAGTGGCTGGTCGAGCCGGGGGAGGAAGGTCCCCGGGAAGAGTCGGGCCAGGGCGGGCCTGGTGATCATCCAGGTGATCATGGCGTCGGTGGCGGCTCGGGGGAACCTGTGCCTCACCACGCCGAAGCCACGGTTGGCTGCCGCCTCGGCCCCGTCGATCCACGATGCGTCGAAGTTGGTGATGTCGGCGTCGTAGAAGTGGACCCGGTCCCGGCCCTGCCCGGCCGCGAGGGCCAACGCTGTGTTCATTGCGTCTCCCTTGCCCGATCGGAAGCTGCCCAGGCGCTCCTGGATGACTACCTCGATCGGCTTGGCCAGGGCCAAGGACACGTCCAGCGCCGCTGCCCGCACCGACTCTTCCGTGGCGCCCACCTCCGATGCCACGGCCCATACCTCGTCAATGGCCGGGTGAGCCGCCGCGATGGCCAGGTTGGAGGTGACCAGCGAGGGCGCCTCCGACTTGAAGGGGAACACCGCCAGGCTCACCCGGCGAGCCTACGTGGCCCCCAACCTGTCCTACTGCAGGTCTACGCTCGGCCGCATGGAGGAGATGGTCGGTCGCGTGCTGGGGACGGTCGACGCCACACCACTCGAGTTCTGGGTCGGGGTGGCCGAGGGCGAGTACCTGGAGCTCGACGATGTCGTCGCTCTCGAGCGTGTCCTTCCCACGGGGGAGCTGGTCAAGATCTTCGGGACCATCAGCCAGGTGCGCGCCCGGCACGAAGGGGCACGATTCGACTCCGATGTCTTCCTGATCGAGGACGGAGTGCTGCCGGCCGAGGTGATGGAAGCCGCCCAGGTCACGGCCACTCGGGTCGAGCCCGAGATCTTCGTCCCGCCCCGACCCGGGCAGCCGGTGCGCAGGGCCCACGGTAAAGAGCGAGACCAGGCCCTCTTCTTCGATCGGATGGAGCGCAGGTTCCCGGTCGGTGCCTCACGCAATGGGGAGCCCCTCTTTGCCAACTTCGAATTCATCAACGGGCAGCGCGGGGCCCACGTGAACATCTCCGGGGTCTCCGGTGTCGCCACCAAGACCAGCTATGCCACCTTTCTCCTTCACTCGCTGTTCACCTCCGGGGTGCTGGGCCCGGCCGTGGTGAACACCAGGGCCCTGATCTTCAACGTGAAGGGGGAGGATCTCCTCCATCTCGACCGGCGCAACACCAGCCTCGACGAGGATGCCGAGCGTCTCTACAAGGCTCTGGAGCTTCCGGCGCAACCGTTCGGGTCGGTTGGCCTCTTCGCCCCGCCCCGGCCCGGGTCCGATCGGGCGGTGGCGGATGTGAGCAGCCGCTCCGACCTGACGTCGTTCTTCTGGACTTTGGCCGAGTTCTGCCACGAAGACCTGATGATCTTTCTCTTCGCAGACGCCGAGGACGAGCGTGCCCAGTACACGATGGTGGTCTACAACGTCATGGCCCAGCTCAGGCACGCCGAGCCCGGCGACGGAGGGTCGGTCCGCATCGAAGGGGAGGCCGTCCGAACTTTCCGCGACCTGGTCGATCTGATCACGAGGAAGGTCCAGGAAGAGGAATCGCGAAACGACTGGGCCGGCACCCACATCGGGGCAGGGACCGTGAACGCCTTCGTGCGGCGACTACAGGGATCGGTCCGTCATGTCGAACGGCTGATCCGGGGCGACATCGCCAACCCCGATCGCCACCGAATCGAGGTCCAGGGTCATCAAGTCACGGTGGTCGACCTGCACAATCTCAACGACCGGGCGAAGCGGTTCGTCGTTGGCGTGTCGGTGCGCCGGGCGTTCGAGGACAAGGAGAGAGCGGGCCAGTCCGACGAGTTGCTCTTCCTCGTCCTCGATGAGCTGAACAAGTACGCCCCGAGGGAAGGGGCCAGCCCCATCAAGGAGGTGCTCCTCGACGTCGCCGAGCGTGGGCGCTCGCTGGGTGTGATCCTGATCGGCGCCCAACAGACCGCATCCGAGGTGGAGAGACGGATCATCGCCAACTCCTCGATCCGGGTGGTGGGGAGGCTGGACTCGGCCGAGGCGTCCCGGGAGGAGTACGGCTTTCTCCCGGCCGCACAGAGACAGCGCGCCACCATCCTCAAACCGGGGACGATGCTCCTGGCCCAGCCCGAGATCCCGGTCCCTCTCGTCCTTGAGTTCCCCTTCCCCGCCTGGGCCACCCGAGCCTCCGAAGCTGGGAGGGCACCGGGCGGGCCCGACGGCCCCGACGACCCCTTCGAGGACCTCTAGCGGCCGCTAGGAGCCTCCCCGGATCTGTCACTGCCCCGACCTACGATCGAGGGCGATGACCTGGTCGGTCCCGCCATGAGATTGCTCCACACCTCGGATTGGCACGTGGGGAGGAAGATCCGGGGACGCTCCCGGGCCGACGAGCACCGGGCCGTCCTCTCCGAGATCGTGGACATCGCCCGGGACCGACTTGTCGACATCACCCTCGTCGCCGGTGACCTGTTCGACATCTCTTCGCCCTCGCCCGAGGACGAATCGATCGTCTACCGGGCGCTGCTCGACCTCGCCGAGATCGGCCCGGTCCTGGTGGTCGGGGGCAATCACGACAGCGCCGCCCGGCTCGAGGCGGTGAAACCGCTTCTCGACTTGGGCCGGATCACGGTCGTCGCTCGCCCCTCTCGGCCCGCCGATGGCGGGGTGACGATCATCGAATCGCTGGGTCTCAAGGTCGCCTGTCTCCCGTTCGTCTCGCAGAGGGGCATCGTCAAGGCGGCCGAGATCATGGATCTCGACCCCGACCAGCATGCCCAGAGTTACGAAGAGCGACTGAGACGGATCATTGCCGGTCTCACCGATGACATGGGCACTGACACGGTCAACGTGCTGTCGGCGCATCTCACCGTCTACGGGGCCACCAGTGGCGGCGGCGAGCGTGAAGCCCACATCTTCGGCTACGCCATCCCTCCCCAGGCCTTCCCGGGCAGCCTCTCCTATGTGGCGCTCGGCCACCTTCATCGTCAGCAGAGGATCTCTTACTCGGCCCCGGTCTGGTACAGCGGGTCGCCGCTGCAGCTCGACTTCGGGGAGGTCGGTGACGAGAAGGGCGTCCTCGTCGTGGAGGCGGAGCCGGGAAAGCCGGCATCGGTGGATGCGGTGGTCGTGGAGAGCGGGACCAAGCTGGTTCAGATCCGAGGCTCCCTGGAGCAGGTCGTTGCCCGCGCCTCGGAGGTGGAGGGGTCCTACGTGAAGGTGTTGCTCGACGAGCAGGCTAGAGCCGGTCTCAACGAGGAGGTCCGTGAGGCGATCCCGGGGGCGGTAGATGTGATCATCGCCCAACTCGAGGACAAGACCCCCCGGGAACGAGTCGAACGGGTGGGCCGTTCGCCTGCGGAGCTGTTGGAGGCATACCTCGCCTCGAAGGGCGTCGACGACTCTGCCGTCGTCGAGCTCTTCCGGGAGCTTGAGGAGGAGGTCCTCTCCAGGTGAGACCGCAGCGCCTGGTCATGGAGGGGTTCCTGGCCTACCGGCGCCGGACCGAGATCGATTTCGCCGAGGCCGATCTCTTCGTCCTCTCCGGCCCCACGGGGTCGGGGAAATCGAGCGTGATCGACGGCATGACCTTCGCTCTCTATGGATCGATCCCTCGGGTCGGCAAGGGCTCGGTGGAGCCCCTCATCTCGGCCCAGGCCGACAGTTGCCGCGTGGAGTTCGAGTTCTCGGTAGGTGAGGAGACCTTCACCGCGGTCCGCCTCATGGTGCGCCAGGGCACGGGGGCCACCACCACCGAGGCCCGCCTGCTCCGTGGAGAGGGCCAAGAGGTGCTGGCCGGGACCGCCGACGAGGTGACCAATGCGGTCACCGACCTGCTCGGGCTGCGCTACGAGCATTTCATCAAGGCCGTAGTGCTGCCCCAGGGTGACTTTGCCGACTTCTTGACCGACAAGCCCAGTGATCGTCAGGCACTTCTCGGTGCCTTGCTCGACATGGGGCTCTACGAGCAGGTGATGCAGCTGGCCAACCAGCGGGCCAAGCTGGCTGAGGGCAGGGCGAAGTCGGTCGGGGAGAGCCTGGCCAAGCTCGAGGTCGCATCACCGGAGGAGATCGAGACAGCCCGGCACCGCTTGGGCGCCCTGGCCCAGGCCAGAGTAGAGCTGCCGGCGCGTGTCGAGGAGATGGGCCGGCTAGAGGCCCTACTGGGCGAGGCGAGATCCAAACACGCCACTGCCGTTGAGAGTCTCACCCGGCTTCGGGCCATCGAAGTCCCCGATGACCTGGAGACCCTCGAGACCGACAGGGCGGCCGCCGCCAGCCACCTCGAATCGGTCGAGAAAGAACTGGCCCGAGCCGTCGAGGCGGGCGAGGAGATCGACGAAGCCCTGGCGGGACACCCCGAATTGGCTGGCCTCGAATCGGCGCGGGCCGACCGGCTCCTGCGTCGGGATCTGGCCGGCCGGAGGTCCGAGCTCGCTCTCGAATCCCTCATGGCGGCAGCGGACGAGATCACCTCGAGACGCGACGAGAAACGCCGCTCGCTGGAGGCGCTCCGCGTCGAGCACGCCGCTCACGACCTCCGTCGAGCTCTCGCCGTTGGTGATACCTGCCCGGTGTGCCAATCGGTGGTTGCCGACATGGCCGAGGAGACCGATGGGCCGGAGATCTCGCTCGACCAGCTCGCCACCGAGCTGCGAGACCTGGAGAAGGGGGCGGATCGCGCCCGGGACGATTTGAAGGAAGCGGAGGGAGAGGCAAAGCAGATCCATCGTCAGCTCGAAGAGGCGGAGGAGCGTTTGAAGGGCGCGGCGGACCTCGAAGCGCTCGAGGAGTCGATCACCTCGGTCCGGGCACTTGTCGATTCCAGGGAGGCAGGCGAGAAGACGGTCACCGAGGCCCGTCTCGCCGTCGAGAATGCCCGTCTCGAAGTTGCGGATCTCAGGGAACGAAGCTCGGGTCTGCGTGACGCGCTTCTCGCAGTCAGGGACCAGATCGCGGCCGAGAAGCCACCTCGCCCCGTAGACGATGCGATCGAAGCCTGGCGCCGGTTCGACATCTGGCTGGGGGAGGCGATCGCCGCTCGTGTGGAGCAATTGGCCGACCTCGAGAAGACTGTCGAGGCGGCGAACGAAGCCTCGGCGAAGGCGGCGGAGGGGCAGCGCTCCTGGCTCGAGCAACTCGGTATCACTTCCACCGACTCGCCCGACCGGGACCTCGCTCTGGCCGAGGCAGGCAAGCGCGCCGAGATCGAGGAGATGGAGAAGACGATTTCCCATGCCAAGGACTTGGAAGAGGAACTCGGCGTCGAGATGGGGCATGCCCGTGTCGCTTCATCATTGGGAAACCATCTCAAGGCCAACAATTTCGAGGCGTGGCTCCTCGAGGAAGCGATGGAGGTGCTCATCGACGGGGCGAATCGCGTCCTCGACGAGCTATCCGGTGGCAGCTACTCGCTGAGAGTCAAGCGGAGCCAATTCGAGGTCGTCGACCATCGCAATGCCCAACTCACCCGAACCACCCGCACTCTCTCGGGAGGCGAGACGTTTCTCGTTGCCCTCTCCCTCGCTCTGACCATGGCCGATCAGTTGGCCGAGCTGACCGGAATGTCCTCTCGGCTCGAGTCGGTGTTTCTCGACGAGGGATTCGGCTCACTGGACCAGGAATCTCTCGACGTGGTCGCCTCCGTCCTCGACGAGCTGGTCGGCCGGGGTCGCACCGTCGGCATTGTCACCCACGTGCGTGAGCTTGCCGAGCGGATGCCCGTCCGCTTCGAGGTCACCAAAGGGCCTGAGACGTCCTCGGTCGTCAGGGTCGGTGAATGAGGCCCCCTCGTCGGCAACCGGGGGAGAGATGAGGTTCACCGTCGAGGCCTGGGATCCCGATTACGGGGCCCCCTCCGAGGCGGATCTGGTCGATGCGACGGAGAACGTCGATCCCTCGGTCGAGGTCCCCCCGGAGCAATGGCGCCCGATGCCACCTGAAGGCGACCCTGCCCCGGACATTCTCTTCGTCGACGGCGTGCGCCGGGTCGATGCGAACCTCTGGATCGATCGAGACGATCGGTTCCCTGGTTTTGGCCTTGCCGCGACATTTGCCGCCGGCGCCGTTCGCTGCAACAACACCGCCCGGGTGGTGGCCGCCGAAGTGCGACGAGGGGTTTTCACGGGTGCCGACGCCGAGTCTGTGGAGACCACGGTGGGGACCTACGAGATCATGAGCACCAAGGGATCGACTCCCGAGGAGCTCTGGCTGGGGATCCAGGAGAGGATGGGTGACCTCGAGGGCGTGGTCGCCGAAGCCCACGCCAACGTTGCCCTCGTCGTTGTCGACGGCCCGCTCTCCCATCGCCGCCATGTCGAAGGGGCAGTGGGTTACGTGAAGACCCAGCACGTCCAGTATCTACCGGAGGAGTTGAGGGGCACTCTGGGGAGCCTGCCGGTCGGGTGCCGCACCCCGCTCTTCCTCACCACGACCTCCTGGAGCAGGTTCTCCTGGTACTTGAGACTGGCCAACGGGACCGGGCCTGCCGGCGGGCTGGTCCGCTGCGAGGTCAAGGCCGACATGACCGTGGCCGATGCGGCGCGCCGGGCCAACATGGTGAGCGCCTCGCTGCCCCGCTTTGCGTCGGCGCGACACAAGGATCCCCGGGCCCCACAGAACCTCTACCCGATCGGTGGGCTGGAACGCGAGCTGCGCCGGAGACTCGGCGATCGTGACCTGGCGATGAGAGCGCTGAGACGGGCTGCCGCAGCCTGATATTTCCTCCCCCGAAGGGGGAGGTGTCGCCGCAGGCGACGGAGGGGGTCAGGCTGCGTCGTCGTCTTCGACTTGGGGCCTGGCAACCGCCAGCGCCGCGGCCGGTGTCTCCCGTCTCGAGGCGAGAAACGCACCGACGATGACGAGCAGCGACCCCACGATCGCAACCGGGGCCACGATCTCATCGCGGAACACGACTCCGAGGACCAGCGCCACCACCGGGATCAGATAGGTGATGAAGCTGGCGCGGGTCGGG
>Ga0299907_10000099_pt1 | contig 32259 bp, 30 predicted proteins | sample RVTome_16_FD_198680 | JGI IMG/M metagenome (GOLD analysis project Ga0299907, IMG submission 198680) | Soil microbial communities from uranium-contaminated site in the Upper Colorado River Basin, Wyoming, United States - RVT152D67 (version 2) ...
CGGCTGACGTACTCGGTGATCGTGAAGATGGACGGCGATGCGCACGTCCACGGCTTCCAGATCGCCGAGACCGTGATACGGAGCCACCATCGGCTCACCTACGCGGAGGCCCAGGCGATCATCCAGGGTGAGACGCCGAAGCCCGAGCACAAGGATCTACGCTTCCCGATCCAGACGTTGAGGCGACTGGCCAAGCGTCTTAGCACTCGCCGGTTCGAGCGTGGAAGCCTCGACTTCGACCTGCCCGAGTCGCGCGTGGAGCTCGACGAGGAGGGCTTCCCGATCGACATCAAGGAGTCCGTGCGGCTGGACAGCATGCGCCTGATCGAGGAGTTCATGCTGCTCGCCAACGAGATCGTCGCCCGCCATGGTACCAAGCGGAAGATTCCGTTCCTGTACCGCGTTCACGAACAGCCGTCCCAGGAGAAGCTCGAGCGCCTACGGGAGTTCGTCGGCGCCATGGGATATCCGCTGCCCAAGGGGGACATCCAGCCGGAGGCTCTGAAGCGTATCCTGGCCGAGGTGCGCGGAAAACCCGAGGAGGAGCTCGTCAACACGGTCGTCCTGCGTTCGATGATGCAGGCCCGCTACGCGACCGAGAACATCGGCCACTTCGGCCTGGCGGCCGAGCACTACACGCACTTCACTTCGCCGATACGTCGTTACCCCGACCTGGTCGTCCACCGGGTCCTCAAGCGTCTCGAATCCGGCGAGCGATGGAAGGATCCGGCCGAGCGAGAGAAGACGTCGAGCCAGCTCGAGCGGACGGCCGAGCACGCGTCGATTCAGGAGCGGATCGCCGAGCGCGCCGAACGGGACTCGATCGAGCTCAAGAAAGTCGAGTTCATGGAGCGTCACATCGGGAAGCGCTTCAAGGGCCGGATCAGCGGCGTTCGCTCGTTCGGATTCTTCGTCCGGCTCGACGAGTACTTCGTGGAAGGGCTCGTGCACGCCCACGACCTGGAGGACGATTACTATGAGTTCCACGAGAACAGCTTCGCGCTGCTCGGCCGCAACACGGGACGCCGGTTCCGGCTGGCCGATCCGGTAGTCGTCGAGGTGACCGGCGTGAACAAGGAGGAGCGGCAGATCGACTTCGCGCTGGTCGAAGGGCCCGACGGCAAGCCTGGGCGAGGAGAGAAGGCAAAGGAGGGGGGTGCAACGGGACGCGGCGGGGGCTCGAAGGGTCGCGGAAAGACAGGCCCGTCGAGACCGCCGCAAAAGAGGACGAAGCGCCGATGAGACGGGAGTTCGCGTATCCGGCCGTACGGTGGCTCCTCAAGGGTTGGTTCTTCGGGAGCGCGATTCTGTTCTTCTACCTCTTCTGGATCGACGTCTTCGTTCATCGCTGGTTCATCCTGTTGTGGTCCGTCTTCAGCCTGGGACTCGGGATCTACGTGGCTCCGGCCATCCGGATCGGTCGCGAGGGGCTGGCGGTCAAGTATCTGTGGACGTACCGGCACATCCCGTGGGAGCGCGTCATGAGCGTCCAGCGGACGATCCTGGGCGCCCAGTTCCTGACGGTCGAGCCCAACTGGATGTACCGCGTCGTGGGGTACCAGTATCCGATGCCGAAGGTCGGTGAGCTGGTCCAGGCCGCGCGCCGCGCCCAGCGCGTCCGACGCTTCGGCGACGGGTAGTGTCAGCGAGCCGCTTGACAGAACCACCGGGGCGGCTTAGGAAACGATGGTCGAAACCCCCAACCCGTAGGAGGTCTTCATCATGGCCCAGGAAGGTGGAGGCGGCGGCGGTCAGGGCGGTATCTACGCCATCCTGATCATCATCGTGATCCTGATCCTCGCGGCGGTACTCTACATGAGCGGCGCGTTCGGCGGTGGAGGAGGGGACGATGCCACCGACATCAACGCGGACGTGGACATCTCCGCGCCGGGCGTTCCTGGTGAGGGGGACGGTGGAGGTGGCGGCGGGAGCTGATTCCTGACGTTTTTCCGGAATCGTGATCGAGATCGACCGAGGGGGCGCCGACGGCGCCCCCTCCAGTTTTCTACTCGGTTGGACCTTCCTCGTAACCCAGGACGGTGTTGTAGATCGCCCGATCGTAGAAGCGGCTGATCGCGCGCGTCACCTCGAGCTCGAGCGCGACTGAAAGCTGCTTGTCCTCGACGATCCGGTCCCACAGCGTGCGCTTGGCGAGCAGAATGGCGGCAACCACCTGGCTCAGGGGAAATCCCTCTCGGCGGCGATCCCGACCGATTCTGCGGTAGTGGGGATCGATGCGCGGGTCCCACTCACCATGACGGAGCCAGGTCGCGAGGTAGTGGTAGAGTGCCTCGGTGTCCCGGAGGAGCTCGCCGGTGTCCGCGTAGGAGGCGTACGCCGGAGTGGCCGGATCCTCGCGTACCATCTCCAGCCATTCCGTGACCCACTCCTTGACGTGGTCGGCGATGTAACGGGACAGCCGTAACTGGGGCAGGATGCGGAAGCGGCTGTAACGAACGGGAGCGGGCGCCCCCCGGGCATCCTCATTCACGGACCCGTACCTCCTCGACCTCGGCGCGCGCGGATTCGAACGCCGTCTTCTCCTCGATTCCCAGCTCGACCGGAACGCGGTAGTTGCCGCTGAAGCAGGCATCGCAGTGCCGCTCGCGCGCTCCCACAGCCCGGTAGAGTCCGTCAAACGAAAGATACGCCAGGGAATCGGCCCCGACATGGTCGCAGATCTCGTCGACGGTCCGGCTGGAGGCGATCAGCTCGTCCCGGTTCGGGATGTCGATCCCGTAGTAGCAGGGGTGACGCAGGGGCGGTGACGCGATCCTGAGATGGACCTCCCGGGCGCCCGCGTCGCGGACCAGCCGGACGAGTGCGCTGGACGTCGTCCCGCGGACGATCGAGTCGTCCACCACGACCACGCGGCGGTCCCGGATGACGCTCGTGACGGGGTTGTACTTGATCTTGACGCGGAAGTCGCGGACGTCCTGGCCGGGCTGGATGAACGTCCGTCCGATGTAGTGGTTGCGAATGAGCCCATGCTCCAGTGGGAGCCCGCTCTCCTCGGCATACCCGGCGGCGGCGGCGTTGCTGGAGTCGGGGACCGAGAACACGCAGTCGGCGTCGGCCGGGTGCTCGCGAGCCAGCTCGCGTCCCATCCGGCGGCGGGCCTCGGCCCCGCTCAGCCCGAACAGGACCGAGTCGGGACGGGCGAAGTAGATCTGCTCGAACACGCACATGCACTCCGACTCGGCCGGCTCGTCCCGCAGGACCTCCTGCCCGCCCTCGAGCGGGAACTTGATCACCTCGCCGGGCCCCACCTCCCGCTCGGGGTCGACTCCGACCAGGTCGAGCGCGCAGGTCTCGGATGCGAGGACGAAGACGCCGTCGGGCCGCCGGCCCATCGAGAGCGGGCGGAAGCCGTGCGGATCGCGCGCGGCATAGAGCGCGTCCTGGGTGAGGATGAGGAAGGAGTATGCGCCGCGGATCTGGCTGAGCGCGTCCAGGATCGCCTCGTCGCGTGTCCTCGTCCGCGAGGCCGCGATCAGATGGACCAGCACCTCGGTGTCCATGGACGACTGGAAGATCGAGCCCGCGTCCTCGAGCTGCCGGCGCAGCGTCCGCGCGTTGACCAGGTTGCCGTTGTGGGCGACGGCCAGGAACCCGTCCCGATAGTTGACCAGGATGGGCTGGGCGTTGACGAGGATGGGCGAGCCGGTGGTCGAGTAGCGGTTGTGCCCGACAGCCCCCGTGCCGCGCAGGTCTTCGAGCGCGGCCTGGTCGAACACCTCGGCGACCAGCCCCATGCCGCGACGTACGTAGGGGCGGGTCCCGTCCGTCGTCACGATGCCGGACGACTCCTGGCCGCGATGCTGGAGGGCGTAGAGGCCCAGGTATACCCACTCGGCTGCGCGCGGATGCCCGGCCACGCCGACGATCCCGCACTCCTCGCCCAGGCTTCGCTTCATCGGCTCGACTCCGTGCGCTGCATGATCCGGGGGATCGTACCCTGCCAAAGAGCCTCCAGGTCCAGACGCCGGCGGTGACCGAGCGCCGCGATGCGGAGGACCGGCGTGCCGGTCAACCGCCCGGCGACACGTACGGGGAGGCCGTGGTCCGACAGCCGCCCGGAGACGTCGGCTTCGTTCTCGGCAGCGATCACGAGGAGGATCCGCCCTGCGTCCTCGGCGAAGAGGACCTTCACGGGATCGACCCCTGCGGGAAGCTCGAGGTCGAGGCCCGTCTCCCGAGGGTGCCCGAACAGGAGCTCGGCGGCGGCAACACCGAGCCCGCCGTCTGAGAGGTCATGTGCCGAGCGGACGAGGCCGGCACCGGCCAACTCGCGTACGGCTTCCCCCAGGCGCCGCTCGGCGTCCAGGTCGACGGCGGGGGCCCGGCCCGCGGTCAGGCCGAGGACCTCCTTGAGGAGCGACGTCGCTCCGAGGTGCGAGCCCTCGCCGCCGACCAGAACCGCGAGATCCCCTGGCCGGCCGCGACCCGGAAGGATCGTCCGGGCGAGGTCGACGACGCCCACCATTCCGATCGTCGGCGTGGGATGGATGGCACCTCGGGACGACTCGTTGTAGAAGGAGACGTTGCCGCTCACGACCGGGGTGTCCAGCGCACGGCACGCCTCGGAGATCCCGCGGATCGCCTCCGCGAACTGCCAGTAGACGGCGTCCTTCTCCGGGTTTCCGAAGTTGAGGCAGTCGGTGATCGCGAGCGGCCGGGCGCCGACGGCGGCGAGGTTACGCGCGGCTTCGGCGACCGCCAGCGCGCCCCCCCGTCGTGGGTCGCAGTAGACCCAGCGGCCGTTCCCGTCCACCGCCAGCGCGAGGCCACGGTCCGTCCCGCGGATTCGGACGATCGCCGCGTCCGCGCCTGGCGCGGCCACGGTCGATGCCTGGACCGTATGGTCGTACTGCTCCCACACCCAGCGCTTGCTGGCGATCGTGGACGCGGCAAGGAGCGTCTCCAGGGCGTCCCAGGGATCGATTGCGGCGAGCTGGTCCGGGTCCGGCATCCCGGCGTGAACCTCCGCCACGTAGGGCGGCGGGTCGACCTCCCGCAGATACCGCGGGACGTCGTCGGTGAGGGCCCGGACCGGGATCTCGCACACCACCGAATCACCCTCGAGGATCCGCCAAACGCCGTCGCCCGTGACCCGGCCGACCCGGGTGCAGGGAAGATCCCACTTGTCGGCGACCTCCATCAGCGCCGGCTCGCCCGCCGCGTCCGCCGAGATCAGCATCCGCTCCTGGGACTCGCTCAGGAGCACCTCGTAGGCCGTCATGTCGGGCTCCCGGCGGGGAACCTTGGCGACGTCGATCTCGATCCCCGTCCCCGCCCGGGAGGCCATCTCGGCGGACGACGAGGTCAGGCCGGCAGCACCCATGTCCTGGATCCCCGAGGCGACGCCGCGCCCGATCAGCTCGAGCGTAGCCTCCAGGAGGAGCTTCTCGGTGAACGGGTCGCCGACCTGCACGGTCGGCCGGCTCTCGACCGCGTCGTCCCCGAGCTCGCTCGAAGCGAGGAGGCTCGCGCCATGGATCCCGTCCCGCCCCGTCCTCGACCCGAGCACGTAGACAGCGTTCCCGGCGATCCCCGCCGAGGCGCCGGTCAGCTCCTCGTGCCGGACGATCCCGACACACATCGCGTTGACGAGCGGGTTGCCGCGATAGGCGTCGTCGAAGACGACCTCGCCGCCGACCGTCGGGACGCCGACGCAGTTCCCGTAGTCGCCGACACCGCGGACGACGTGGCGGAAAAGGTATCTGACGTGGGGGTCGTCGAGCTCGCCGAAGCGGAGGGAGTCGAGGAGCGCGATCGGCCGCGCGCCCATGGTGAAGACGTCGCGCAGGATGCCGCCCACGCCGGTCGCCGCGCCCTGGTAGGGCTCGACGGCGGAGGGGTGGTTGTGGCTCTCCATCTTGAACACGACCGCTAGCTCGTCTCCGACATCGACCGCCCCGGCGTTCTCGCCGGGGCCCTGGATCACCTGCGGACCCGTCGTCGGCAGCTCGACGAGCCGCGCCCGGCTGTACTTGTAGCCACAGTGCTCGCTCCACATGAGGCTGAAGACGCCGAGCTCGGTCAAGCCGGGCTCCCGGCCGAGGAGCTCCACGATCCGCTGATACTCGAAGGGGGTCAGGCCGTGGGCCTGGACGTCGGCTCTAGTGATCGGCCGCTCCTCGAGCGCGGTCGTCATGCGGCCGCCTCCAGAAGCCCCCGGAAGACACGCCGGCCATCGTCCGAGCCGACGAGCGCCTCCATGGCGCGGTCCGGGTGCGGCATGAGGCCGACGATATGGCCGGTCTCGTCCGCGATACCGGCGATCGAGCGCGCCGAGCCGTTCGGGTTGCTCTCCGCGGTCGCCTGGCCGTCTTCGTCGACGTAGCGGAAGACGACCCGCGCCTCGGCCTCGAGACGGTCCAGGATGTCGGGCGGGGCGAAGTAGTTCCCCTCGCCGTGGGCCACCGGGAAGCGAACGAGCTCGCCGGGACGGTAGTGGCGGGTGAAGGGGGTCGCGGTGGATTCGATCTTGAGCCACTGCGGACGGCAGACGAAGGACAGGCGGTCGTTCCGCATGAGCGCCCCGGGAAGGAGGCCGGCTTCGGTCAGGATCTGGAAGCCGTTGCAGATCCCGAGGACGGGGCGACCCGTTTCCGCGAAGCGGATCACTTCCTCCATGATCGGGCTGAAGCGGGCGATCGCCCCGGCACGCAGATAGTCACCGTATGCGAAGCCACCGGCCAGGACGATGGCCCGGACGCCGGCCAGGTCCCGCTCCTTGTGCCAGAGCCAGACGGGCTGCGCGCCGGAAACGCTGCCCACGGCGTCGAAGACGTCCTGGTCGCAGTTCGTGCCGGGGAAGCGGACGACGCCGATCGGGACGTCCGTCAACGCCCGTCCTCGTCGAGCCGATACTCGAAGCTCTCGATCACCGGGTTGGCGAGAAGCCGCTCGCACATCTCCTCGACCTCGCGCTCGACCACGGCGGGATCGGTCTCGTCCATGCGGAAGGTGATCCACTTGCCGACCCGGAGCTCGGAGACGCTCTCGTGGCCGAGCGACTCCAGGGCGTGCGTAAGCGTCTCCCCCTGGGGATCGAGCAGGCCCGGTTTGAGCTGGATGAAGACCTCGACCCGTGTCATCGGGCGGGCTCGCGGGCGACGGAAGAGGATTTCCCAACGCGGGTCAAGGGGTGACCGGTGATCCTGCGGTACGCCTCGCGGTAGCGCTCGCTCGTCGCCTCGGTCGCGGTGTCCGGAAGCGGGGGGAGAGGCGGCTCGCCGTCCCACCGCCCGGCCCTCCGCTCGGTTTCAAGGAAGTCGCGCACGGGCTGCTTGTCGAACGACGGCTGCGGCCCTCCCGGGCTCCACTCCGCGGCGTCCCAGAAGCGCGAGGAGTCGGGGGTCAGGACCTCGTCGATCAGGAGGACCTCGCCGCCTTCGGCGGCCCGGCCGAATTCGAACTTGGTGTCGGCGAGGATGATCCCGCGTTCGGCGGTGTGGTCGCTCCCTTCGGCGTAGAGAGAGAGCGAGCGGTCGCGCAGCTCGCGCGCGAGATCGCTACCGATCCGCCGTGCCATCTCCTCGAAGGCGATGTTCTCGTCATGGCCGGTCTCGGCCTTGGTGGCGGGCGTGAAGATCGGCGTGGGCAACCGGTCGCCCCGCTCGAGACCCGCGGGTAGCTCGATCCCGGTGACGCGACCTGTCGCGCGGTACTCCTTCCAGCCCGATCCGTCCAGATAGCCTCGGACGACGCATTCGACGGGGACGGTCTCGGCGGCACGGCAGAGCATCGTGCGCCCCGCGAGGGTCGACCTGTGCTTCGCCAGGGCGGGCGCCCGCTCGACGATCTCATCGATGTCGGCGGTCAGCCGGTGATGCGGCTCGGTGGCGTGCAGCAGGTCGAACCAGAAGTCGGAGAGACCGGTCAGGACGGCCCCCTTCTCCGGGATTCCACGCTCGAAGACGATGTCGAACGCGGAGAGCCGGTCGGTCGCGACCAACAGGATGTCGTCGCCGACGGCGAACATCTCCCGCACCTTCCCGCGGCGGATCCGGGGAAGGGGGAGCTCGAGGGCGGTCAGGGGCCCTGTGCTCATGCGGCTGGCCGGGTCGGAGTCACGGAGCGCGAAAGGTAACGCGGTTGCACCGTCGTCGCCCGGAAGCTAAGTGACCCTTCGGCTATCGGATCAGGAGCCGCGTCGTGACGCCGCCCCGCTCCACGTACAACTCGATCGGGCCGCCCGATCCCAGCGCGTCCACCAGCCATCCCACGTCGTCCTCGGAGTCGAGCGAGCGACGGTTCAGGGCGAGAAGCACGTCACCGGTCTGCAGGCCCAAGTTCCGGATTCCCCCGCCAGGTATGACGTTGTCGAGATAGAACCCGGTAGGGCTTCGGATACCGAGGCTCGAGGCGAGGGTCGGGGTCAGCACAACCACGTCGGCCCCGAACGGGGTCTCGATCCGCGGGGCGCGAGCGAGCGGATCCTCCTCCGGCGTCAGCGTCACCGCCACCGGTCCGTCCGCGCGCTGGACGACCAGCTCCACCGAGTCACCGCTAGGCATATCGAGGACGCGTCCCTCCCAATCGAGAGCCGATCCGATTGGCTCGCCCTCTGCCTCCACCAGGAGATCGCCCTCACGCAGGCCAGCGGCCGCGGCGGGGCTCCCCGGATCCACCCGGGTCACGATAACGCCCGCCGAGAGGCGGCCGTTCCCGGGGGGCGTTTCGGTCGAGACGTGCAGGCCCGTCCACGGGCGCCGGATCGAGCCGAACTCGACGATGTCGGCCAGCGCCCGCTTGGCGCGGTCGATCGGGATCGCAAAGCCGAGCCCGATCGAGCCGCCCGACCTCGAGAAGATGAAGGAGTTGACGCCGATGACCTCGCCTGCCGAGTTGACCAGCGGCCCGCCGGAGTTTCCCGGATTGATGGCCGCGTCGGTCTGGATCATGTTGGACCATACCTGCTCGCCGTTCTCCCCCTGGCCCGGACGTATGTCCCGGCCGAGCGCGGAGATGACGCCCACCGTGACCGACGGGTTGCGATCGGCCAGCAGATATCCGAACGGGTTTCCGATCGCGATCGCCCACTCGCCGATCAAGAGGTCGTCCGATTTGCCGAGGGGAGCGACGGGGAGGTCCCCGCCGTCGATCTTCAGCACCGCCAGATCGGTCAGATCGTCCGCGGCGACCAGCTCGGCCGGAAGCTGCCGGCCATCCATGAGGGTCACCACGATCTGGGTCGCGCCGGCCACGACATGTTGGTTGGTGACGATGTAGCCGTCCTGGGAGACGATGAACCCCGATCCCAGGCCCTCCACCTGGCGGAGCCTCTCCCGGGGTCCGAACATGCCGCCGAAGAAGGGGTCGTCGAAGAACGACCGGGGGCGAACGACCTGCGTGGCGACGACGTTCACCGAAACGACCGCCGGACCCACCCGCTCGGCGGCGATCACGATCGCGTTGCGCCGCGTTTCGTCGATCGAGGCGGGTTGGGCCGCCGCGCTCGCCAGCTCGCGCCCGAGCCCCTCGGGCCTGTCGCGTGATGCCAGCAGCCAGCCGCCCAGGGCGGCGAGGCCGAGCAGGGCAAAAAGAACGGCGCGTCTAGCGATCATAGTCGACCTTCCAGAGGAAGAGTCCGTGCGGGGGCGCGGCTCCGGTCGTCATGCGCTTGCCCCCCGGTTTGAGGGCGGCGCCGACCGCCTCGAGCGGGATCCGGCCACGCCCGACAGCCACGAGCCCGGCGACGATCGCCCGGACCATGTGACGGAGGAAGCGGTCGGCCGTGATCTCGAGTACCCGTCCTTCCGCGGTCGGGTCCCAGCGCAGCGCCATGACCGTGCAGACTCCGCGACTCGGGGTGGGCGGGCCTTCCCCATCCCCTTTCGCGAAGCGCCGGAAGTCGTGCGTCCCGAGGAGAGCCTTGGAGGCGGCCTCGACGCCGCCCCAATCGAGCGGATGCCGCTGCGCCCACGCGTACCGCCGGACGAAGGGGGAGCCGCTTCCGGGCCCCTCGCCGATGAAGTAGCGGTAGGTCCGCCGCCGAGCCGAGTGGCGGGCGTGAAAGTCGTCCGGCGCGGGCTCCAGACTCTGGACCCAGATGTCGCTCGGCAGATGGGCGTTCCAGGCGCCCAGCAGCTCACCGGCGGTCATCCGGTCGGGCGGGTCGAGGTGAACGACCTGGCCGCGCGCGTGCACCCCGGAGTCGGTGCGCCCGGCGGCCACCACGGCCACGGCTTCGGAGAGGACCGCCTCGAGCGCCCGCTCGCACGTCTCCTGGACAGTCAGGGCGTCGGGTTGCCGCTGCCAGCCGCGGTACCGCGTGCCGTCGTACTGTAGAACGCCACGAACGCGGTTCGACATGGACCAACGATCAAGTTAGGGAAGCGTCCGAAGGGCAGCAATCGGCTCTCGGCGTTCGGTTGCTGCCCTCCAGGAGCGCGCGTACGTTCGCGCCGCATGCCGAGGATCGCGCTCCACACGCAGATCCTGCTCGGCCTGGTTCTGGGGGCCGTGGCGGGGGTTGTGATCGGACCCGCGATCACGTTCATCAAGCCGGTCGGCGACCTGTTCATCCGGCTCATCACGATGATCGTCGTGCCGCTCGTCTTCGCGTCGATCCTGGTCGGCGTCGCGAGTCTGGGCGACCTCGCCAAGCTCGGGCGGATCGGCGTGAAGACGATCGCCTACTACCTCTTTACCACGTCGATCGCCATCACGATCGGGCTGACGCTGGCCAACCTGGTGAAGCCCGGGTCCAGGCTGGCCCCGGAGATCAAGGAGCGCCTCCTCTCTGATTTCGCCGGTGCCGCCCAAGTCTCGATCGAGCAGGCCACCGCGAAGCCGAGCGTGATCGAGACACTGCTGGAGATCGTGCCGAGCAACCCGGCCGCTGCGATGGCCGAGGCGAATATGCTGCAGGTCATCTTCTTCGCGCTCGCCTTCGGGATCGCCCTCACATACCTCGACCGGAAGAAGTCGGAGCCCGTGCTCCGCTTCATGGACGCCCTCAACGACGCCATGATCCAGCTCGTGCACCTGATCATGAAGCTCGCGCCGTACGGCGTGTTCGCGCTGATCGCGGCGATCATCGGTCAGTACGGCCTCGGGATCTTGAAGACGCTGGTCGTCTACGCGCTGGTCGTCGTGGTCGGACTCGCCGTCCACGCCGGGGTCGTCTATCCGACTGCGGTTCGGCTCCTGGCGGGCATGAGCCCCGTTCACTTCTTCCGGGGGATCGCCCCCGCGCAGCTCGTGGCCTTCAGCACGTCGTCCTCCAACGCCACCTTGCCGGTCACCATGGAGTGCGCCGAGGAGAACCTGGGGGTGAGCGAGGAGGTCGCGGCGTTCGTATTGCCGCTCGGAGCGACGATCAACATGGACGGAACCGCGCTGTATCAGGGCGCGGCGACGATCTTCATCGCCCAGGTCTACGGGCTCGAGCTGAACCTCGTCCAGCAGCTCATGGTCGTCCTGACCGCCACCCTCGCGTCGGTCGGCGCTGCCGGCGTCCCCGGAGTCGGCATGATCACCCTGGCGATGGTCCTTCAGACGGTCGGCATCCCGCTCGAGGGTATCGCGCTCATCCTGGGCGTCGACCGAATCCTCGACATGTGCCGGACGACGGTGAACATCACCGGCGACGCCTCGTGCGCGGTCGTCGTGGCCGCGACCGAGAGCGAGCTCGAGATTCCGCCGCCGATCGCCGTGGGCGGAGAGGAGCCGATCTGGACGACGGAGGCCCGCGGCTGAGTCACGAGGCCGGTCTCGCTGCCGGCGATCCCCACGCCTGCCTCCACGCGATCACCGAGGGCAGGGACCTGGCGCCCGCCGCCGCGGCGGCCCTCTTCGGGCGCATGATGGATGGCGCCGTGGCGCCGGTCCTGACGGGCGCGCTCCTGGCGGCTCTCAGGACCAAAGGTGAGACCGTCCAGGAGATCGCGGCCGCGGCTCGGGCGATGCGGGCGCGGGCGGCGCGCGTGACGACCTCGCGCGGGCCCCTGGTCGACACGTGTGGCACGGGGGGGGACTTCTCGATGACGTTCAACGTCTCGACCGCCGCCGCGCTGGTGGCGGTGGCCGCCGGGGTGGCGGTCGCGAAGCATGGCAATCGGGCCGCGTCCTCCCGCTGCGGGTCGGCCGACGTGCTGGAAGCCGCCGGCGTGGCCATCGACCTCGATCCCGAGGGCTCGGGGCGGACTCTCGACCGGGCCGGGATCGCCTTCCTGTACGCCCCCAACTTCCATCCGGCGACCCGGCACGCGACCCTTCCCAGGCGGGAGATCCGGATCCGGACCGTGTTCAACCTGCTCGGTCCCCTCACCAATCCGGCGGGCGTCCGGCACCAGGTGATCGGCGTGCCGTCCGAAAGCCTGGCGGGGCCGGTTGCGGAAGCCCTTCTCGAGCTCGGGACCGAGCATGCGATCGTGGTCAGCGGGCGGGACGGGATGGACGAGATCTCGGTCTGTGCGCCGTCCGTCGTGGCGACCGTTCGGGACGGGACGGTCGAGTGGGACGAGGTCGCGCCCGAGGAGCTGGGACTCGGCCGGCACCGCCGCGAGGCGCTGGCCGGCGGCGACGCAGACGTGAACGCCGGGCTGCTGCGGCGTGTTCTCGAGGGCGAGGGGAGCGAGGCTCAGCGCGACTTCGCGGCCGCCAACGCCGGTGCCGCGCTCGTGGTCGGCGGCGTGGTCCGTGATCTCCGGGAGGGCACCGGGGTGGCCCTCGACCTCCTCGCCGCCGGCGCCGGCGCCGACGCCCTAGACCGGTTGATCGAGGTCTCCCAGGAGGAGGCCCTGCGAAACTGATGGGGATTTGCCGTTATCGGTGGAGGCTGGTGGACGACCCCGACGAGGCCGTGTGCGCGGGAGCAAGCCGAGACCCGCGGTTCCTTGCGGGGCTCGGCGCCGCGGAGCGCCGGCCGAGGAGGGGTCGTCCACCACCCCCGGCGGCGAAGACGGAAATCTACCGGTACTTGCGCAGGACCCCGATCGCGACCCCCTGGATCTGCACGCGGTCGGCGGCGTACCGCTGGGTCTCGTGAGCCGGGTTGGCCGGCTCGAGCCGCACCGTCCCGTCGGCCTCCTGATGGAACGCCTTGAGGGTCGCGCTCTCGCCGTCGATCAGGGCGATTACACGTTCGCCCGGCCGGGCCGTGTCGCGACGCTCGACCACGAGGAAGTCGCCGTCCTGAATGTGCTCGTCGATCATCGAGTCGCCGGATACCTGGAGCACGAACGTCTCGCCCCGGCCCAGCAGGTGCTCGGGGACGGCGATCGCCTCGTCCTCGGTGACCGCCTGGATCGGCCGCCCGGCGGCGACCCGGCCCAGGAGCGGGAGTTCGACCGCGGTGGTGACCCGGGGTTGGGTGAGCTCGAGGGCGCGGCTTCGATGGGCGTCCCGCCGCAGCGCGCCCTTGGCCTCGAGGTTGCTCAGATGCTCGTGGACGGTTGCCACCGAGGAGAGACGGAAGTGAGCGCCGATCTCCTCGAGGCTCGGGGCGTAGCCGTTCGCGTCCAGGAAGTCGCGGATGTAATCATAGATCTCGCGTTGCCGCTTCGTCAGCTTCATCTCCGCACCTGCGCGTAGAGGTTGCGCCTCGCGGTCCCATGGATGAGACGAATTTGTCCGAACAAAACCCGAAAGTCAAGGCCGGTTACCTCGATGCTGTCCTGGCGCGGAAGCGGGACGAGGTGGCCGCGGCGCGGTGGGGCTTGCCCTTGCCGGAGCTGAAGGCGCGCGTGGCGGGCGTCCCCGCCGCACGACCATGGGCGGAGGCCCTCAAGGGGCGGGGGATCGCGGTGATCGCCGAGGTCAAGCGGCGGAGTCCGTCGGCCGGGCCGCTCCATCCGGAGGCCGATCCGCTCGCCCGTGCGAGGACGTACGTGGAGAACGGGGCGGCCGCCGTGAGTGTGGTCACGGACCGGGATTTCGATGGCCGGCTGGAGGACCTCGAGCGTGTGTCGAGGGGGATCGACCTCCCCGTCCTACGGAAGGACTTTCTGGTCGACCCGTGGCAGATCTGGGAAAGCCGGGCCGCAGGGGCCGACGCGGCCCTCCTCGTCGTCACCGGGCTCCCCGACGTCAACCTGCTGGCGATGGTCTCGGTTGCCCATGAGGCCCGCCTGTCGCTTCTGGTCGAGATCCACGGCCCGGAGGACATACCGCGCGCCCTCGCTCTGGAGCCCTCGGTCGTGGGCGTGAACGCGCGCGACCTGCAGACCCTCGAGGTGGATACGGCGAGCGCCTGGGCGACGCTGGAGGCCTTCAGGCGCGAGGCCGGCGATGCCGTCGTCCTGGTCGCCGAAAGCGGCATCACCTCGGCCGAGGACGTACGGCAGGCGCGCGACGCCGGCGCCGACGCGGTGCTGGTGGGCGAGGCCCTCATGCGGTTGGCAGAACCAGGGACCCTGTTGGCGGACCTGGTCGCCGCGGGCAGGAACCCGTGAAGCGAAGGGTCCCGGCCCTGTTCGTGAAGGTGTGCGGACTGGCCGACCGCCGATCCGCGGAGGCGGCGGTCCGCGCCGGTGCCGACTATCTGGGGCTGGTCCTTGCGCCCAGCCGGCGTCAGGTGCGGCCCGAGACGGCCTCTCAGGTGGTCGCGGCCGTCCGTGCGAAATGGGTCGGCGTGTTCGTGGACGCGCCGGTCGATCGGATCGAGGACTCGGTCCGCGCGCTGGACCTGGCCGCCGTCCAGCTCCACGGCTCCGAGGACCCGGCCACCTGCCGGGCGGTCCGCGAGCGCACCGGCAGACCCGTTTGGAAGGCCCTGCCGTGGACCGGCGACCCGGGCCCGCTCATGGCGTTCGCGAACGTCGCCGACGTGCTTCTCCTCGACGCCGGAGGGCCCGGCCGGGGCGGCACGGGGCGGGAGCTGCCGTGGGCCGAGATCGCCGAGCGGTTCCCGTTCGCCCGCCGTCCGGTTCCGCTCGTCCTGAGCGGGGGGCTCCACGGCGACAACGTCGCCGAGGCGATCGCGATCGTCGGACCGGACGGCGTCGACGCCTCGAGCCGGCTCGAGACTGCGCCCGGGCTCAAGGATCCCGAGCGGGTCCGGCGGTATGTGGAGAGAGCCCGGCGGAGCGCCACGCAGGAGGTCGGATGAGCGAAGGGACGACCGCCCGCGCCGGCGCCTTCGGCCGGTTCGGGGGACGCTACGTCCCGGAGACGGTGGTCGCCGCGCTCGACGAGCTGGAGGCAGCCTGGAGCGAGGCCGCCCGGGACCCGGCCTTCCGTCACGAGCTGGACGCCCTCCTGGCCGATTATGCAGGCCGACCTTCACCGCTCACGGCCGCGCCAAGGCTCTCGGAGGTAGCGGGGCGGGAGGTCTGGCTCAAGCGGGAGGACCTCAACCACACCGGCGCCCACAAGATCAACAACACGCTGGGCCAGGTTCTGCTCGCCCGAAGGATGGGGAAACGGCGTGTCATCGCCGAGACAGGCGCCGGGCAGCACGGCGTCGCGACCGCGACCGCGTGCGCCCGCTTCGGCCTGGCGTGCGTAGTCTACATGGGCGCCGAGGACGTCCGGCGCCAGGCGCTCAACGTGTATCGGATGCGCCTCCTCGGCGCGGATGTGGTGATGGTGGAGGCGGGGACCCGGACGCTCAAGGATGCCACGAACGCCGCCCTGCGCGATTGGGTCACGCGGGTAGAGGACACCCATTACGTGATCGGCTCGGTGGTCGGGCCGCACCCGTATCCGACGCTCGTCCGGGAGCTCCAGTCGGTGATCGGACGGGAGGCGCGAGTCCAGGCGCTCGAGCAGCTCGGGAGTCTACCCGACGCCGTCGTCGCGTGCGTGGGGGGCGGTTCGAACGCGATCGGGATCTTTCACGCGTTCGTCGCCGATCCGGTGGCGCTGATCGGCGTCGAGGCCGCGGGCGAGGGGCTCGACCGGCGGCACTCGGCGACCCTGTCGGCGGGCCGGCCGGGGATCCTCCACGGGGCCTTGAGCTACCTGCTCCAGGACGACGACGGGCAGGTAATGGGGGCCCACTCCGTGGCGCCCGGCCTGGATTATCCCGGGGTGGGTCCGGAGCACGCGTCGCTCCGTGACAGCGGTCGCGCGGTCTACGTCGCGGTCGACGACCGGATGGCCCTGGCGGCGTTCCACCGGCTGAGCGAGCTCGAAGGGATCATCCCCGCCCTGGAGAGCGCGCACGCGATCGCGTGGCTGCTCGGCGACCCGGCGGAGGTCGGGACGGGTTCGCGTGTCGTGGTCTGTCTCTCCGGTCGCGGTGACAAGGACGTCCAGTCGGTCGCCGAGCGGGAAGCCGGGGCGCCCGGATCCGGCGCATGACCGTCCCGGACGATCGCGTACAGGCGGCCGAGGAACTCCTCCAGGAGGTGATCCGTGCCTTCAAGGTGCGGCGTCTCTACGAGGAGGATCATCCCCAGCGTGCCGCGACCGAGGCAACGGCCACGGCGCGGATCGCAGCGATCCTCGAGGAGCGAGGGGCGCTCGAGCTCGCGCTGGAGGACGGCGAGGCGCGGCTCGACGACCGTCCTCTGTCGACCGGGGCCGGGGACACGTCGGTCGTCTCGATCCTCTACCACGAGGGAATCCGCGAGATCGTCTTCCAGCCTGGGCTGACGCCCGGGGAGCTGGCCCTCTTCCTCGATCACGTCGCCGAGGTAGCGGCGGTGGCGACCGGCGAGCGCGACCTGCTGGCCCGGCTCTGGGAAGAGACCCTGCCCCATATCCACTACGTGTTCGTCGAGCGGCTGGCCGATCACGAGTGGGCCCCCGACGTGGCCGAGCCGCCGGCGGAGGACGCCGGCGCCGCGGGTCCGGTCGAGCTCGAGCCCGACGACCGGCAGGCGCTCGAGATGCCGATCGTGTCCTTGCACGACCCGACGGCGTATCGGCTGACCGACGAGGAGCTGGCGGGCCTTCAGGTCGAGCTCGAGGGCGAGAAAGCGCGGACCCTCCTCCACGAGACGCTGACCTGCATCCGCGAGCTCCTCTTCGATCCGCCGCACGACGACCCGACGCCGGTCGTCGGGGCGATCGCCGACATCCAGGGCCGGCTCCTCGGGGAAGGCCGGCTCGTCGAGGTTCGCGGCCTCCACGACCTGTTCGCGAGCTACCTGGGGAGCCCACAACGCGATCCGCGGGTCGTGGAGGCGTTCGCCCGCCTGCGGCGGGCGGCCGTCGACGGAGCCGCCCTCGGGCTCCTGGTCGAGCGGCTCGACGAGGGCCACGCCAGGGAAGAGGAGCTCACCAACTACCTGGGGATGCTCGGCCCGGAAGAACTCCCGGCGCTCCTGGTGGCGTTGCCCGAGATGAAGCGGCTCTGTCAGCGTCCCGCCGTGGGAGCGGTTCTGGAGGGGTTGGCGGCACGGAACCCCGAGGCGCTCAGGGATGCGCTCGCCCACGGCGATGAGGCGCCCGCCGGCGCGGCCGCCTACCTGGCGGGGACGACCTGCGACGTCGCCATGGGACCCGCCCTCGAGGCCGCGCTGGGACGCCCCGAGTCGCGGGTGCGGCTGGAGGCGATCCAGGCGCTCAAGCACCTGGGAAGCGCCGGCGTCCCATATGCGGCGGGCGCGGTCGAGGACGCGGATCCAGCGGTTCGGGTCTATGCGCTCCGCCACCTGATCGCGCACCGCTTCGAGCCCGCCTTTCCGGCGGTGGCCGCGATCTTCGATCGGATCGACCAGGAAGACCGCTCGGCCGCCGAGCGGCGACTGGTGTACGAGGCCTTCGGTGCGCTCGGCGGATCCCAAGCGGTGGATGAGCTGGGCCGCCGGATGGGCCGCCGGGGGGTCTTCCGAAAGGGCGACCCCGAGGTCGCCGCGTGTGCGATTGCCGGCCTGGCCGCCACCGGATCACCGATCGCGCGGGAGCTCGTGGAGGAGGCGGCGCGGGATCGGGACGACCGCGTCCGCGGGGCGGCCCGCGCGGCTCTCGAGGCATGGCACCGCAGCGGCGCCGGGAACGCCCGATGATGCCCGGCGGCGCCGTCACCGCTCGCACCGCCCTCGGACGCGAGCTCGTCCACGACCTCCTCGTCCTCCTGCGCGCGGCCCAGCTCTACGAGCCAGGCAACACCGCGTTGGACGGCGCGGCCGAGAAACTCGCCGACAGCCTTCGCGAGCTCAGACGGATCGAGGGAGCGGTGCGTCTCGAGGTCGGGGGGGACCTGATCCTGGTGAACGGCGAGCGGGTCCGGAGCGAGCTCAGGAGCCGGGCGATCCACGATCACCTGCGGCGGATCGTGGCCGAGCGCCAGGTGGGCGGCTTCGAGTGGCACGTCGATCCGGACGCGGCGGGGTCGGTCCGGCTGGCGCGGGTCATGGCCCGCCCGGACGGAGGATCCGGCGTCGAGGCCCTGGCCGCGGCACTCGAGGAGGCGGGCGTCACCGAGGTCACGGTCCTCCCTCCGTTCGAGGAGTCGGCGGCGGCCGGTGGCGAGGCCGACGAGGCGGCCCGGGCCCGCGCCGAGCGCACCTACCGGCACAGCGTGGCGGTGGTCCGGAGCACCATGGAGAGCGTCCGCGCCGGCGGCGCGCTTCAACGGTACCGCGTCCGGCGCGCCGTCCAGTCCATCGTCGACCAGGTGCTGCGGGACGAGCTCCTGCTGATCGGCCTGACCTGCCTGCGCGACTACGACGAGCCGACGTTCACGCACAGCGTCAACGTCTGCATCTTCTCGGTTTCGCTCGGCCAGCGGATCGGCCTGTCGAGGCTCGAGCTGTACGACCTGGGACTGGCGGCGCTCCTCCATGACATCGGAAAGGTCGACGTGCCGCACGAGGTGCTCAACCGGGCGGGTGGACTGAGCGAGGAGGAATGGAGGCTCATGCGGCGCCATACCGCGTTCGGTCCGTGGCGCCTGCTCGCCGAACGGCCGCCGGGATCGATCCCCGTCCACGAGATGCTGGTGGCGTTCGAGCACCACCTGAACCTGGATCTGTCCGGGTATCCGACGCTGTTCGCGCCGCGCCGTCTCACGTTCTATAGCAAGGTCGTGGAGATCGCCGATGCGTTCGATGCCGGGACGACACCGCGGGTCTACAAGACCGAGCCGATCACGCCGGCCGAGATGGTCGGGATCCTGGAGAAGGGGGCGGGCACCCGGTTCGACCCCGTCCTCGTGAAGGCGTTCATCGGCCTGCTGGGGATCTACCCCGTCGGCTGCGTGTGCCTTCTGGACACGGGCGAGATGGCGGTGGTCGTGGCTCCCAATACCGACATCCGGAACGTCGAGCGCCCGCAGGTCCGGCTGGTCGTCGGCGCGGACGGAGAGCGGTTCGACGGGCCCGTCGTGAGCCTCGCCGAGAAGGGGGAGGGAGGCGTCTTCCTGCGCTCGGTGGTACGCGTCGTAGAGCCCGAGCGGTACGGCATCGACCCCGCCCGCCACTTCGTCCTGAACCCGTGACGTCGGGGGAAGGGGTGGTGGACGATCTGGAGCGCAGGCTGGGCGCCGGGTGCGAGAGCGGCCGAAAGCTCCTCGTGCCGTTCCTGACCGCTGGCCATCCCGACCTCGGGTCGAGCGCCCGGGCGTTGGCGGCCTTGGCGGAGGCCGGGGTCGACGCGATCGAGCTGGGGGTCCCGTTCTCGGACCCCCTGGCGGACGGGCCGGTGATCGCGGCGGCTTCGGAGCGCGCGCTGGCCGGCGGGATGACGCTGGCCCGCGTCCTCGGGCTGGCGGCGGAGCGCCCGGCCGGCGGACCGCCGCTCGTCCTCTTTACCTATCTCAACCCCCTCCACGCCTACGGTTACGCGCGCGCGGCCGCCGACCTCGCTCGGACCGGCTTCGCGGGCGCGCTCGTGGCCGACCTGCCGTTCGACGAGGGCCCGGAGGTCCGCGCCGCGCTCGAGGCCGAGGGGCTGCCTCTCGTCGCGCTGGCGGCGCCGACCACGCCGCTGCCCAGGCTGCGGGCTCTTGCGCGAGCCGCCCGCGGGTTCGTCTACCTGGTCGCCCGCACCGGCGTGACCGGCGCCGGATCCGGCACCGATCGGCGGCTGACCGATCAGGTCCGGATCCTCCGCGAGGAGACCGAGCTGCCGATCGTGATCGGCTTCGGAATCGCCGACCCGGACGCCGCCCGGCGGGCAGCCCGGGCGGCGGACGGGATCGTCGTCGGCAGCGCGTTCGTCGAGCGGCTCGAGCGTGACGGGGTCGGGCCGGCGGTCGAGTGGATGGCGGCACTGCGACGGGCGATCGACACGGCGTGAATCGCGAACCCAAAATTGACGGGCCCGCCCGGCTCGATAAATTGGCGCTTCACGACTGGACGACCCCACCCGCGCAGATTCCCCCAGGGCGGCCCGGCGGCCGCGGAGTGACACTTGGCTCAGCGGTTCGCGCTCAGCATGGCCTTCGCCGACGTCAGCCGACAGATCGACCTGCTCGCCGAGAAGGACCTGGGGATCGAGATCACCCTCTTCGACACCGAATGGCTGCTTCACCTGGAGCGGACGACGACCGTGCGGAAGCTGGGCGACGAGCTCGCCGAACGCGGCATCGAGGTGACCGCCCACGCCCCCATCTTCGACCTGAACCCGGGCAGCCTCGACCCGGTCATCCGGAAGCACACGCGGCTCTGCTGGGAGAAGGCGATCGGGGTGGCGGGCGCGCTCGGCGCCCGGCACATCAACTTCCACACCGGCTACCTGCCGCTTCTTCCAGCGTCGACGCTTCCGGGCTGGACGGCGCTGTCGCTGGAGACATGGGAGAGGGTGGTCGGGCTGGCGGCCGACGCGGGAATGCGGCTGCTCCTGGAAAACATGTTCGAAACGAGCCCCCGGGTGCTGCTCGATCTTCGCGATCAGCTCGACGGCCGGCACGTCGGGTTCACGCTCGACATCGGCCATGTCCACGTCTACGGAACCGTCTCGCCGGAGACCTGGTGGGCGGAGCTCGGCGAGGACATCCTGGAGGTCCACCTGCATGACAACGACACGTTCGGCGACGAGCACCTGCCGATCGGGGAAGGGGCGATCGACTGGAAACGCACGTTCGACGATCTCTTCCGTCACGCGCCCGAGGCGGTCAAGGTGATCGAGGTCCCGGTCGAGGGCGCGCTGAAGAGCCTCTCCCGGATCCGAGCCGGCGGCTACGGCGATCGGCAGCTGGAGCTCCTGTGATCACGCGCGGTCTCCTGGCGACGGCCCTGGTGGGGACCCTGGTGGGGGCCGGCCTGCCGGCGCCGCCGGTCGCCACGGAGCGGGTGATCATCCGTCTGGCGGATCGCTCGGCCCGGCTTTCGCTCCTGGCTGCGGTACGCGGTCCGGCGACGACCCTCGACGTCCGGCACGAGCGCCTTGTCAGCGGGCTGCGTGCGATCCACGCCACGAGCTACCGGGCCGCGGAGGACGCGCTCGCCGAGGCGCGAAGCCGGGGCGGGCTGGTCGAGCTCGACCGGCTGTGGATCGTCAACGCCGTCGTCGCCGAGGTCGACACCGGCTGGATCGAGCGGCTCGAGGCCGACCCCGCGGTGGCCGAGGTCCTGACCGACGGCCGGATCACGCTGGGCGGGAAGACGGCCGGACCGGTCGTACCCGACGCCACGGCCTCCCAGCCGGCCGACGACCTGATCCGGATCCGTGTGCCCGAGGCGTGGGCCCAGGGGCTGACCGGGCGCGGCGCGATCGTGGCCAACGTGGACTCGGGCGTCAACGGCGAGGACGACACGTTCGGGGACCGCTGGCGCGGTCGGTTCGCCGGCAGCGACGCCTCGTGGTTCGCGCCCGTCTCGCTCAGCGTCTTCCCCGAGGACGACTTCTCGATCGGATCGGGCCACGGGACGGCCACGCTTGGGATCATGACCGGCGGAGAGCAGACGTACGGGGTCGCGTTCGATGCGACGTGGGTAGCGGCCGACGTGTTCCAGGAGGGCGAAGGGTACGTCTCCAACGTGCTCAAGTCCTTCGAGTGGCTGAGCGACCCGGACGGCGATCCGACGACCTTCTCGGACGTTCCGGACGTCGTCAACAACTCGTACGGCCTGACCACGCTCGACGCCGGGGGGAAGCTCCCCTGCGACATGATCTTCGACGACGCGATCGACGCGCTGGAGGCGGCGGGGGTGATCGTCGTATGGTCGGCGGGGAACCAGGGAGACCAGGGGATCACATCTCCGGGGAGCCGTGCCGAGTCGGCCGTGAATGCGTTCGCCATCGGCTCGGTCGACCAGGCGGACCAGGTCTCGCGGACGTCCGGCCGCGGCCCTTCCGCGTGCGGGGGCTCCTTCGCTACCAAGCCCGAGGTCGTGGCCCCGGGCGAGAACGTGACGACGCGGAATCTTTTCAACCAGTTCACGTCGGTGAGCGGGACCTCGTTCGCGACCCCCATGGCGGCCGGCGTCCTGGCGCTCATGCGCTCGAAGGATCCGACGCTGACGCCCGAGGAGGCGAAGACGATCCTGCTAGAGACGGCCCGCGACCTGGGTGCGGCGGGCGACGACAACGACACCGGCCGCGGCCTGATCGACGCGACGGCCGCCCTGGCCCGGGTGGATGTGCCGACCCAGCCGCTGGCCCGCCTGGTCGGCTTTCGCTCCGCGGCCCAGGCCCTGGGAAAGCTGGTCCCGGCCGGAATCGAGGACGCGCTCGTCCTTCGGCCGGGCGCGACCCACGCCCTGTCGCCCGTCCTCACCAATCATGGTTCGGCGATCTCGGCCACGACCGCCACCCTCTCGAGCCCGACCATGGGGGTCGCCGTCAGCCGCGCCACGATCGCGCTGGGGGCAGCCGGGACCGGCGAGCCCATCGATCCTGGCTCCGAGTCGTTCGAGGTACGGCTGGACGAGGATCTCGACCCCGGCTCCGACGTCGTTTTCGACGTGGCCGTCCAGGGAGCGTCCATTGGTCCCTTCCGGCTGATCGTCAAGGCGGGCCAGCCGATCGCCGGCGACTTCGCGACCCACGACGAGAGCGACGTGCGGCTCACGGTGACCAACTTCGGCGGGCTTGGCTTCTACACGGGTCTTCATCAGAGCGGCTTCCGGCTTCTCGGCGACGGGTTCCGGTTCCCGGCCGACAGCCCCAACTGGCTCTTCCACGCCGGCTTTCTGGCGGGCGTCGCCGCGGACCGCCTCTCGGACGACGTGCCGTACGGCGAGGACACGCAGAACGCGACCGACTGGTTTCCGCTCCCGGGCGTGGAGCTGGTCGAGGACCGGGCCTTCGACGGCCAGCGGATCGTCGCGGGGTACGACGACCGGCACGCGATCCGGCCGCTCGGACTCCGGGTGCGTCAGGAGTCGTTCGCCTTCGGCGACGCCGAGGCGGCGGGGTTCGTGATCGTGCAGTACGTGCTCACCAACGAAGGATCGCAGGCCCTGGGCGGCCTCCGGACGGCGCTGTTCGCGGACTGGGACCTGCCGGGCGCGGGCGGGGCGCCCGCCGAGACAGCGGGCTGGGACCCGGTCCGACGGCTCGGGTTCGTCGAGGGCTCCGGGAGCCAGCCCGCCCTGGGAGTGGTCTGGCTGGACGACGCGTCGATCACGCAGATCGGCTACGCGACGACGACCCGCGACGCCATCGTCGCGAGCACGCTCGGAAACCCGGCCGCCGGCCGGACGGTCGGCGGGGCCGAGGCGCCCGACGCGTTCGCGGGCGAGTTCTCGGACGCCGAGAAGTGGGACCTGCTGACCAGCGGTCAGTCCCGGACGACGGTCACCCAGCCCGCGGACGTTTTCCAGCTCATCGGGCGAGGTCCCCTGACCCTCGCGGCCGGCGCCACCGACACCGTCGCCGTGGCGCTCGTCGCCGGGGCCGATCGGGCTGCGCTCCAGGCGGCGGCCGAGACCGCCCGCGTGGTCTACTTCGAGCGCATCCTCGGCCAGGATCCCCCAGGACCCGGCCCCGCGCCCGAGGAGGTCGAGCTGGCCCAGAACTTTCCGAACCCGTTCCGGGCGGGGGGCGTGACCACGATCCCGTTCAGCGTCCCCGAGTCGAGCGCCGGACGGACAGGCCGGCTCGTCGTGTACGACCTCCTCGGCCGGACGGTGCGGATCCTCCTCGACGGCGCGATCAGCGCCGGCGAGCAGGCGGCGACCTGGGACGGTCGAACGGACACCGGCGTCGACGTGGCGGCGGGGGTCTACGTGGCCCGCCTGTCGGTCGAAGGCGTCGACCGCACGATCCGGCTCCTCGTCGTACCCTGACATGGATACGATCCGTCTGACCGGGATGCGCTTCTTCGCCCTGGTGGGGGACCTCCCCCACGAGCGGGAGATCCCGCAGCCGATCGTGGTCGATCTCGAGGTGGAGGCCGACCTCCGGCGCGCGGCGGCCACCGACGATCTCGGCGAGGGCGTCGACTACCGCGACCTGCACGCGGCGGTGGCCGAGACGATGAGCGAAGACGCGCGCGAGGCCCCGCACCTGCTGGAGGCCCTCGGCGAACGGATCGCCGCCCGCGTCCTCGCGATCGAAGGCGTCGAGCGGGTGGTGGTCCGGTGCCGGAAGCCGTGGGCCGCCCTCGGCGGGCCGCTCGACTCGGTCGAGGTCGAGATCGAGCGACCGTGACCGCCGGCCGCATCGTCCGCGCGTACGTGAGCCTCGGATCCAACGTAGGCGACCGGGCGCGGAGCCTCGGGGACGCGCGGGCCGCGCTGATCGCCGAGCCCCGGGTTCGGCTCGTCTCCTGCTCGGCCACGATCGAAACCGATCCGGTGGACGTCCTCGACCAGCCCCGCTTCCTGAACCAGGTGGTCGGCATCGAGACCGCGCTGGAGGCCCGCGGCCTTCTCGACCTCTGCCTCGGCGTCGAGCGCGATCTGGGGCGCGACCGGAGGAAGGGGACCCCACGCGGACCGCGGACGATCGACCTGGACCTGCTCCTCTACGACGGGCGGGACATCCACGAGCCGGGGCTCGCGGTCCCGCACCCCCGTCTGGCCGAACGTGCCTTCTTCCTCGACCTCTGCCGGCAGGCGGGCGCCCCCCCGGCATGGCTCCCGTCCCAGCGGGCGGAGCCGCGCGAGGCGAGGTCGACGTGAGCGCGGGCCCGAGCGGACCGGCGAACGTCCAGACCTTCCGCGACATGAAGGCCGCGGGACGGAAGATCGTGTTCCTGACCGCCTACGACTGGATGCTGGCGCGCTACCTGGCGGCGTCGGGGGTCGACGGGATCCTGGTCGGAGACAGCGTGGGGCAGGTCTTCGCCGGTCACCCCACGACGATCCCGGTCACCCTGGACGAGATGATCTACCACGCCCGGGCCGCCCGTCGCGGCGCGCCCGACACCTTCCTCGTCGTCGACATGCCGTTCCTCTCGTTCCAGGTCTCGCCCGAGGAGACCCTGAAGAACGCCGGCCGGGTCTTCAAGGAGACGGGCGCGGAGGCGGTCAAGCTGGAAGGCGGGCGGCGAATCGCGGAGACTGTGCGGCGTCTGGTCGAGAGCGGGATCCCGGTGATGGGGCACCTCGGGCTGACCCCTCAGTCGGTCCATGTCTTCGGGGGGTACGGCCTGCGGGCGGCGGAGGATCGGGAAGCGGGCGAGCTGGTCGAGGACGCGCGCGCCCTCGCCGACGCCGGCGCGTTCGCGATCGTCCTGGAGAAGATCCCGCGCGACCTGGCGTCGCGGGTGACCGTGAACGTCGCCGCGCCGACGATCGGGATCGGCGCTGGTGCCGGCACGGACGGGCAGATCCTGGTGACCTATGACCTGCTCGGCCTGACGCCCGACTTCCGTCCCCGGTTCGTGCGCCGCTACGCGGAGCTGGACCGCGCGGTCGGGGACGCGCTCGCCCGCTTCGTGGACGATGTACGGGCGGGCGGCTTCCCCGGGGACGCCGAGTCGTGGCCGTGAACCGGATCCCGACGGTGGAGGGATGCCGGGCGGCGGTGGCGCGCGCGCGGAAGGCCGGTAGCCGGATCGGCTTCGTCCCGACCATGGGAGCGCTCCACGAGGGCCACCTTTCGCTCATCGACCGCGCCCGCGGGCAGAGCGACTGGGTCGTCCTCTCGGCGTTCGTGAACCCGCTCCAGTTCGGGCCGCAGGAGGATTTCGAGCGCTATCCCCGGGATCCCGACCGGGACGCCCGGCTGGCCGCCGGCCGCGGCGCCGACCTTGTCTTCGAGCCTTCGGTCGAAGAGATATTGCCGCGCCCGCTCGCTGCGACGGTGACGATGGGGGGGCTCACCGACGCCTTGGAGGGCGAGGCGAGGCCCGGGCACTTCGATGGCGTCCTCACGATCGTGACCAAGCTCTTCAACGTGGTTCAGCCCGACGTCGCGGTGTTCGGGCAGAAGGACGCCCAGCAGGCGGCGGCTGTCAAACGGCTCGTTCTGGACCTCGACTTCCCGGTCGAGATCGTGGTCGCGCCGATCGTTCGCGACTCGGACGGGATCGCCATCTCGAGCCGCAACGCGTACCTCTCCGCAGAAGAGCGGCGGAGCGCACGCTCCCTGTCGCGCTCGCTGGACGCCGCGCGGTCGCTGGTCGAGGGTGGCGAGCGCGACGCCGCCCGGGTGGAGCGCGCCATGCGCGACCTCCTGGATGGGGCGCCCGACGTCGAGGTCGAGTACGCGGCGGTCGTCGATCCGGAACGGTTCACGCGGGTCGAGCGTATAGAGGGCCCGTCGCTGGCTGCGGTCGCGGCCCGCATCGGCCGGACCCGCCTCATCGATAATGCGATCCTGGTCCTGGATGACGGCTGAGCGGCGGCCTCTGGCGGCGGTCGTACTCGCGGCCGGCGAGGGGAAGCGGATGCGCTCCTCGCTGGTCAAGGTGCTCCATCCGCTGGCCGGTCGGACGATGATCCACTACGTCGTCGACGCGGTCCGTGAGACCGGCGCGGAGCGGGTCGTCTGCGTGGTCGGTCACCAGCACGACCGGGTCCAGGAAGCGCTCGACGGCGGGGACCTCTCGTGGGCGATCCAGGACGAGCCCCTCGGGACCGGGCATGCGCTTCTCGCGGCCGCCCCTTCGCTCGACGACTTCGAGGGGGATGTCCTCGTCTGCTGCGGTGACACCCCGCTCCTCACCGCGGCGACCTTGAGGGACGTGGTCCGGGCGCACCGGGAGGCGCGGGCCGTGGCGACCGTCCTGGCCGCCGTCTTCGACGACCCGACCGGCTACGGGCGGGTGGTGACCGACGGGGACGGTCGTGTCAGGCGCATCGTGGAAGAGACCGACGCGGATGCTCAGACCCGCTCGATCCGCCGGATCAACACCGGCGTTTTTTGCTTCCGCTGGCCGGACGTCCGGGACGCCCTGGAGCGACTCGCTCCCGACAACGTCCAGGGGGAACGGTACCTGACCGACGTGATGGAGATTCTCGTGGCCGAAGGCGCGCCCGGCACGGTCTCCGACCTGGCCGATCCGCTCGAGGTCATGGGCATCAACGACCGCGTGCAGCTCGCCCGGGCCGAGGCCGTCCTGCGGGAGAGGATCCGCCAGAAGCTCATGCTGGCGGGGGTCACCTTCCTGGCCCCCGAGACCACGCTCGTCGACGCCGAGGTGGCGATCGGGCCCGACACCGTCATCTACCCGGGCGTCGTCATCGAGGGCGGCACGAGCATCGGACGTGAGTGCGTTCTCGGACCGTTCTCGCGGATCGTGGACGCCCACGTGGGACGCGGCGTCGAGCTCAAGGGATGGAACCACGTCGTCAAGACCACGGTCCCGAACGGCTCGATCCTCGCACCGTATGTGCAGCAGGGCCAGGACTGAGCGCGACCTGGCCCGCGAGGTCGTCCGCCGGATCGTGGCGGTGGAGGGGGAGTCGGGCCCTCGCCTCGCGCACGTGCGGGGAGTCGTCGAGACCGTCCGTTCGGTGGCCGGCGCCGGATGGCCGGCGACGATCCTGGACGGGGCGGTCCGGGCGGCCTGGCTCCACGACGTCGTCCGGCTGGAGGATCCGGACCGGCTCCGGCGACGGATCACCGACGCCGGCGAGGACCCGGACCCCTGGGCCCTGGCTCACTCACCGCGGCTGCTCCATGCTCAGGCCGCGGCCGTGTGGGCGGTCGGCCACGGCGAGACCGATCCCGACGTGCTGACCGCCGTCCGCCATCATCCCACCGCCCACCCCGACTGGGGGCCGGTCGGGCTCCTGCTCTACGTGGCCGACTTCTGCGAGCCCGGCCGACCGTACGCCGGCCGGCTCGACACCGCCCGGATCCGGACCCTGGCGAAGGGGGGCCAGGAAGGGCTGGCCGAGGCGGCGCGCAGGGTTCTCGAGCTGAGGCTGGCCCAGCAGCTCGCGAAGGGACACGAGGTCCACCCTCTCACGCGCGGCGCCTGGCGGCGCTGGTTTCCGAACGGTCCTTGATGCTGCGCCGGGCGGCCGGATGTCTGGAGACCCTGGCGATCGCTGTCTTCGCGCTGGTGATCGGCGCGTTCTCCGCCTCGACCGTGCTGCGCCACATGGACCCGGTCGGGCCGCCGGAGATCGAGCCCGGTGCGGTCGACTCGACGCCCCCGCTTTCCCGCGCCCGGATTCGGATCGAGGTCAGGAACGGCTCGGGGAAGGTGGGCGCGGCCGAACGGGTGACCGAGCTCTTGCGTCGGCGCGGCTTCGACGTGGTCGATTTCGGCAACGCCGACCGCTTCGACCACCAGCGCACGGTGGTCCTGGACCGGATCGGGCGACCCGACTACGCGCGCGAGGTGGCGGCAGCCTTCCAGGGCCTGCCGATCGAGTCGGCTCCCGATTCCAGTCTCTACCTCGACGTCACCGTCCGAATCGGACGCGACCTGGAGCAGGTCCTCGACCGTGCCGACGAGAAGGCCGCCGAGGGCGAAGGGTGGCGCCGCTGGCTGGGTCGGATCCCGGGCCTGGACCGCTTGCGGTAGCCGGAGGTCATGGCTAGAATGGCGCCCCCTCCAACCCTCGTCCGGAGCGCGAATGGCCACCAGGAAGTCGAGCGGCGGCAAGTCCTCGAAAAAGGCCAGAAAAAAGGCCAAAAGGAAGAAGGCCGCCAAATCGTCGAAGAAGAAGCGGTCCGCTCCCGGGAAGGCCTCGAAGAAAAAGGCCGCGCGAAAGAAGTCCCCGAGGAAGAAGGCCGCTCGGAAGCCGTCCCGGAAGGTCGCGAAGAAGGTCTCGAAGAAGTCCGGCCGGCGAAAGACCGCGGCCTCGCGCACTCCGTCGCGCAGGCCGGCTCGGAAGAAGAGCGCGCGTGGTGCGCGCCGCGACAAGGCGTTCTTCGACCATTTCCGCGGCCGTCTCCTCGAGGAGCGGGAGCGCATCGTGCGCCGGCTCGAGGGGTTGAGGGACGAGCTGAGCGGGCTCCAGGAGATGCCCCGGGAGCTCGAGGAGTGGGCTCAGGAAGAGAAGGATCGCGACATCCTGATCCGGCTCGAGGAACGCGAGTCCGCGGAGCTGCGTCGAATCCAGGCCGCCCTCGAGCGGATCGACGACGGAAGCTATGGGCTCTGCCAGATCTGCGGTCGATCGATCCCGCGCGACCGGCTGGAGGAGCTGCCCACGGCGTTCCGCTGCATCGAACACTCCGGCTGAGCGGTCGCTGAAGATGGTCCGGGTGTTCCGCTTCTCGCCCGATGGGAGCGTCCGGACCTTCGACGAGCTGGCGGCGGCGGGCTGGACCCCGGACGGCGAGGACGCGGTCTGGATCGACCTCGAGGCCCCGACCGAGGACGAGCTCGCGATCCTCACCGACCCGTTCCGCTTCCATCCCCTCGCCATCGAGGATTGCCTGACTCCCGAGCATCAGCCGAAGGTCGAAGACTTCGGCGGCACCCTCTTTCTGATCTTCCGGGGCATCGACTCCAACCCGCCTGCGGCCGGCTTCCATACCCTGAAGCTGGCCGCCTTTCTGGGGTCCAACTACCTGGTGACGTATCACCGGCGCCCGATGCGGAGCGTCAGCCTGGTCGGCGAGCGCTACGCCCAGGAGTCGGGCCGCGGGCTCTTCCGGCGCGCGGATCATCTCCTGTACGAGATCCTCGACCACCTGATCGAGCATTACTTCCCGGTCCTCGAGAGCCTGGAGGAGGAGATCGACGCGATCGAGGACGAGCTCCTTGGAGACTGCGGGCCGGAGACGCTGGACCGGGTCCTCGCGACCAAGCGGCGGGTCCAGGAGATCAAACGGACGCTCGCGCCCCACCGCGAGGTCTTCACCCGCATCGGACGCGACTCGTTCCCGATGATCGCCCAGGAGAGCGCGGTCTTCTATCGCGACCTCTACGACTCGACGGTTCGGCTGGCCGAGACCGCCGATTCCTACCGCGACCTGCTTACCAATCTGTTCGACGCCTACCTGTCGGTCGTGAGCCAGCGGATCAACGAGGTGATGAAGGTACTGACGGTGATCGCCACGATCCTGCTGCCGCTCACGTTCATCGTCGGCGTCTACGGGATGAACTTCGATCACATGCCGGAGCTCCATTGGCGCTACGGCTACTTCATGGTATGGGCAGTGATGTTGGCGGTGGCGGCTGGGTTGCTGTGGGGGTTCCGGAGGCGCGGCTGGATCTGAGCGCGATCTCGCGGACCCTGGCAGCGGCGGCGATGCTGACCGGCTGGACGACGATCGCCTCCGGGCAGGCCTTTCCGGCCGGGCCCGGGCCGTACGAACCGGGAGTCCCCACGGTGGCCGCGATCCGCGGGAAACCGACGGGAGCCGCCTTCTCGACCGCTTCCGACGTCGTTCGGGTCCTGGAGCGGATCGCCGCGACGTCCCCGCGGGTCCTGCTCGAACGATACGGCACGACCGTCGAGGGCCGACCCCTGGTCCTGGCGTGGATCTCGACCCCGGCGAACCTGGACCACCTGGACGAGCTCCGGGCGGCCAACACGGCCGTCGCGTGGAGCGACACCGCACGGACCCTCACCGACGAGGCGCCGCTGTTCATCTGGTTCGCCTTCGGCGCCCATGGCGACGAGCCGGCCGGCCCGGAGGCCGCGCTGGAGCTGGTCTATCACCTGGCGGCGAGCCGGAATCGGATCACGACGTCGTGGCTCGAGCGGGTCGTGGTGGTCGTCGATCCGCTGCAGAACCCGGACGGACACGACCGATACGTCGACGGCTACCGTTCGCGGTCCGGACCGGTGCCGGATCCGGATCCCCGCGCCCCCGAGCATCGACCGCCCTGGCCCGGCGGCCGCACCAACGGGCTCCTCTTCGATCTCAATCGAGACTGGGCGTGGGGGATCATGCCGGAGACCCGGGCGCGCTGGAAGGTCTACCTGGAGACCCTCCCCCAGGTCGTGGTCGACTTCCACGAGATGGACCCCGGCTCGACGTACTTCTTCTTCCCGCCGGCCGAGCCGATCCATCCGCTCCTCCCGGCCAGCACGCTGGCCTGGGCCGAACGGTTCGGCCAAGCCAACGCCTCCGCCTTCCGGAGCCGCGGCTGGGCGTACTACACGCGGCGCGACTTCGACCTCCTCTACCCGGGATACGGGGACGCCTGGTCCAGCTTCCACGGCGCGACCGGGATGACCTACGAGCAGGCGGGGGGGGGCCGGGCCGGTCTCGCCCTGAAGGTGGGTGGAGGCCTGCTGACCCTGGAGGAGAGGGTCGACCACCACCTTCAAGCCGCGCTGGCGACCCTCGCGGAGGCGGCCGCCGGGCGGGCCGAGCGAATGGCCGACTTCGCACTGTTCTGGGCACCGTCCGAGCGGGCCCCGACCGACGCCCATCCCTTCTATCTCGTTCCTCCCGGCCCTGGGGCCGACGGGCTGGCGGCCCTGCTCGAGGCCCAGGGCGTCCGGGTCGAGACCACGGCTGGACCGGTCGAGGGGGCGGACGTGGTGCCGCTACCAGGTTCGGCACGCCCCTCGGGGCCCCTGCCGGCCGGGACGCTGGTGGTCCCGTCGGACCAGCCTCTGGGACGGTTCGCGGTCGCCATGCTCGATCCGGTCACGCTGACGGGCTCGACGACCTCCGACGTCTCGGCCTGGGCCCTCCCCCTGCTCTTCGACGTTCCCGCCTACACGGCCGGCGCGGGGCTCGCCGTCGAGCGGAGGCGGTGGCGCGGGGAGGTGGAGGTCGCCCCCGGGACCCTCGCGGGCGTCACCGCGCTCGCCTGGCCGTACGCGTCTCTCGTGGACGCCCTGGCGGCGCTACGGCTGGCCGGACGTGGCGAGACGGTGCGGCTCACGGAGACCCGGATCGCGATCGGAGACGCCGACCTTCCCCGCGGGACGTTCGTTCTCCCGGTCGGGGAGGGGCGGGCCGCGGAAGCGGCCCGGGAGCTCGCCCGGCTCGGGGTCGCGACCGTGGTCCTGACCGCCCCGCTGGAGGAGGCTCTGGGCGTCCTGGGGCGGCTCCGGGCGCCGCGGGTCGCGCTGGCAGGCGGGGAGCCGGTCCTCGAGACCTCGCTGGGGGCCGTCCGCCACCTGCTCGCCCGGTCGGGCGTCCACGCCG
>Ga0299907_10000100_pt1 | contig 32214 bp, 52 predicted proteins | sample RVTome_16_FD_198680 | JGI IMG/M metagenome (GOLD analysis project Ga0299907, IMG submission 198680) | Soil microbial communities from uranium-contaminated site in the Upper Colorado River Basin, Wyoming, United States - RVT152D67 (version 2) ...
ACGGCGTCCGATTCGAGGCCGGCCGCTTTGAAGACGACCCAGATCAGGTTGTCGTTCGCCGCCGGCAGGGAGGCGTAGTAGGCGATGCGGCCCTTGGCCACGTTAGCGATCAACGCTGGCATGTGTGTCAGCCTACCGAGGAAAGATCAGATCTGGATGGAGCCGATCGACCAGCCGCCACGGCAGCCTTCGTCGAGCTTCCACCAGCCGGTCGGGGACAGGGCGAGCACCGCGTCGTTCCAGCCGCTGCCTGCGACGATCGCCGCCCAGAGGGCCTCGTGTTCGGCTGTCGTTGGGAAGTGGCCTGCTTCGAAGACGACCTCGTCGATCCTCTCCAAGAACGTCGACGTCGGGTTTGCCGAGACGCGTAGGCGTTCGTCGCCAGCCCACGAGATGACGCTGCCCGTGGGCGCCTTGCCGACGGTGCTGCCCGCGTTGAGCTTGCCGAAGCTGGCGGTTGGCGATACGCCGACGGTGACGAGGTTCCACGAGTTGATCGGCACCGAGCCGCAGAACAGGAAGCCGCCGTCTATGCTCGGATGGTGAAAGTTGAGCTGGGCGGACCCAGCCGACGCTGGAGCGAAGTACCATCTGCTGGCCGGGTCGGCGCCCCACAAGCCGCCGAGCGGGCCCGCTCGGTTGCTGCTGCGGGCACGGAAGACGACGCGGATGGTGAACGTGTCGTGATGCGCCCAGTCTGACGCGGCAGGGTCGGCTACGTTGTGCCCGGCTGTGCGGACTTGCATGGCTAGACCCGGACCTCGGATGCCACCGGCGTCGAAGTCGCTCTCGATGCACTGCTCGATCAGCGTGGGGTCGTCGCTGCTGTAGGCGAGGTGGTGGCCGTTCCCGGACGAGTCGGCGGCGACGAGAGCCATCGGCTAGAGCCGCAGGATCCGGGTGGCGTCGTCCCGCCAGCGGACCACGATGTCGTTGCCGTCCGTGGGCACGCTGATCGGCGTGCCGTCGGCTTTAGTGTCTATCCACGCCAACAGCACCGATGTCGTCTCGACGCCTGTGTCCTTGTAGACGACCAGGCCCGTGATGGTCGACCCGGCGGCCACGGACGGGTAGAGGACGTCGTCGCCGTCGGCGACCCCGCCGGCGGTGGTCTTGGCGGCCAGCGGCGAAGACGTCGCGACGCGGGCGCCGGCGGCCACGTCGTTCAGGAAATCGTGGGCGTCCGACTGGACGTAGCCCGAGTCGACAGCCACGACCCTGATCGTGTCGGCGTTCCACGACACCTCGCCCCGAAGCCACTTCTCGCGTCCGGAGGAGTAGAGCTTGTTCACGGCGCGCCCCCCACGTGGAAGTTGCCGGTCGGGTCGCTGAGCTCGAGCATGCCCGCCCACATGGCGCCGGGCAGCGTGTCGCCGTGCAAGCCAATTACGTGTATGTCCTCGGTGACGACCGTGCCGTCGGGCATGGTTAGGACCGCGGTTCGGGTCCCGTCCCCCGTGTTGGTGGGCAGCGTCACGTTGGTCTTCAGGTAGCGGAGGTTCGTGACCAGCTGAGCGTTCGGGTCCGACTGCACGATGCCGTTGTCGTCGACGAGCCCGACTACGAGGAACGGCAGCGAATGGCGGGTCGCGGTCGCCCGCCGCCGATATGGGAGGACTCCCGTCCGACCGGGGATGAGACGGTCGCCGCCGCGCACGTCCGGGTCGTCGTACAGGCTGGCCAGCGACGTGACCGTCCACGCCGGCGTGAACAGGCCGACCCCGTCGATCGACAGCGTCCCGTAGCTCGTGTCTGGAACGAGGGCGTCCGCCCACGGCCCGATCGGAGGGCAGCTCATCGACCGCCGAACCTAGACTGCTGGGACCGCAACTGGCGGACCACGTCGCGTCCCGCGGTGAGCGGGTCGCCCGACACGACGGTCATCTTCAAGTCGCCGGCGACAAGCGACCCGGTGCCCGTGCCGGCGGCGAGCTGGCGGAGCGCGGACGTCAGGCCGTCCGGCAGGCCGCTCGTGCCCGCGGGCGTGTTGAACGACGGGACCGCGCTCATCGCCCCCAGAGCCCTGGTCGCTTCTGGTATCCCAGCGAGAATGCCGCCAGCGAAACCGGCGGGAACCTGCCGGCCGATGTCGAAGAACTTGTGGGACGGCGAGCGGATCGCGAGGTCGGAGTTGACCTTCTTGACGCTCAAGCTGGACAGGTCGCCCAGAGCTGCGAGGACGCCGGGGATGCCTTCGAGGATCGCCTCGGAGATGCCGGCGGTCAGAGCGCCCCCGGCGGCCGTCCCGAGCCGGCCGGTGGCTTCGCGTATCGCGGCCTCCGACTCGCCGAGCTTCTCGCCCGCGGCCCTAACTGCCTCGCCGAGCGTTTCGTTCGCTTCGACCCGAACCGACGCCGCGGTCTCCTGGAAGCCGCGTACGATCCTCGCCTTGAGTGCTTCCATCGACGCCCCGGCGGGCGCGGCCATGTTGAACTGCGACTCGAACGCGGCGACCGCGGCGTTGGCGCCGGCGGCGAGGACGACAGGCAGGTTCGCCGCGGCGTCCCGGACGACGCTCTCGGCGGTCTGCTGGTTGGCGAGCAGCGCTTCGGCGGTCGCTTCGAACGCCGACTGCTGCTCGGCGGTGCCGCCTGCCAGCGCCTGCGCCAACGCGCCGGCGGCTTCTGGGCCCTGTTCGAGCAGGACCCGCACCGAGTCTTCGAGGCCGCGGGCGCTCAAGTCGGCCACGGTCTTGTAGAACCCGTCGATCTTGGCGAGCTGTTCCTGCATCTTCGCGGTGACGGTCGGCAGGTCGAACTCGTCGCCCGCCTCCGTGTCGATCGCGCCGATCGCTGTTCGCACCGACGCGGCCATCGACGGGATCTGCGAGACGAACGAGTCGACGACGCCTCGCATGGCGCCTTCGAGTTGGCGGTCGATTCGGAACAGGTCGACGCGGAGCTGCTCGTTCGCCGACGCGATCGCTTTTGTCGCAGTGTCGTTCGCGTCGGCTATCTCGCCAGCGACTTCGGCGGCGACCTTGGCGTGGGCTTCTTGGGCGGCGGTCACTGTCTGCACTGCGTCTTTGACCGCGTTGAGGGCCGCGGTCTGCTGGGCGGAGATCGCGGTCTGCTCTTCGGCGGCGGCGGCCGCGTTCTTGGTGGCCTCCGCGTCGTCGCCTTGGAACTTCGCTCGGTTCTCGGCGTCGACTCTGCCTCTCTCGTACTCCTCGTGGAGAGCGATCAGCGCCTTGACAAGACCTTCGTGCTCGATCTCGTCGGTCGCGTCTCGCAGACCGTCCTTGAGGTCTTCGATGCTCTTCGAGTATTTGACGGCGCGATTTCCGCCCTCGCCGAGCCCGTCTGCGAAGGTGGTCATGCTGCGGATCAGCTCGAGGACGTCTTCGTCGGTGCCGCCGATGGCCGCGCCGACGTCTTCGGCTGTCAGACCGAACCGGGTCAGCGTGGCGATGTGCTTCGAGCCCAGCCTCTGCTCGATGGCCGCGCCGATCTGCTCGCCTCGTGCTGCGATGTTCTCGTCGATGGCGCCTGTGTTGGCGCCCAATGCTTGGGTGTCGGCGGTGATCGCGGCGGACATGGCCGACACGGCGGCTTCGGCTTCCCGCTGGCGGTTCGAGTAGGACGACCACAGGATCGACAGCGCGGCGACGCCTATGCCGATCGGCCCCAAGGCTCGGGAGGCGCCCTGAGCTGCCCTCCCGAACACCGTCAGCGCCCCGGCGGCGGCCTGAGCTTGGACGTACCCTTTGAGGGTGCCCTGCAGGCGGCCGAGCACCCGGTTGAACACGAACGCTTGGGTGGTGGCGGCGACGAAACCGGGGGGTAGGGCTTCGATCAACGCCAGGAACGGCTGGGCCACCCCGACGATGTTGAGGATGGCGTTGCCGACGCCTTCCAAGACGGGAGGCAAGGCGTCGGCGACCCGCAGGAACATCGGGAGGCTGCGGGTGGCCAGATCGCCGAGGACCGGCGCTAGTTGGCTGATGATCCGCTCGATTACCGGCAGAGCGTCGGCGAGCCCTGTCTTCAGGGCGGGGATCAGCGGGTTGACGCCTTCTATGAGGGCGAGCTGCATGGTGTCCTTGAACGTCGACCACAGGCCGATGAGGGTCAGGCTTTGGCGTTCCATCGCCCCCGCCGCGCCGGGGAACCGTTCCATGCCGTGGATGATCCCGTCGATCGCGGTTCGGGCCGGGACGCCGCCCTCGCCCAGCTTCTTGAACGCTTCGGCGGTGGACACGCCCAGCTCGGCGGCGATCGCGGCGGCGGCGTTGAAGCCGGGCAGCGCGTCGGTGATTAGCTCCAGGTCGCCGACTGTGGCCCGCCCCGAGCCTTGGATGCGGGCGAGGGCGATGGTGACCTTGTCGATTGACTCGCCGCTGGAGCCGAGGGTCGCGGCCACGTTGCCGATCGCGGTGAGGTTGTCGATGACGCCTTCGATGGAGAGGCCCAGGCCGGCGAACCGGCGGGCGGCGACGGTGACCGGCTCGAACTCGAACGGCGTTACGGCCGTGAACTTGAAGAGGGTGTCGATGGCTTCGCCGGCCGCTTCGGCCGACCCGAGGATGCCGGTGAAGGCGACGTCGAGCTGTTCGAGGCTGCCGGCGCCGACGATTCCTTCGGTGAGGCTTTGCCTGAGCCGTTGGGTGATCCCGGTGACGGCGTTGGCGAGGCTGTTGGAGAGCGTGTTGGAGATGAAGGCGGCCGTGCCGCCGAAGCTGCGCTGTATGTCCGTCGCGGCACTGGCGCCTTCGGCGGCCAGGTGAGCGAATGTCGGTCCGGCGGCGTCGTCCATCGCCGCGACCGACGTGTTGACCGACGCGGCCGCGCTCGCGAATGCCCGCGACGCGCCCACCGCCGCGGTTTCGGCGCCGCGGTTGACCGCGTCGAAGGCAGCGCCGCCGCCTGCCCCCAAATCGCCCAATGCTCGACCGAGGACCCCGCGGACCGTGCGGGCCGCATTGGAAACGGCCGAGCTGACCTGGCGGATGAGGGCCGGCTCGAACGAGCCCGACTCGGGCAGGATCTGCACGAACGCCTTCGAGATCGGGCCCTGTTCGGCCACGTCAGTTCCTTTGCAGCCAGGCTAGAACGCCCTGCGATTGGCGGAACATCTCGTCGATGGTAGGACGGTGGACGGTCTTGGCGCGGCCAGCCGAGCTTCGCGTCGCGTGTTGCTGGCCGGCGACGAGCAGAGCCTGGTCGACCTTGCGGCGCTGTTCGGGCGTCGCGCCTCGGACCATGAGGTAGTAGATCAGGTTGAGGAGGCGGCCGAGGGGGAGGGTTCGAGGGTCGATTCGTCGGTCGCAGCAGTAGCCGTCGAACTCGTGCCAGTAGTCGACCGCCCATCGGGCGATGGCGACTGCTGCTCCGTAGGGCGCCCGCCACCGTACTTCTCTTGCACGAGCCGAGTCATGACCTCGAGCGCTTTTTCGAGGCTGATGGTGTGCGGCCCGGGCTTGTTGAAGTTCTCGGCGAACTGCTCGGCTGAAGAGTGGAGCAGCACGCGGTCGAGGAACTCGGCGACGGCCATCGTGCGTTTCAGCACCGCCTCGGGATCCTTGCCCATCGGCAGCGAGGCCAACGTGAGCAGCACCCCGCCCGGCGCTTCGGGGACGGCCTCGTAGGTGAGGCCCTTGAGCTTGAAGGTGATCGGGGGCTTCTCGTCGGGGTCGGTTGCGTCGAAGTCGATGTCGACGGTCATTTGTGCTCCTATCTGAGAGCCTCGAGCGAACGCTCGAGCATGCGAACGGCCTTGCGGCCCTTGATCCGGCGGGTGAACACGAGCCGCCCAGTCTGCTTGTCGGGGAACACGAACACCTTGCCGGGCTGGGCGACGATCACCGCCCGTTTCGGGCCGTGGACGCCGGTGCCCTTCTCCACGTACATGGTGTGGTCCTCGCGGCCCCCGACCCGGCCCTCGGGGCCGTGCGCGCCTTGGACGACTTCGCCGTAGAGGCCGCGGTCGAGGCGTCCCGTGTCGTAGGCCTCGGCCCGGACGATCCGATGCGCGCGGCGGAGCACCCGGTGGACTCGCGGCTTGAGAATTATGGTGGCGACCAGCCCGTTGCGGGCTCGCAGCATGTTGGAGAGGGCCGACCGGTTGACGACGACCCGAGCCGCAGGCATCGTACCGAGGCTACCCCGACGCCTTTCGGACCGCCCCGATCTTGTCGCCCGGCCCCGCCACTTGGCGGGCCTCGGAGAGCGAGCCGACCTCGGACACGGACCCGTCGGAGCTGGTGACGGTGTAGGCGACCCCGGTCTTCGCTCTCGCCTGCGCCGGCCGGCGGTCCTTGCGCCCGCGGCATCCGCAGCCCATCAGTCGCCGTCCCCGACGACCGGCAGAGCGGGGTCGCCCACGTCGACGACCGCTTCCGGCGGCTCGGGCAAAGCCACTTCGATCCGGGTCGGCTGGACGCGGCCCCACGTCTTCGGGATCGTGACCGATAGCGGAAAGGCGACTTCGTCCTGTCGCAGGTTGGGGTTCTTGACGATCCGCAGGCTGCCATCGGCTCGAACGACGAGATAGCTCTTGACGGTGACCGAGTCGGTCACGAGTAGCCCAACGCTTCGGCCAGCGCGACGCGGAGCTGGTCGTCGCTCATCTTGGTGCGGCCCGACACGCTGTGGCGTTGGGCGAGGGCGTAGAGCTCGTCGTGGCGCATGCCCTTCAAGTCGTACGGCTCGTCGGGCGCGGGGGGTGGTGCGGCCACCTTCTTTGGCGCCTGGCGGCGGGTGGCCGTCCCCGACACGTACTCAAGGACTGACCCTTCGACGAGGGCTTTGACCTTGGAGCCTGTTACCCAGGCGATCTTGCCGACGCGGATCGGCACGCTGTCGTCGTAGGCGACGGCCCGGACGAGCACTACGTCACCGTCTTTGGTGCTGTCGCCCAAGACGAACGGGTCGGTGGCTGCGTTGATCGGATTTGCCATGCGCCATAGCCTACGCTGTGCAACGTCACAAAACTGGCACTCTCAGGTCCACAAGTCCGAACTGCTGTCCTGGCCCCTGGTACACTGAGCTATATGGGCTTCCACCAAACGGCAGGTTGTGAATGGCCGAGCTGAGCGCCGACTACGCGGGTCCCAGCCTCCGCTGGGCGCTGCTCCTCGAGGACCACCCGGGGGCGACGCACAAGTTCGAGCTGCGAACCGGTGCCGAGCTGGAGATCCCCGAGGAATGGGGTCGGGACCAGGACTTCTGCGTGGCGACGATCACGTTCCCCCCCGCGTCTGGCCTCGCCCCCGTCACGGCCAGCAAGGCAGTCAACGAGGCCCTCGAAGTCGAACGTTGGGTGCAGGAAGGCGGCCGGAAGACGAAGAAGAAGGTCACGCTCGACAAGACGCCCGAGCTGTGGAACAAGCTCACGACTATGACGCTCGGCCGGGCGCTGAAGCGTGCCGGCTATCCCGACGATCTGCAGGAGTTGAAGGCGTTGATCGTGTGGCGTAGACGCCTGGCCGAGATGTCTGCCTTGGCGATAGGCCCGTCGGTCGAGTCCCGGGACGACGGGGCTGAGCCGGACTTCGACCAAGCCGGCAAAGCCACGGCCGAGCACGTGGGCGAAGACGACGCGGCCCAACCACCGGTGATCGACTTGGACAGCACCGAGAAGCCAGCTGCCGACGGGCAGGACGAAGAGCCCGACGACCTGCTCGGAGAGGTCCGGTCCGCTTTCGGAGCGCTGAGCGGCACGGAGCAGAAGGTGATCCGAGCGTTGGCGAAGCAGCATGGCGTCAACGTGGGCCGTCCCGACACCGCGAGCGCGGCGACTTGGCTGCTGGGGGAGATCGCCAAGCTCGGAGGCCACCAGCCCACACGCCAGACGGACGACGAGGGCGAGGGCGAAGATGCCGACGTGGACCTCGGTTACGGTGGCTAACCGGAGAAGCTACGCCGTCTGCGGGCCGACCGACTGCCCGCACGACGAGCGGTTCGTCCACGAGAACCTGTTCGGCCGGATTTGCGTGCCTAGCGACTTCTCGTTCACGACCGGCCGCTCGCGCAAGGTCAAGCAGGTGCGCATCAACGGGCGCTGGCGCTACCCGGGTGGCTGCTCCGCGATAGTCGACGGGCTGCTGGCGGCGTTCGGCCATGGGTAAACGCCGTCTGGCTCTGCCGTGGCCTGCGTACAAAGGAGCCAGGTGCTTCAGATGCAATCGTCCGGCTGGGGACCGGCGCTGCAGTAAGTGCGGCAAGGCGACCTGCCGGTTCTGCGTCAGCCACGGTCACGGCCATGGGTAACCCCGATCGTCTCGAAGCGCTCCGCCGGCGGGAGCTCGACCGGCTTGAGTCGAACCCGCGCAAGCAGCCGTTGCGGAGCGGGTCGATCGTGCCGGTCGTCGGTGTGTCGTTCGCGACCTGGCCGGACGGCTCGCCGGCGTACCCGGAGAACGTCGAGATCCTCGATCGAGCGCAGTTCGTGGCGTTGTGGCGGGGCGAGGAGCCCGAGCCCGCGCATGTCACGCTGGTCAGACAGCCCGACAACCCGGTCGACGCGAACGCCATAGAAGTGCGCTGCCAACTCGGCCCCGACCCGCGGGCCGTGCCGCTTGGCCACCTGCCGAGAGCAGTCGCTTGGCGTCTCGCGCCCGAGCTCGACGACGGCGTTCCGTGGGTGGCCGAACTGGTCGGCGTGCGGACTAACCCTCATCATCCGGACCGGCCCGGCGTCGACGTGCGCTTGGTGCGAGCATGAAGGCCTACCGAGGCCACAGCGACGGCGCTAGCGGGGCGCACGTGGTCGAGGTCCTCGAGGACGGCGAGCTGGTCGCCCTCCTGCAGCATCACGCCAAGCACAGTCCGACTGGCATCTCCTGGGGATATTCCGGTTCCGGCCCGGCAGACCTTGCCCGGTCGCTGCTCATCGACCATCTCGGCGGCGCAGCCTGGTGCCGGCACTGCAAAGGCGCGGGCCACGTGGCCTTGGTGGCTGTCCGCGTGGCCGAGACGGGCGAGCTGTTCGGCTACGTCGAAGAAGGCCACGTCGCAGCCGTCCGAGCCGAGACGGGCGAGGTCGCCTTCGCCCCCTCCGACCGCACGCAGCAGTGCTCGGAGTGTTGGGGCGAGAAGACGTCCTTCCAGCCCGGCCTGTACCAGCAGTTCAAGTTCGACGTGATCGCCAAGCTCCCACAGCACGGCTCGTGGACGTTGACCGCCGCCCAGGTCGCCGACTGGCTGATGAAACACTGAGCGACTTGCTGCGAATCGCATCCACCCGCCCCGAATCGCTCCGATCTATCGTGGGGGGCGGTGGCCGACGACACGAAGGACACGTGGGACCGCTCGGCCTTCCTGACGATCGAAGAGGCCGCCGCGCTGCTGAAGATCCACCCGGCGACGGCCAAACGGCTGGCCCAACGAGGCGAGCTGAAGGGCGCCATCAAGATCGGCGGCGTCTGGCGGGTCCGTTCGTCGGTGATGAAGGAGCTCGGCTATGTCTGACCGGCCGGCCGAGGCCGACGAGGACCCCGACGAGATCTGGCTGCCGGACGAGACGCGCGTCGGCACCGTCCCGGTGCTCGACGAGCTGAGCGGCCAGACGGTCATGGTCGCGTGTCAGTTCATCGAGACGGGCGGGCCGGTGCTCACGGTCGCCTTGCGCCCCGAGGTCGCCCGCCAGGTCGCGCTGGCCATGCTGGGCGTGTACGGCGAGGTGGCCGCCGCCCAGCCCCGGTCGCTGCGCCTGACGGCTCCGACAAGCGTCTCGAAGCAGGACGCCGCGATGCTGCTGCTCGACATGATGAACCACGACGTCGGCCCGGTCGACGCCGACCATCTGCATGCCGACCATCCCGTCGGCCATCGGCTACCCATCTGGGTGGCTCACCTGTCCCCCCCCGAACGCCGCGCCCTGCACCGGGCCCTGCACGACCAAGGAGCAGAACATGCCTGACGAACGTCCCGTGGAAGAACTCGTGCCCTTCCATGCTTGGCTCGAAGATCACCGCAACGGCCGAGCGTCGATCGAGCTGGCCGAGGAGCTGGCGACCGTGCTGCAGGCGGTGCAGGACACCGGCAAGAAAGGCCAGCTGAAGTTGATCCTCGAGATCGACCCCAAGGGCCGTACGATCGTCGTCACCGACCGGGTCGAGACGACCGTGCCGAAGCACGACCGGGAGGCTGCGGTCTACTTCGTGAGCGGGAGCGGCAGCCCCGTGAAGCATGACCCGAACCAGATGAGGGCCGACTGGTACCCCGACCCGGAAACGGGCGAACGCAAGTTCGGTGTTGTCCAACCGGACGGCACCCCTGTCGAAGTGGAAAGGACACGCAATGGCCAAGGGTGAAGTTGAAGCCGCCTACGAGGCATGGATTGAGCGGGAGCACCTGCGGGAGAAGGAGCTTGAGCCGGGCAAGGTGTACGCCTTCGTCCTGCCCGGCAGCGGGGACCGGCCGTACTCGCTGCAGATGGTCGACACGTGGCGGGAGAACGACCGGCCTCGCCGCGCCGTGGGAACGATCGAAGCGTCGTCCGCAGCCGGCTTCGTCAACGCCGTCAAGCGGGTCGATCCTGTCGACTACGGCGTCTACGCCAACTTCGCCAGGGAGCAGCTCGTCGCCGTCTTGAACGACGACACGCCGACTGGGCCCGGATGGCGGGACCATCGTGTCGAGCTGGTGCTGGAACCCTCCGTGGAGTGGCGCCACTGGTTCGACAACCAGGGCCTGAAGGACCAGGAGGCTTTCGCGGAACTCATCGAAGAAGGCCTCCCCGACATCGTCGAACCGGCGGCGGCCACGATGTTGGAGCTCGCTCAGACGTTCGAAGCGTCCCTGTCGGGCCGGTTCAAGCAGGCCGGTCGCCTCGCCAACGGCGTCCGCCAGTACGTCTTCGAGGAGGACGTCGACGCCAAGGCTGGCCACGGCGGGACGATCGACATCCCGGAGAAGTTCACGATCCGGGTGCGGCCGTATGTCGGATCGGAGCCGATCAGCGTCGAAGCCCGCCTGCGTCACAAGGTGCGGGACGGGAAGCTGCAGATCGGCTATCTGCTGGTCCGACCCGAAGACGTGAAGGCGAAGGCGTTCGAGGGCATCGTCGTCGAGGTGGGCGACACGCTCGATGTGACCGTCGTTGAGGGTTCGGCGCCCCCGCCGGCGACCCCATGAGAGACGCATTGTTCCGCCGCTCGGTCCCGGCCGGAGAGGTCCGCCCGGGGGACCTGGCCGAGGTGTCCACGCCGCGTGGCGGGACGGCGCTCGTTCGGGTCGAGGCTGTCCAGATCGAGCTGACCGAGGTCGTTCTCGTTGGCCAGCCGTTGACCCGTACCTCGGGAAGGCGGCAGGCCGCGCGCTTCGGGCACGACCAGACGGTCGACGTCATCGCCGACGCCGCTACTACGGACAGTCTGCTGGATGCCATAGCGTCGCAGGCGTCCGGCAATTGGTCGAAGGAAGAAGACGGTGTGGTCTTTCGGTCAGTGGACGGCTGGAAGCTCACGTTGCAGTGGTGTGTCGGCTTGCCCGAACATCGGGCTCTCCCCGAGCTCCAGGACAGCGGAGGGTAGATCATCGTGGTGGGCTCGGACTCGCAACGCCTTGGCCTCCTCCGGGCCCAGCTGGCGCTGTTGGGCCCGGAGGTGGAGGACGAGCCGACCGCGACGACCCTGCAGAAGAAGAAGCTGCTCGACGACATCGCGCTGCTCGAGGCCAGGATCGCCGGCGAGGTGGCCAGCCACGACGAGCGCAAGCCGTACAAGGACTGATCGTGCCGGTCAACGCCGACGACCTCCCGCCCGAGGTGCGCGCCAAGCTCGGCCTCGGACCAGGGTCCGGCCGGAAGCGGCCGCGGCTTTCTCGCAAGAATGTCGAGGGCGGCGAGACGCCTTACGAGTGCGTGGCCTGCGGCGAGCAGTTCCCGTCGTTCGACGGGGTGGCCGGTTGGGAGGCCCACTCTAAGAGGTCGGGCCACCGTCGAGGGCAAGCGGTGCTAGGCGACCGTGGCCTTGCGCCGATTGACGCCAAAACCGAAGTCCCCGCCAGGCCACAACTTGAGCAACTCGGCGAACGTGATTCGGCACCGCCCGTCGACTCCCCACCCGGCGCTCCAGCTGTTCTGGACGGTGAAGTAGGAGCGTAGATAGTCGACCGAACCGTCGGGGGCCTTGACGATCTTGACGGCGACGACGCACACGCAATGGCCACCGGAGATGCGGCCGACCGGGTGGATGAACCCGTCGGCGTCGGGAGCGAACATGCCCTCGTACCAGTCGACGCCGATGACCGCGGGACCCCAGTAGCCGACTCCGAGGACGAGGTCGTCGAAGGTGAGCGCCCAGCGGAAGCCGTCTATGAGCTGCAGGTCGCGGACGACCTTGAAGCCGGCCAGGACTGACGTGCCTTCGTATTGAGGGTTGGCTCCGGGGAATGCTCCGCCTTCCCACTCGTCCTGCCGTTGGGCGGGCCAGTAGACGTTCTCCCGGCACCAGTCCATCGTGACGCCGGACACGACCCCGGGGCGGGCGGCGAGGTCGTGGCCCAGGCCAGCGCCGACGCACGCTCCTTCTCGGCCTTGGTTGAGTCGCAGGTCGAGGTGGTAGGTGTAGCTGCGCGGCCCGTACTGCTTCGCCTCCTTGGGCAGCGCAGCACGAATCGGGTAGGCGAGCGACCGAATGTCGACTTGGCGGACGCGGTCCAATCGCGGGTCGAGGGTCGACTGCCCGCCCTTCAGCAAGATCGGCGTCGTGTCCATGCGATTCCCTCCAGGGGAGCTAGTCGTCGCTTTCTGCTTCCTGCACGGCCGAGAAGCCGCTGACGATGAGGTCGGCCGCGATCAGCAGCGTGGCCCACTTGGCGTTCCCGGTGCGGATGAGGTCGAGGGCGACAGCGATGAAGGTGATCATGCCGCCGACGAGCAGCAGCCACGCTGCGGGCCTCTCGAGACGCCCGAACAGTCGCAACACGCGCCGACGGACTCGCCGAAGCTGCCGGTTCATCCTGCTGTGAGGACCCCTCGGCGAATGAACCCATGGTAGCCGTCGGCTGATATCGAGCCGGCCCCGGCCGCGCAGGTGCGTCCGTCCTTGGAGACGTGCCAGGTGGACGGGTCGTCGTTGTCGCCCTCGAACACCCAGCATCGGTGTTCGGTGTCGTCGGGCAGGCCACAGTTGCGGGCCCGGCCGTCGATCGTCCACTGGTGGCCGTTGGGGAGCACGACTTGGTGGTGGCGGCCGTCGCAGTTCGTCCAGTTGCCGAGGTAGCAGGTGCCGTCGTCGCGGTGCTCTTCGCCTGGCTCGACGACCCACGCGCAGCCGGGCTCGAGCTTGCCGCTCGGCGTGTTCCAAAGCCACTGCACACTGCCCGCATGGCGGTGGTCGGGTGCCGCCTCGGGATCGAACGCGACGCCGCAACGCTCGCACGCGTCCGGGTGGACGTCCTGCCAGCCGGCCGGAATGTCGTCGCCTTCGTAGCCCTCGGCGTAGGCGACCCGGCCGACGTGGAGCTTCGAGCCGCCTATGCAGTCTCCGTCCCACATGACCGTCGCCTGCGGGTAGCCCCCGACCCTCTCGGCCTTGTGGAGCGGGATAGCCGGGTAGGCCATCAGCCGAGTGTACCGTCCAGCCCCGGCGGATGTTCGCCTCCGCGGGACCAGCGGAACACTCGGTCTCCGAAGGTGAGCACCGCTTCGATGAGGCGGTAGGCGACGATCGACAGGCCGCCCAGGCCGGCGGGGGCGTTCGTCCCGCCCGAACCGGAGCCGGTGGCGTCCAACGACATGACGGTTGTGGCCACGACCCCGTAGACGGCCAGGCCGGCGATGGCTATCAGCCCCAGGCCGATCACGGATAGCACCACGAACGTGCCCTGAGGAAGCTCGCGGGGGCGACCAGCCCGATCTTGGGGGATCGTCCACGTGAAGACCCGCAGGATGTAGGCCAGGACGGCGTCGATGAGGCGGTAGGCGACGATCGAGAGGGCTCCGATCCCGGCCGGGCCTTCGACGACGGTGTCGACCTGGTCGGCCGAGCGGGTGGAGACGAGGACGAGGCCCCACACCGCCCCGCCTGCCATGCCGTTGAGGACGGTGCCCAACAGGCCGAGGACGAAGAACGTGCCTCGAGGAGGCGGAACGTCTAGGAGCTCTACCTGCGCCCTGCTCCGTCGGCGCCGAGGTTCGAGGGGCGCCGCCACCGCCCGAGCTTATCCCCAGGCTTATCCCCATCCCGGTGAAAACTACGGGCGTGTAGTTCTGGCGCCCACCGCCACAGTGCGCGACGATCGTGGCGTGCAACGCGAAACAGCCACCGGCATAGGACCCGGTGGCTGTCAGAAGATGAGCGTCCCCGAGATCTGCCAAGACAGGAGTCGCCTAGGGCCACTGTAGCGCGCCGCGCCGCCCGAGGAAAGCCCCCTTCGCTGGAGAGCTTCTTCGAGCGCGCCCCGACGCCAGAGCCCGGGCAGGGCCCGACGACAGCAACAGCGGATCGCCGGCAGTGAGGAGGGTCCCCGTACGCGAACTGGGACCGAGCTTCGAGCTCGGGCGACCGTCGAACCGAGTGAGGAACTGCAGGAGGCCCAGGAGCCCGTTCCGCAACGGGTGCACGCGCACGCGCGACCGCGGCCACTGCCTCACCGCCCGTCGACGGTTCCAGCATGGTGTGACATTCGAGCTAAAGATTTTGGTGGGAATGTCACACCGGCTGGCCACCCACGGTCTGAGGCCACCGAAGAAAGGCAGCAGGGGCGCGCCTTCGGGCGTGTGGTGAGTCGGCGTACCCGTGGCCTGAGCGGCCAGCACCACCCGTCTCTTCGCACCCGGGAAGGTCAACGGCAGCGGACGCCTTGCGGCGGCTGTTTACCTCTGTCCCACCCGCGAGGGGACGGACGCCTCGCGGGGTTGCCGCCGCCCATAGGCGAAAGACGTGACAGGGGGAACGCGAGCGTTATGATTGCGCGGTGATGACCTGGCGGTACGACGGCGATGGCTGATCAGCTCATCGTCCGCCTCGACCCGAAGCTCCACGAAGCCCTCCGCTTGTGGGCCAAGAGGGAGCAGCGGTCGATCGCCGCGCAGGTGCGGGTCGTGTTGGCGGGCGCGGTGCCCCAGGAGTTCTTGGAGCAGGCTGCCTACGAGGGAGGCGACGAGTGCGAGCGTTGATCACCGGCGGCAACGGGTTCATCGGTCGCCACCTCGCCGTAGAGCTCGACGCTCGGGGGCACGACGTGATGGTTGGCGACCTGGAGGCGAAGTTCTGGCCAGTCGGCGGCTCGTGTGGCGTGCTCGACGTGTGCAACCCGGACAGCCTGCTGCCTGCGTTCAGGCAGTTCAAGCCCGAGGTCGTGTTTCACCTGGCCGCTCAGGGCGACGTAGGCCAGTCGTTCGCTCGGCCGGTCCATACGATCGACCTGAACGTCACGGCCACCGCCCGGGTGTGGGATGCCTGCGTTCGGACCGGGGTGCGCAAGATCGTGTTCCCGTCGACGTGGATGGTGTACGGCCCGCCGCACACGTGGGACACGTTCGACGGCCGCATCCAGAAGTCTTCGCCACGGCGTCCGCTCACGCCTTACGGGATAAGCAAGAACGCTGCGGGCGAGTTGCTGTTGAGCCTGACTCTCTGGTCGAGCGGTCCTCAAGCAGCAGTGCTGTACCTGGGCAACGTCTACGGTCCCGGCGGCAGCAACATCGTCCAGGACCTGCTCGCGGCTCGACGTCTCGGTCAGACGTTTAGGCTCTTGGAGTCGTGGCGCGACTTCGTACACGTAACTGACGTCGTTGGCGCCATGATCGCAGCCGCCGAGTTCGACGGCTCGCTGGACGTTCACGTCGCCACCGGTGTGGCTACGGCCGTCAGCGAGGTTGCACTGATGTTGGGTGCTCCGTTCGAGATGAAAGCCGCCGAACCCCTCGACGGACGGGTTGCTCTCGACGTTCGAGCCGCGGAACAGATGCTGGACTGGAAGCCGCAGATCTCCCTTGAAGCCGGGCTCGCCGCCCTGACGGCCGCCCGTTGATTGTCCTGACTCCTGGTACAATGAGGTCATGGCACTTCACTCCACTCACGAGGTCGAGCTGCCGGTCGACTCGATCGAGCCGGAGGACAACGACCGCAAGCAGTTCAACGAGGACGCTCTGATGGCGTTGGCCGGCTCGATCGAGAAGGTCGGGCTCGTACAGGCCATCCGCGTCCGCCCTCGAGACGCCGGCGGCTATTGGCTGGTTGCCGGCGAGCGGCGCTGGCGGGCCCACAAGCTGCTCGGGCTGCCCCAGATCCGGGCGATCGTGGTCGACAAGGACGCCCGCGACGCGAAGATGGAGCAGCTGGCCGAGAACAAGGCCAGGGTCGACCTGAACCCGATCGAGGAGGCCAGAGCCTACGAGCAGCGGATCCGCGAGTTCGGAGAGACGGTCGACTCGATCTCCGCTGCCTGCGGTGTGCCGCCCGCGACGATCAGATGGCGTCTCGACCTGCTGAAACTCGCCCCAGAGGTGCAAGACCTGATCGCTTCCGGCCAGCTTCGCCACACGATCGGCGAGGCCCTCGTCGGCCTCGACTCCGACCGGCAGCGGGCCGTGTTGAAGACGATCGGCCAGGAGAACCTGAACCTCGACGAGTTGTGGAAGCTCACCGAGCGGTTGAAGAACGAGATGCGCGAGCAGACGCTCTTCGACCCCGCCCAGTTCGAGCTCGTGCAGGACGAGTACGTCGCCGACGCCAAGAAGAAGAACGTGGCTCTCACCGCCCGCCAGTGGGCTGCGCTCGCACACGACCTCGTCGTCGCCATGACCAGGAACGACCTCGTGTGGGCCATGCTGGTCGAAAGCGACGAAGAGGTCCCGGTGCTCGTCGATCGGGCCAAGGAAGTCGTCGATTACCGCTACCGCCTGATGAACAAGGAGCCCGAGTGGCAACAGACGCCGAACTGATCAAGGATCTCGACGATCTGCTGTTCTTGGTCGTCACGGGCGAGTACGACTTGAGTGATCCAGCAACCCGAGATAGGTTCGCGCGGAGTTGGCTGGCCGAGCACGAGGTTCTCGACGACCGCTCCGCCGAAGTCATCGCCTGCGACGCCTACGTCGCCGGCATGGTCACGAAGGTGCTGTACGACGACTCGTCACTCTTCCAGTTCGAAGAATGTGACGGACGAGAGGCCAGCGCCATCTTCTGGTTGCGCCGCCCGGTTTACCGCCCGCGGTTCACGATCACTGTCCGCACGCTCGACCCGGAACCGGAGTTCTGAATGATAGAGAGGACTTCATTGACGCGTCTCGCCTTCTGTGACATCGAAAGCACGGGCCTGTACCCGCACCTGGGCCATGAGGTGTGGGAGGTGTACCTCGTCGTACGCACTCTCCCCGATGCCGAGGGCAAGGCGCCGCCCGACGTCGAGCGCCACTGGTTCCTGCCGGTCGACCTCGGCCGCGCCGATCCGGTCGCGCTGACGATCGGCGGGTTCTATGAGCGGGCGCCCGGCTACCGGTCGCGGGCCAAGCAAGCCACCGAAGACGGGTCATGGAGCGACCCGGCCGACTTCGCCCGCACCTTCGCCACGTTGACGCACGGCGCGCAGCTCGTCGGCGCGGTCCCGTCGTTCGACGCGTCGTTCCTCGCGCCGCTGCTCCGCAAGCACGGCGGCTGCCCGGGCTGGAACTACCATCTGATCGACGTCGAACAGCTCGCGTGGGGATGGCTCCACGGACGTCGGGCGCAAGCATCGAAGTCCGTTGCCGGTCCGCTTTCATCGGCTGAACTCCGGGCGCTCGACGCGGCGATCAAGGCTATCGGCCTGCCGTTCGAGTCCGAAGAGCTGTCCCGCGCGTGCGGTGTCGACCCCGAGCGGTTCCCGAAGCACACGGCCGAGGGCGATGTGCGGTGGGCCATGGCCCTGTACGACGCGGTGGTCGGCTCGTGATGGAGCCAGCGTTCGACGCACGTCGGTTCTCGACGCCCGAGGAACAGAAAGGTTGGTTTGCTGCATTGGCTCGCACGGTCGCTGTGGACTTCGACGGGGTGCTGCACCCTTACACCGAGGGCTGGGTCGGATCGGTTCCGGCCGACGAAGAGCCCGTGGAAGGGGCCAGGGAGTTCCTCGGTCGCCTTATCGAGAACGGCTACCGAGTGGTCGTGTTCTCCGCGCGGTGCGATCACGAAGAGGGGATGGCGGGCACGCGCGCATGGCTCGCCAAGTACGGCCTGATGAACTGGGTCGACGACGTAACCTGCCAGAAGCCTGCCGCGGTCGCCTACATCGACGATCGTGCTGTCCGTTTCCGAGGCGACTGGAACGAAGTCGCTGAAGGTGTGGCCGAACTCGCCGAGGGCCGAGCCCATAGAGCCGGCCGATGATGAACCAGACCGACGCCGAACGGATGGCCTTTTGGTCCAGCTACTACGATGAGGTGATCGAGTCGACCGAAGACTCGGCCACGCTCGACTACCCGACATCGAGAATGCAAGTGGAGATCCTCGCCTCGGTGCTGAAGCTGTCCGGCCACCTGCCCGGCGCCATCGCCCTCGACGCGGGCTGCGGCCGAGGCCAGCTGGCGGTGATGGCAGCCCAGCTCGGCGCCGACGTCGTCGCTTTCGACTACTCGCAGGCGATGATCGACAGCAACGTGAAGCGATGGCCGGACGTGAAGGTCGACTGGCGGGTCGCCTCGCTGGCCGATCCGGAGAGCGATTGGTTCGCCCCCGGTCTGTTCAACATCGTCTGGTGTGTCGAAGCTCTCCACGTCGTTCCGACCGGCGACGCGCTGCGCCAGCTGTGGCGTCGCGTCGCCCCCGGCGGGCGGCTCGTCAGCGTGTTCACTAACACCGACAGCCCGATCGCCGCGGCGGCCACCTGGAGGAACGAGGGCGTGCCCTACTACGGCATCGGCGCAGCCGGCCTGAACCCGATGCTGCGCTCGCTTGGCGGAATCGCGACGTTCCGCGTACAGGGCTTGCACTGGGCCGACGACCAGCGCATCGAGGTGTTCGACTCGCTGAGGTCGTACGTCGACGACCCGCCGCCGTACGATTGGGCTCTGTGCGTCGTGAAGGCGTCGTGAAGGCATTGGGCGACGGGTTCTTTCGACAGCCCCTCCGGGTCGAGAGTGGACTACGCAACGCGTGGCTCGTCAACCTCTGGCGTATGCGTCGGGTGGCCGAAGACGGCGTGACCGTCGACTACTTCGTGCGCAGAGGGCACGTCGTGATCACGCGCATCCGAATGGCGCTGGAAACGTGACCGGCGATCGGCCGGACGAGCCTGAAGGTGCAGGCTGCGGCTGCGGCGCGGCGTTCTTTCTGGCGGGGCTGGCGCTCGTCGCCGTGTTGGCGCTGCCCAACGACGTGCTCGGCGTGATCGCGAAGCTCGCCGTTGTCGTCGGTGTCGCGATAGTGGTCCTGTGGGCGGCCAGCGAAGATGATTGAACCCTCGGAAGTCGAAGAACTCCGCCCGCCGTTGAAGACGATGTCGCTCGTCAACCTCGGCATTGTGCGCGGCTCGCCCCTCGGTGGACTCGGCGTCTTCTCGGGCTTGACGTACGAGCGGAGTGACATCGTCGAGGTCGCCCCCCTGATCTTGATCTCGCCCGAAGACCGGCCCGCGGTCGACAACAGCGTGCTGTACCACCACATGCTGTGGGACGTGCCCGAACCGGGCTGGGCGGTCATCATGGGCGGCTTCGGCTCGTTCTACAACCACGCCGACGACCCCAACTGCGTGTACGTCCCCCAGCCCGGGACGCGGTTCCTGCCGTTCGTCGCCCGCCGCCTGATCGTCCCCGGCGAGGAGCTGACGATCAGCTACGGCAGCAACATCTGGTTCGACAAGAAATGACCGCCCACTGGACGGACTACTACGCCCAGGTCGCACGCCAGGGCTGCGACACGCTCGACTTCTCGACAGCCCGCCAGCAGATGGAGACGTGGTTCGCCGCGTTGAAGCTCGCCGGCGAAGTCCAAGGGCGTCGTGTGCTCGACGTCGGCTGCGGCCGCGGCCAGTTCACCGCCCTGCTGCACACGTTGGGCGCCGACCTGGCCTACGGCGTCGACGCCACCCCCGAACTCGTCTTCGATGCCCGCCAGAGGTGGCCAGGATGCGACTTCGACGTCCTCGAACTCGACGACCTCCGCTACCTCAAGCCCGGCCGCTTCGATCTCGTCACCTGCCTCGAGGTGCTCCACGTCGCCGAGCGAGCCTCCGACGCGGTCGTCGACCTGTGGCGCCTCGTCGCCCCCGGCGGACGCATGGTCGTAGCCCTGTGGAACCTCGACTCCCCGTTCCAAGACGTCGAGCTGTGGCACCCGCCGGACGCGCCGTGGAGCGGTCTCGACGAGGCCGCCATCAACCCAACGTTGCGGCGCATGGCTGGCCTCGTGTCGTGGCGCGTGCAAGGCCTGCATGTCGCCGACGATCAGCGAGTCGAGGTCTTCGACTCGCGACGAAACTTCGACCCGATGCCGTTGTCTTGGCTCGTGGTAGGAGTGAAGTCGTGACCGTGCGAAGGAGTGAACCATGAGCCCTCAGGAGATCTCGCCGAAGCTGTTGTCGTGGGCGTCGGAGGTTGATCCGAACACGATCGAGCAGGCGGACCGGGCGAGTCGACTTCCATTCGTCGAAGGGCATATCGCGCTGATGCCTGACGCCCACTTCGGGATCGGAGCCACTGTCGGCTCGGTGATCCCTACCCGCGGCGCAATCATCCCCGCCGCGGTAGGTGTGGACATCGGCTGCGGCATGATCGCCGTCGAGACCCGGCTCACGTCGCGTTCACTGCCCGACAACCTCGGCCCGCTGCACAACCTCATCCGCGAGGCCGTGCCTGCCGGCCTCGGCCAGGCACACGACCCCGCCGTTGGTCTCGCCGACGGAGGTCGGCACTGGCCGCGCGACATCGGGCCCGCCACGCTCATGAACGAGAAGCAGGCCAAGCGGGCGGCTCTGCAGTTCGGCACCCTCGGCTCCGGCAACCACTTCGTCGAGGTGTGTCTGGACGAACGCGACGTCGTGTGGGTCGTCCTCCACTCCGGCAGCCGCGGCATCGGCAACGAGCTCGCCCGCATCCACATCGACAAGGCCAAGGGCCTGATGAAGACGTACTTCCTCGACCTCGAGGACCCCGACCTCGCCTACCTGTCCGAGGGCACCCCGGAGTTCGACGCCTACATCACCGACATGCTGTGGTGCCAGGCGTACGCCATGGGCAACCGCGAGACGATGATGGACGCCGTCCTCGCCAGCCTCAAGGACTTCCTCGATGTCGCCGTCGCCGTCGAACTCGACCGGATCAACTGCCACCACAACTTCACCCAGCTCGAGCACCACCACGGCAAGAACTTGTGGATCACCCGCAAGGGGGCGATCAAGGCGGCCGACGGCGACCTCGGTGTCATCCCCGGCTCGATGGGGACTCGGTCGTACATCGTCAGTGGCAAAGGCAGCTCGGCGTCTTACAACTCCTGTTCGCACGGAGCCGGCCGGCGCATGAGCCGCGGCCAGGCTCGTCGGACACTCACCCCCGAGTCGCTAGATGCCGTCATGGAGGGCAAGGCGTGGAACCACGACGCCAATGGCCTGCTCGACGAGCACCCCGACTCGTACAAGGACATCGACCAGGTGATGGCAGACCAGGCCGATCTCGTCGAGGTGCGACACACGCTGTCGCAGATCCTCAACTACAAGGGAACGTGAGGATGGCATCGAAATCGGTTGGCCAAGTGCGCCCGCTATGCGTACCATCAGGGGTCGGCGGGCGGAGACCACAGCCAGGTACAAGGGCATGTTCCCTAAACGTGCTGGCAAGCCGGAGCTGGGTGAAGTCGGGTTCGTCCCGGCAGAGGACGGCATCCGGGCTGTGGCCTAAGAACGAGGCGTCGCCACACGCCTACTCCGCCCGCCCCAACGCGAGTAAAGCGTGATGAGCGCCCAGCGGGCGAGGCCCAGCGTGTGGGACTACATGCCGCCGCCCAAGCAGCGGGAGCACCGTCCTGACCCGACTGTGAACCTGCCGGTAGGCGACGAGCTACAGGCCGAGCTGGTGGCGGCCATAGGCGCACGCCTGGCCCTCGGTGAGCGCCACACCCACGCCAAGCGGGGCGGGGGCTGCGACACGTGCGCCGAGGCCGCCGCCGACACGGTGGTCCGCTACCTGGAGCGCAACACCCGCGTCGTGCAGTCCGACGCGCTGGCACCCGAGGAACATGCCCGAGCGCGGGCCGCCGCGAAGGCCATGCCGTACTTGGGCAGCAGCCGCTACCTGCGCCTGACTGGAGACCTGGGAGCGCACCCCGACCATCCGACCGTCGATGACCTGCTCACCGACCTGGAGACCATCGGCGCCGGCCTGCAGGTCATCGCTGAGCAGGACCAGGCGCGGGAGGCCGAGCTGCGCCGCTATCGCGAGTGGCGTAAGGCTGTCAATGGTTTGGCGTCCGCCATCGTCGAGGAGATCGAACAGCTCGACCCGCGCACACCCGACGAGGAAGGCGACGATGACTACTGACGAGCGGGCGGCTAGGCGTGTCTACAAGTACCCGCTCCTGTTGGCCGCCGGACCACAACAGGTTGAGATGCCAATCGTCGCCACCGTGCTCCATGTCCACGAGCAGAACGACCGCCCGGTCCTGTGGGCGGAGGTCAACACCTCGGCGCGGCTGACGACGCGCACGTTCGCTGTTTTCGCCACCGGGGAGGACGTGCCCGTCGGCTGGCGCTACGTCGGTACCGTCCACGTCGGTTGGACCACATGGCACGTCTTCGAGGAGCCCGACCGTGGCTGACCGGGCGAGGCAAGCGTGATCGTCTCGATCGTCGAGGAGTGGCCGTGGGCTCGGCATCCGCATCAGACGCCGTCGTGGTATCGCGCGTTCGCGTCCCTGGCGATCTGTGTTCGAGCGACCGACCGACGTGGTGGGGTGATCGTGCCGCTCGCCGTGGACGGCGAGCGTGCGGCCAGCCTCGGATATGGCGGGCCGATCGCCTGGGGTGATGCTTACAGCCAGATGGTCGGGTTCCAACGGGTCATGTCGAAGCTGCTTGAGTTGGGGATCAAGAGGTGCGACCTGCGGTGGTGCCCCACCGAATCCCACCCGGTGATCGAGGGCTCGCCGGTCGACCTCGGCCCGACGATCGTCATCCCGCTCGCCCGTGACACCAAGACGATGTGGGATGCGCTGCACCCTTCGGTGCGCCGCGACGTGACCCGCGCCCAACGGGCCGGCTATCGGAGTGGCGCGTGGCTGATCAACGACCTGATGCCCGATGACATCAAGGAGGCGTTCAACGCCTCCTACGCCCAGCAGTTCGGCATCAACACGGATGCCGTCGACCAGGCGCGCAAGTTGGCGGCTGATGGTCGTCTCGACGTGTGGATCGAAGTGGTCACCGTCGAAGGCGAGTTCGCGGCCGGGCAGATCGTCGTCCAACACGCAGGCACCCTCGAAGTGATGACCGCCACATGCGCGCCCGAGCACCGTCACATGTCTCCATTGAAGGTGGCCGACTGGTCGGTCATCGCTCGCGCTGGCGTCGGCGGAGCCTCGGTCGTACATGTCGGCGGTGCTGCGAGCACCGGTGACGTCGAGGACGGCCTGATCGCCTACAAGCGGCGTCTGGGCGGCGAGGAACGTCGCGACGTCTTGTACCGGATCGACGTGGAACATTTCGTCGCCCGCCTCGACGTGAAGGAGTGCGATGGCTGCACCTAGGAAGCCCAAGGCGTCAGCGTCGATGGCTGTGGTCGAGGTTCCGGTCGAGGAGCTTGTGCCCGACGACAAGAACGCCCGCCGCGGGGACGTCGACGCCATGATCGAAGCGCTCATCGAGTTCGGGCAGCACAGACCAGCGGTCGTTCAGGCTGGCACGAACCGGGTGCTGGTCGGCAACCACATGCTGCTCGCCGCCAAGGCGTTGGGCTGGAAGACGATCGGCGTCACCTACGTCGACGACGACGACGAGAAAGCCGTCCGCCGAGCCCTCGCCGACAACCTCGTCGCGGATCGCGCCAAGTGGGACCAACGTCAGCTCGACGTGCTGCTGCGCGAGTTGGGCGACAAGGCCAGCTCGCTCCCCGGTGTGGACGACAAGATGCTCGAACGGTTGCTCACCGACGTGACCGAGGCAGAGGCGCCGCCCGTCTTCGAGATCGTTGCTCGCCCGATGGAGGGCTACAGCTACGTCGTGATCGTCAGCACGAACGAGATGGACGCCGCCTGGTTGAACGAGACGATGAGCGTGCGGGCCATGAAGTCGTACAAGGCGGACCGCGTCGGCCGATCTCGGGTGTTGACCGTGGCCGACTTGAAGAAGGCGTTGAACGCGGCCATCGCACGAGGAGAACCGATTGTATGAGCGACGGATACACCCAGGCTGACGAAAACCCGCTGTTCGAGATGATGCGCGACGCGCTGCTCGACTCGATGAACAAGCGACATGCGTGGGCTTGTGACCACCTCGATGATGCTCGGCTCACGCACGAAGCTCGGCTGTGGCGGGGTATGTCCGCCTACGACGTCTATGTTCTGGCCGACAGCATCACCGAGCAGTTCCTGGAGGACGTGGATGACGAAGACGCCATAGTTGTGGCGAATGATGTGCTTCAGCATGGTGACGAGTGATCTTGCTCGAGCCGGACGTGACGCCGGAGCCCGATCTCACGGTCGTGGTGCCAAGCTACGGTCGACCTGGCCGGGTGTTGGTGGCCAAGATGTTGCACCCGGCCGACTTCGTCGTCGTCGTCCCACCCGACCAGATTGATGTCTACCGCGCTGCCCAGCCCGACTTGACGTACGTCGAATACCCGCTGCCCGAGGGCGACATGAGCCGCAAGTGCGGGTGGATGTACGAGACGTTCGGTTCTATGCTGATCCTCGACGACGACCTCGACCGCGTCGACCACAACGAGCACGTCGCCGGCGAACCGCAGTGCCGCCTCGACAAGGACGAGGCTATCGCCGTCTTCCACCGCACCGCGTGGGAGACCGCGATGCAGGGCAAGTACCTGTTCGGCTACGGCGACGGCGACATCCGCAACTACGAGGACCCGAAGCCGTTCAAGCTCACATCTCTTGTTGCCGGCGCTATCGGCCTCCTCGAGGGCAGCGGCCTGACGTTCAACTCCGACATCAGGTCGTCCGAAGATTTCTGGCTGACAGCCCTGAACCTCTACCGCCACCGCTATGCGTGGATCGACACGCGGTACACGCCGAACGGGCCGCCGGTCACGTTCCGCAATCCCGGTGGCATGGCCACCGTCCGGACGCTCGATACAGAGAAGCACGACTACCTGATGCTGCGCCGCTACTTCGGCGACGTCATCGGCAAGAAGACTCGCACCGGGCGAGCCCGCCCTCAGCATGAATGGACGAGGACAGTTAGTTGTCCATGGGCCGGATGAGAAAGTTGAGTGTCGATGTGGACGGAGGAACCAGCATGGAGGCCGTGACCAAGCTCCCGTTCTGTGTGCCGTCGATCGGCGAGGAGGAGATCGAGGCTGCGGCTGATGCGATGCGGTCGGGTTGGTTGTCGGCCGGCCCGAAGGTGAAGGAGTTCGAAGCCGCCTTCGCTAAGTACGTGGACGCGCCGGAGGCCGTCGCCACTGGCAGCGGCACGGTTGCCCTCGCTGTGGCCCTCGGCTCGCTCGACCTGCATGCTGGCCACGACGTGTACGTGCCGGCGATCACGTTCCCGGCCACGGCGAACGTCGTCCGCTGGTTCGGGGCGCGCCCGGTGCTCGTCGACGTCGACGAGCACCTTGGGATGGACCCAAGTTCGCTGCAGGAAGCGATCTTGGAGACGTTGCGCCAACAGCGCCAGCCGGCGGCGGTCATGCCCGTCCACATGGGGGGCCGGGTGTGCCGAATGCCCGAGATTGAGGAGATCGCCGAACTGCACCATCTGTGGGTCGTCGAGGACGCCGCTCACGCCCTCCCCGCGCGCCGACAGGATGGGCGCCTGGTAGGCGCCTGGACCGCCAACGAGCGCCACTGGCGGCGAATGACGGCCTTCTCGTTCTACGCCACGAAGAACTTGACGACCGGCGAGGGCGGAATGCTCACCGGTCCGCCCCAGCAGCTCGCTCGAGCGCGACCGTGGGTACTGCACGGCATGAGCCGCGACGCCTTCGACCGCCACCGCGGCGGGAGCTGGTTCTTCGACGTCGTGGCCCCCGGGTTCAAGGGGAACATGACCGACCCGGCAGCAGCCATCGGTCTCGTCCAACTGCGACGGCTGGCCGAGCTGCAGTGGAGTCGAGGGATTATGGCCCAGTGCTACACCGGCCAGCTTCGGCGAGAGCTGCCGACAGTCGTGTCGATCGCGGAGTGGGACGTCCGCGAGTCTGCCGACGCCTGGCACCTGTATCAGGTCTTGCTGCCGGCCGACCTGCCGATCTCCCGAGACGAGGTGATCGACCGAGTTGGCAAGCTCGGAGTGAGCCTGAACGTCCACTTCACGCCGCTGCACCTGCTGACCGAGTACGCCAGCCCCACCTTCCGGCAGCACCGCCAGCTGCCGGCCGCAGAGGCCCTGTACCGTCGACTGGTGAGCCTGCCCCTGCACCCAGGCATGGTGCCCAGTGACGTCGACCGGGTCGTCGGCACCTTGCGCACTGTCTTGGAGGCTGCCCGTGTGTGACGAAGACGCCATCCTGCCAGCACCTGAGAGGTGGCCGGACGAATAGCTGTTGTCCCGCTGCCTGGTACACTTATCCGTAAGGCCTTCTACCAAATGCTCAGATGGGGAGTACATGTCGACTTTCTTCTCGCAGCGCACGATCCGCGGCTACCTCGTCGGCGAGGTGACGTCCGCCCTGCAGAAGTCCATCCGTCGGTCGGATGAGGAGCAGGCGGTGTGGTGGGCGGCCGAGCTCGACCAGTCCGGCTTCGGGTCGTACTGTTGGAACCGGTTGCAGGTGATCATGTCGGAGGACGTGGGCGTCGCCTGGGTGGAGGGGCCGGCGGTGATCGGGGCGTTGAAGGCGAGCTGGGATGCTGCGATAGCGCGGGGGAACACGAACTATCCGGAGCGGCTGTTCGTCGTCCACGCGGCGATGGCGTTGGCTCGGGCCCCGAAGAGCCGGCGGGTCGATCACGCCATCTGGGCTGCCTACGGGTCGAAGGAACAGCGGTTCGAGATCCCCGACTACGCGTTGGACATGCACACGCAGCGAGGGCGGGCCATGGGCCGCGGCGATGAGCACTTCGAGCAGGAAGCCGGCTTGCTGGTCGGCGAGGCCGAGCTCGGCGCCGACCCGTACAAGGAGCATTACGACGTCGCCGACGAGGCCGTGTTCGCCAAGCAGGGGAGCCGAGCCAAGGTGACCCCCGCGGGCAGGTCGCAGTCGACCGCTGGACGCCTCTTCGGCCCGAACGATCTCTGATGGCCGACGTTGTCACGAATCGGGCGACGTTCGGTTTCAGCGGGCGGCTCCGAGGAGCCCGGCCTGCCAGCCCGAAGTTGACGGCCCCGCGTTCGTGGTTCGCCTCGTTCGAGCGGATGCCGGAGGCGGTGGCGGTGTTGTCGTCGGGCGTTGCCGCCATCGCGCGGGACGGCCTCTACGCGGTGCGGGTCGAGGTGGCCTGGGAGTTCGACTGTGCCGCTTCCGACGAGGATCTCGAGAGGGCGCATCTGGTGGCGGGCGTGAACTACTCGACCGTTCAGGCGGTGAGCGCGCCGGCGGCTAGCCTGCCCGCGGCAGTCGTTCGTTTCGGTTCCCCGTTGGGCCCGGTCTTGGGCGACGGGCCGCTGACGTTGCTTCGGGGCGAGCGGATCGAGCCGTGGGTTCAGCAGATCGGCGTTCCCGGCGAGAGCCGCATCCGCGGGTTCCTCGCTGTCGTCGCCGTCGAAGGCAACACCAAGTCTCGGCTGTCAAGGCGGCAGCCCGATGAAGAAAGGGAGTGATCGCGTGAGCGACACGGGCACGGACGAACAGGAACAGCAGGAAGGCCAGACGGAAGAGGACGCGAAGCCCGACACCGAGGAACAGTCCGACGGCGAGGTCGGCACCTCCGAAGGCGAGTAGTTCCTGCACCTCCTGGAAATCGGAGGCCGGCGTCCTTACGTGGACGCCGGCCTCTTCGTTTATGTCAGGGAGTGCAGTAGCCGCTCTCGGGCTTGGTCCCAGCCCACGTTCGCGGCCAGGTCGAGGATCGACACGTCCGACTCGAACGAGTCGACCTTCGCCCGCTGCGGCCACGGCTCGAACAGCGCCCTGTGCACCTCGACTCTTATCCCGGCCGCCGCGAAAGCTTCCCGGTCTAGGTACTGCTCGGCTGCGGTGGCGCCGGCGACGTACACGTCCGCCTGCCTTGCTTTGGCCAGCTGTAGCATCCAGTCGGAGCCGTCGCCGGTCCTGTCGTAGCACAGGTCTGTGTCGTGGAAGATGTGGCGTAGTGGGCTGATGCGGGCCGTCTCCAGTTCGCAGATCTGCCGGTTTAGAGGGAACGAGTCTTCGCGGCCGGATAGGCGCCCGAGGGCCCACGTCCATGTGGCACTCGTGAGGCTGCCAAGGTTCGGCACTTCGGCCGCTGCCTGCAGGATGCGCTCGACGTCCGGGTAGATCTCGTCGAAGTAGGGCGCTCGTCCGAGCGCCAGCTCGATCGAGCGAAGGTGTCTGACCTGCCAGCCGTCGTTCGCGACGATGGTTTCGATGATCGGTTTGCGGTCGCTTCCTCGGATCGGGACGACGAGCGCGAGCGGGCCGTTGGGGCTGACGATCCGGCACGAGTTCTGCCTGGTCGAAAACGTGTTGTCCCCGACCTTGGTACGTCGCGAGAACTGGGCTGAGGTCAGGAGGATGAGATCGTCGACGCTGAGCGCTCGGGCGAGAAGGTGGACGTGAGGCCAGAGGGTCGGCTGGGTGACACACACGGAGGTCATGCGTCAGTATGATCGCGGTGATGTCACAAGCCAAGCACGATGAAGTCGTAGTGATTGGGTTCGGGGTGGTCGGCCGGGCCACGGCCAGTGTGCTCGACTGCCTGCACCACGCCTACGACCCCGCCGCTGGGTTTGACGCCTCGACCATGTCGCAGCCTGTTCGCACGGCGATCGTTTGTACGCCGTGCGCTGACGGCTGGATCGATTGCTTCGAGGAGCTCGACCTGTTCGGCCCTCAGGAGATCCTGGTCCGCTCGACCGTGCTGCCCGAGGCCATCGTTCAGCTTGCCGAGCGTTTCCCCAGTGCGTGGGTGGCGCACTGGCCAGAGTGGCTTACCGAAGGGTCGGCCTCGGCCGACGCCGCCAACCCTGACAAGGTCGTGCTCGGTGTGATGGACGGCGACCTCGCCCGCGGTGATCGCAGGATGCGCGAGCTGTGCGGCCAGCGGTGGCCGGTCCCGTCGATCGTCGTTGACGCCCGCGCTTCGACGTTGGCGAAGATCGGCGTAAACAGTATGTATGCCACGAAGGTGTGGTTGTTCAACGTGCTGTACGAGGCGGCTGGCGACGATCGGACCTACTCGGAGCTGTGCTCGGTGATCGCCATGGATCAGCGCATCCACCTGTCCCACGCCCGCCCCTGGTCGGGTGGCTACATGGGTTTCGGTGGTAAATGCATTTCGAAGGACCTCGGGTTCCTCGGGCTGCTGGCCGGCGAGCAGCTCGACGCCGACGTCATCGAACAGCTGCAGTTCGCCAATGCGCACCGAGTCGAGGCGACCAAGGTGGCCGTGCCGGCCCCGTTCGAGGGGGAGTGATGCTCCCCTGGAATCAGGTGCTCGTCCTCGCCCCGCACGCCGACGACGAGACGCTCGGCTGTGGAGGACTTCTGGCCCGGTCGAGCCGCGAGGGGTCGAAGGCCACGGTGGTGCTGTTCACCGGCAAAGGCCCGCAGCGCCTCGCGGAGCTCGACCGGGCTTGTGCCGCTCTCGGCGGGATCGACCTGCACGTGTTCCGGTCGTCTTTGAACGACTCGCGCCCAGCGATTGACGAGCTTAACAACATCCTTGACCAAATCGAGCCGGACGTAGTGCTCGTGCCGTTCGCCGGCGCTCACCATCAAGACCATCGAGCGGTCTCGGCGATCGCCTTGTCCGCGGCTCGGCCGCTGGTCGAAGAGGTCCGCTTCCGGCCTCGCTGCGTCCTTGCGTACGAGCACGCAGCCGACCAGTGGACGACGGGCGACGCTTTCCAGGCCCGCCTGTTCGTGCGTCTCGCCTCGGAGGATATCGACGCGAAGGTCGCGGCGATGGCCTGTCACGAGAGCCAGCGAGGCGACCCGTACGGCATTCGCTCCGATCGGGCCATCCGGTCGTTGGCCGAGCTCCGCGGCGCGCAGGTGGGTGTGGCGTGGGCGGAGGCGTTCATGCCGCTTCTCGAGGTGTTCTAGGTCCGCTAGGCAAGGAGATGACCGTGAGCCCCCCTTCGATCCTCAACGGCGAACACGAAATGGTCCCTGTGGACGACCTGGTGCTGCACCCGAACAACCCCAACGAGGGCGACGCAGGAGCCGTCGCAGAATCCATTTCCTTCCATGGGTTCTATGGTGTGCTGTACGTGCAGCGTTCCACGAGGACGGTGGTCGCCGGCAACCATCGGCTGGTCGCGGCCCGCCAGTTGGGTATGACCGAGGTGCCGGTGGTGTGGCTCGACGTCGACGACGAGCAGGCGGCCCGCATCTTGTTGGTCGACAACGAGACGACCCGGAAGGGCCGGAACGACGAGTCGATCCTCGTGAACCTGCTGCAGTCGCTGGCCATGACCGAGGACGGTCTGGCCGGCACCGGGTTCGACGGCGACGATTTGGACGCGATGATGCAGGAGGCGACGAAGCCGCTTCGCACCGCGGCGACGAAGTTCGTGGTGTCGGTGGTCGCCGAGTCGGAAGAGGACGCGAAGGAGCTCGCCGGCCAGCTCGCGTCGATGGGCCGCGAGGCGAAGATCGAGAAGAAGTAGGCGTGGAGGAGGTGTGACACGGTGACGGTTCTTGAAGGGACGGAAGCTGGGTTCAAGAAGCGGTCGCGGCTGAAGATCCTTGACGGCTACGACCCGGACACGGGCGAGTGGAAGGAGGAGACCAGCCCGACGAAGCCGCTGCCGACGTGGACGGTCCCTCGGCTGCTCTTGGCGCTGCGTACGGGCGCCGGCCTGGGCTCGGCTGCGGCCTACGCGAAGGTCGACTACGGGACCGTCCAGCGGTGGCGGGAGATGGGCCGCATGTTCGCCGCTGACGCGCTCGCTCACGCCAGCGACGGCGTCGGCGACCGCATGGACCTCGACGTGGGCGAGCGGGTGTACGTCGACTTCGCGATGCAGCTGGAGTTCAGCGCCGGGAACTTCGAGGTCGAGCTCGCCACGATCGTCCGCACTGGAGTAGCGAACAAGCCTGAGCTCGCCCTGCAGGTCCTCGGCCGCCGCTTCGCGCACTGGCGGGAGCAGAAAGCGGTCGATGTGACGTCCGCCGGCGAGTCGCTCGTCCAGGACCGGATCGCCAGCGTGCTCGCCGCCAACCCGCAGGTGGCGTTGAGAGGCGAAGAGTTCGCGCTCGCGTTGGAGGAAGCCGAAACGCCGGCAGCCACGCCGACGGTGGTCGACGTCGAAAGCTCCGAGGCCTGATGGTCGTCGTCCCCACCTCGCTGGAGGGCCACTCCAATGCGCCCGAGGACGTCCAAGTCCAGGTCGAGGCCCTCGAGGACGGCAGTCTGGTGGTCGGCCCGGTGTACGACCTGATCGGCAACGAGATCGAGGTGCCTGCCGGAGCCCGGTTCCGGCTGCCGCTGGTCGAATAGGATGCCGGCCCGGGCGATCGGCCCGGCTGACGCGTGGAGGGTGAGCCCGGCCGGCTTCGCCCGCAAGATCCACGAGCTGACATGGCCCGCCCACCTGCGCCTCGTCAGCCAGGTGTTGGTGTTGATGGCCGTCGGGCGCATCAAGCGACTCACCGTGTCGTTGCCCCCAGGTCACAGCAAGAGCACGGCTATTCTGCGCACGTTCCCGGCTTGGTATTTGGACCTGTGGCCCTCACACCGCTTGATCGGCGCCAGTTATGGCGCCTCGTTGGCCGTCGACCACGGAAAGTTCGTACGAGAGACCATAGAACAGAATAGCCATCTTCTGCGCGTCCGTTTGAAGGGCGACTCGACCGCCGCAGACGACTGGAAGACGACAATGGGCGGGGGAATGTTGTCCGCCGGCCTCGGTGGTTCGATCACCGGACGGCGAGCTAATGGCGCCCTAATGGACGATCTCCATAAGTCGTATGATGACGCTCACTCGGTAGCTAGTCGCGAGAGTGTATGGACGTCTTGGACGGGCACGATCCGGCCCCGACTTTTCCCGAATGGTTTCGCCTGCGTTGTAGGCACAAGATGGCACGAAG
>Ga0299907_10000101_pt1 | contig 32182 bp, 27 predicted proteins | sample RVTome_16_FD_198680 | JGI IMG/M metagenome (GOLD analysis project Ga0299907, IMG submission 198680) | Soil microbial communities from uranium-contaminated site in the Upper Colorado River Basin, Wyoming, United States - RVT152D67 (version 2) ...
CCGGCTTCCGCGACGAGCTCGCACCCTGGCTCGCAGGCCACATGGACGTGAACGCCATCGACCTGACGGGCGTCGACGGCGAGACCACCGAGCTCGTGCGGCTCGCGGCCGAGAACGTCAAGCGCGTCGTCCGCTCGACCGCCGACGCGCAGAGCCCGTGGGAGATCGCAGCCTTCCTCGAACAGAAGACCGTCTGGCATCCGATCGGCCTGTGATCCGGAAGCGCGGCCGTCCTCAGCCGCGAGTCGCGTAGACCGCCTGGCGGAGGCTCGTCCCCACGGGCTCCGAGGCGAGCACCCACACGACGAGCGGCCGCGTGCCCGCGTAGTGGACGGAGATGTAGTCCGCGAGCATCCGGCCCGAGGTCGTGTCCGGCATCCACTCCGGCCGCATCGTCCCGGCGGAAAGGCGGCGCGGTGTGCCCCATGACGAGCCACCGGGCAGCGACTCGACGAGCTCGACGTCCACGCCGCCGTTCGCGCGCACGACGTGGTACGCGAGGGTGATGCGACCGGTCCGGGCATGGATCCCGATTGCCGGGATGACGGCGTTCCGGCCCCGCGTCACCCGCCTCGGAGCGCTCCACCGCTCACCGTCGTCGGAGAACGCCACTACGACGTCATTGGCGGCGCAGCCGGGACTGAATCGGCAGTCGTGCCACGCGACCCACACACGCCCGGACGGGTCCACGTCGGCGGACGGGAGGGGGAAGAAGCGGAGGCCTCGCGTGGGACGCAGTTGCATGTCCGCGACGTTCGTCGGAGGGCCGAACGTCGCGCCGCCGTCGCGTGAGATCGAGGAGCCGAGGATCCGACCACGCCACAGGAACGGCACCACCAGGTCGCCGTTCGGGCGGACGACCGGGAATGCACCCACGGCGTTCGAGATCGGGATCTGCACCGGCGCGGACCACGTCAGGCCACCGTCGCTCGAGGAGGAGACGCCGAGCGAGTCTTCGCGCAGCGCGTCCGTGTAGACGAGGTAGCAGCGGCCGCGGTGGGGGCTCGAGGCGCCCGAGTCGCAGATCAGCCACTCCTTGTCGAAGGCAAGCCCACGCGACGTGGCTTCGACCGCGGTGATCGGTGCGCTCCACGTCGTCCCGTCCACCGAGCGGCTGACGGTGAGCCGAGTCGTTGGGCCCTCGAGGGCGAGCGTCGCGATCAGCCAGGTGCCGGTCACGCTGTCGTACGCGACGACCGGGTCGCTCGCGCGCTCGTGCGATCCAGCCGGCCTGCTCGCGAGCGTGAGGCCCGGGAGGAACCCACTGCGCCACGTCCGGCCGTCGTCCGTCGAGACGGCGAAGCCGATGTTGGTCGCGGCTCCGTCGAACCGCCGCCCGACCTGGAACGTGGCAACGGTCGTGCGGCCGACCGTGAGACTGTCGGGCTCGACCTGCGTCTCGTGCTGGCTGTCGGGGTTCGTGTACGGGTCGCGCGAGAGCCTGCGCCCGACGAGCTCGCAGTCCCGCGCGACCACGTCGAGGAGGTCGGCGTTCACGAGGTCCGCCCCGGGCCCGCAGCTGACGACGTCCCGGGCGCCGTCGTACGCGACCGCGACCTGGTCCGCACCGCCGCCCGCGTCGATCGTGTCGCGACCCGGGCCGCCGTGCAAGAAGTCCGCGCCGGCGAGCCCGAAGATCCTGTCGCGGCCGCCGAGCCCGTCGATCGTGTCGGCGCCTGGGGTCCCGACCAGGCGGTCGTCTCCACTCCCGCCGACGACGCGAGCCGCCTCGGCCGCGGCTGCGACGGCGGCGAGCGCGACGATCAGGACGACGAGCGCGCGCATGTGAGCGGAGACGACACGGACCCATGAGGAGTTGGCGCGCGCCGCCGGTTAGCATGCGCGCCGTGGCCAGGCTGAGCCAGGCGATCGCCGAGGGCGACGGCATCTCGATCCTCGTCGAGGTGGACGACGCGAGCTCCGCCGAGCTCGCGGAGCGGCAAGGCGCGGACGGGCTCGTCGCCGGCGTGGGCGCGAACGCGGTGAGGGCTTCCTCGCAGCTCCCGCTGCTCCATCGCGGGGGAACGACCGCTGCGAGCGGCGTCGGCGCTGACGCGATCCTCATCTCTCCCGACCTCGCGGTCTGGGACGAGGCAAACGCTTTCGGGCTCGAGTCCGTCGTCCGGATCATGCGCCCGAGTGACCTCGAACGGGCGCTCGACTACTTCGATCCCGAGATCGTGCTGCTCACGACCGATCCGGAGTCCGACGAGGACGCCCTGGAGGCCCTGCTCGCGCTCCTCCATGACGTGCCTGCCGGGAAGCTCGCGATCGCCGAGCTCCAGGACGCGACGCCGGACGACGTCGCGGAGCTCGAGCGGGCCGGGGTCGACGCGGTGCTCGTCGCGGCCGGGAACGTGGACGCGCTCGTCCAGGACGGCCCCCCCGAGGTCTAGACGCCGCGCCGCGCGGCTACGCGACGGTCCGTCCGGACTCGATCCATGCGGGTGGCACCGTACGGCGGTCCTGCGTGGCCTCCTCGAGCGAGACGTCGACGATCTCGTTCCCGCGCACGGCAGCCATGCGGCCCCACGACCCCGCGTCGGCGAGCTCCGCAGCTTTCAGCCCGAGGCGCGTCGCGAGCAGACGGTCGCGTGCCGTCGGCGTGCCCCCTCGCTGCACGTGACCGAGCGTCGTCACCCGTGTCTCGAAGGCGAGCAGTCGCGTGATCTCGTCCGCGACGACGCGGCCGATGCCACCGAGCCGCGCGTAGCCGTACGCGTCGAACTCCTGGACGACCGGCGCGTCCTGCTCTCCCGATCGCCTGGTGAGCGGGTATCCCTCGGCCACGACGACGATCGAGAAGTCCTTCCCCTCCTGGTGCCGGAGCCGGATGCGATCGCAGACATCCTCGATCGTCGTCGGCACCTCCGGGACGAGGATGACGTCGGCGCCGCCAGCGATGCCGCTCGCGGCGGCGATCCAGCCGGTGTTCCGGCCCATCACCTCGACGACCATGATCCGGTTGTGGGACTCGGCGGTCGTGTGCAAGCGGTCGAGCGCGGCCGTGCACACGTGGACGGCCGTGTCGAATCCAATGGTCACGTCGGTTCCGGCGAGGTCGTTGTCGATCGTCTTCGGGACGCCGACCACGGGGTACGACTGCTCGACGTGGAGCCGGTGAGCGACGCCGAGCGTCCCCTCGCCTCCGATCGCGACGACGCCGTCGAGGCCGAGGTCCTCCGTCGAGCGCAAGACCGTCTCGACGCCTCCCTCCTCCCGGAAGCAATCGAAGCTCGAGGTGCCGAGGATCGTGCCGCCGCGTGGGAGCGTCCCCGCCACCGCCCGGTGATCGAGAGGCATGACGTCCTGCTCGGTGACCCCGCGCCAGCCGCGCCTGATCCCGACGACCTCGTGCCCTCGCGAGACGGCGCCGCGCACCGTCGCACGGATCGCGGCGTTCAGGCCGGGGCAATCGCCCCCTCCCGTGAGGACACCGAGGCGCACGGACGGAGCCTACTCGTGACCCGCGTTGTCTCTGCGGACGACGGTGCCGTCCGAAGGGTCGGATATCATTTCGCCAGGAGCGGCGGTGGCGAAACGGGCAAACGCGATGCCCTCAAAAGGCATTGTCCTTCGGGACTTGTGGGTTCGAATCCCACCCGCCGCACTCGATGCGACCGGTTGCCGAGCGACGGATCGTGGCCTTTCTCGCGGCCGGCGACCTGAACGCCTGCCAGATCGCGGACATCGCCGGGATCCCACGCTCCACGGTTCGGGATTGGCTCCACGGACCGGAGCCTAAGTGGGGGCGGCCGCTCGTACTCGATGTCGCGGCGCTCCCGAAGCCTGAGTACAGCTACCTGCTCGGCTTCTACCTCGGGGACGGCACCATTTCCGTGAGCCGAAAAGGGGTCTATCGGCTCCGCATCTTCACGGATGCTCGTTATCCCGGAATCATCTCCGAGTGCGTGGAGGCGATGGAGGCGGTCATGTCGGAAAACCGGGTTCATGTCCAGCCTCTTCGTTCCCGTGCGGTCGAGATCGGCTGCTCCTCGAAGCGGTGGCCGCTCCTCTTCCCGCAGCACGGCCCGGGAAGGAAGCACGAACGCAAGATCGAGCTCGCGCCGTGGCAGGCCGAGATCGTCGAGCGCTTCCCCCGCGAGCTCCTGCGGGGGCTCATCCACTCGGACGGCTGCCGGGTCCTCAACCGCGTGAACGGAACGGACTACCCGCGGTACTTCTTCACCCAGGTCTCGACCGACATCAAGGCGCTCTTCTGGGAGGCGTGCGATCGGCTCCGGATCGCGTACTCGTTCAGCAACTGGAAGACGGTGTCCATCGCCCGCGCCGGTAGCGTCGCCCTCCTCGACTCCTTCGTCGGCCCGAAGTCGTAGCCCCACGAGCGCCGCCGTTTCGGTTGCACTCTGCGCGCGGACCCCGGATACTTGCCGTCACGTCGGCCCTCCGGCGTAGGCAGGTAATCGGGTCAACGGATGTGAGGAGGACGGCTTGAGCAGAGCGAAACGCACTGTGTCAGTCGCCATCGGCTCACTCGTGGCCGCGCTCGCCTTGGTGGCGGCCGGCTGCGGTGGGGGCGACGATGGCGAGACCCTGAAGATCGTCTCCGACCTGCCGCTGCAGGGGTCGAACCTCGTGCAGACCGAGCAGATGGTCCAGGCCATCGAGTACGTGCTCGAGCAGGCGGACTTCACGGCGGGCGACTACGAGATCGAGTACGAGTCGTTCGACGACGCGATCGCGTCGACCGGGAACTGGGACGAGGCGAAGTGTGCGGAGAACGGGCGCACGTACGCCGACGACGAGGAGATCGTCGCGGTCATCGGCACCTACAACTCCGGTTGCGCTGGGATCATCATCCCGATCGTCAACGAGGCCGGCCTGGCGATGATCAGCCCGGCGAACACGGCCGTCGGCCTGACCCACGAGGGTCCCGGAGCGAGCCCCGGCGAGCCTGAGAAGTTCTACCCCACGGGCGAGCGCAACTACGTGCGCGTCGTCGCGTCGGACGACTTCCAGGGCGGGGTCGGCGCCCAGTACATGATGAACGAGCTGGGCGTGACCAGCGTCTTCATCCTCGACGACAAGGAGCAGTACGGGAAGGGCGTCGCCGACGCCTTCGAGATCGAGGCGCGCGAGATCGGCCTCGAGGTCGCGGGCCACGTCGGCTGGGACCGGGATGCGCCGAACTACACCGCCCTGATGACGCAGATCAGGTCGACCGGCGCCGACGGCATCTACATCGGCGGCGTCGAGCCGAACAACGGCGGCCAGCTGATGAGGGACAAGGTCGCGGTGCTCGGCGACAACGAGCAGGTGAAGGTCATCGCGACGGACGGCTTCGTCACGACGTCCTGGTTCGACACGGCCGGCGCAGAGACCGTCGAGGGCGCGTACGGCACGGCTCCGACGAGGCCTGCCGACCAGCTGACTGCAGGCGGGCAGGAGTTCCTCGAGGGCTTCAACGAGGTGATCGGCGATGCGCCGCTCCAGGTGTACACGCTGTACGCGGCTGCGGCGACGCAGGCGATCCTCGATGCCATCGCGCGCTCGGACGGCTCCCGGGCGGACGTCATCGCGAAGATGTTCGAGACCGACGTCGAGACGGTCGTCGGCCCGATGTCGTTCAACGCGGACGGCGACCCGGCCGGCGGGACCCAGCACCTCTTCAGGGCCGAGGACGGAGCCTGGGTCTGGCAGCAGGAGTTGACGCTCCAGTAGTCCTGGAGTAACAGCACCAAGATCGCGAGAGGGTCGGCTCGGCCGGCCCTCTCGCGAATCCCCGATGACAGAGATCTCCGCCCCCGCTCCCTACGCTCCGAGGAGACTCCCGCCTGCGTCGGACCTCTTGCGCTGGGTCTTCGGGGCGCTGATCCTGCTCGGCCTCGGGATCTGGCTCGTCACCGAAGCCGTCGACGAGCCGTCGCGCTTCGCCCAGGTCACCGTGATCGGGCTCTCGAACGGGATGATCTACGCCCTCGTCGCGCTGGGCTACACGCTCGTCTACGGGATCATCGAGCTCATCAACTTCATGCACGGCGACAACTTCATGCTGGGCACGTTCCAGGCGAACTCGATCTTCACCGACGGCTCGTTCCAGATCCCGCTCTTCTTCTTCGTCATCTCGATTCCGCTCGGGGCTTCGGTGACGGCCGCCTCCTCGTGGCCGGAGAAGTCCTACGCCCTCGGGCTAGCGCTGATTCTCGCGATGCTCTTCTGCATGACGATGAACGTGACGATCGAGCGCATCGGCTACAAGCCGCTCCGCGCGTCCCCGCGACTGGCCGCGCTGATCACGGCGATCGGGTTCTCGTTCATCCTCCAGGGGCTCGGCCTGTCCTGGAAGGGCGCCGGGCGCAAGCCCGTTCCTGCGCTGATCCCGGACACGCCGCTCATCGGGCGCGGCGGCAAGATCGCCGACTTCGGCGACATCGTCTACTACTCGGTCAAGGACCTGATGGTCCTCGCGATCACCCTCCCCGTGCTCCTCCTGCTCACGTGGCTCGTCCGCTCGACGAAGCCCGGGAAGGCGATGAGGGCCACGGCCCAGGACCGCGACGCGTCCGCCATGATGGGCATCAACGTCGACCGGACGATCTCCTTCACGTTCGCGGTCGGCGGTGCGATCGCCGGCGCGGGAGGCGTGATCTACGCCCTCTACGTCGGAGGAGGACTGCACTTCCAACTCGGCTTCCGCCTCGGGCTCATCGCGTTCACCGCGGCCGTGCTCGGAGGCATCGGCAACCTGTCCGGAGCGGTCCTCGGAGGTGTTCTGATCGGGCTCATCGCCGCCTACAACGACGGGTTCGGCGACGCACGTTGGACCTACACCGTCATCTTCACGATCCTGATCCTGATTCTCGTCTTCCGCCCATCGGGGCTTCTCGGCGAGCGCGTCCCGGAGGGGCAGTGAGCCAGGCGGTCGCGGGCCGTCGCGAGAGGGCTGCGGGCCTCCTGTCCGAGTGGAGGCGCTGGCTTCCGTGGGCGCTGGGCGCCGTCGTTCTCACGTACCCGTTCTGGTTCGAGGTCCCGCCGTTCAGCTACGTCTTCGTCGACGCGCTGGGCCTCGCGCTGGACGTCGCGATCCTGATGTTCGTCTACGTGCTCCTCGCGCTCGGCCTGAACATCGTCGTCGGATCGGCGGGCCTGCTCGACCTCGGCTACGTGGCGTTCTTCGCGCTCGGGGCGTACACGATCGGCTGGTTCGCCTCGGACAAGTTCTCCGGGCTGAGCTTCCACGTCCTCTCGACCGCCCCGTCGGCGGTGCCGGGAATCCACATCAACGTCTGGTTCGTCTTCCTCCTCGCCGGAGTCGTTGCCGCGATCGCCGGCGTGATCATCGGCTGGCCGACGCTTCGCCTGCGCGGCGACTACCTGGCGATCGTGACGCTCGGCTTCGGCGAGATCATCCCGGACGTCTTCCGCAACGCGGACAGTCTCGCGGTCCCCGCCGGACTCCAGGGCTCGTTGCCGTTCATCGACTTCACGAGGGTCAACCTCACGAACGGCGTCCAGGGGATCCGCCCGCTCGATCGACCCGGCTTCGGCGAGCAGCTCGACACGCTCTCGGGAGGATTGCTCCCGGAGCGCTTCGGCGGACTCGCGCTCCGGCCCTGGTACTTCGGCATCGTCGTGCTCGTACTCGTCGCGATCTTCGTCTTCCGCCGCATCGACAGGTCGAAGATGGGACGCGCCTGGGTCGCGGTTCGCGAAGACGAGATCGCCGCGTCCGCCATGGGTGTCCCGCTCATGCGGACGAAGCTCTGGGCGTACGGGATCGGAGCGATCTCCGGCGGCGTGGTCGGCGCCTACTACGGCTCGTTCGTCGGCTCGGTGTTCCCGACGGGGTTCTCCTTCGCCATCTCGGTCCTCGTCCTCTGCATGGTCATCGTCGGCGGCATGGGGAACATGAACGGCGTCATCCTGGGCGCGCTCGTGCTCGAGTACCTGAACGTCAAGGGCCTCGAGAAGATCGGGAACGGGATCAACGACGCCATCGACCTTGTCGGCGTCGATCAGTCCATCGACGTGCCGAAGTACAAGGTGACGATCTTCGGCGTCCTGCTCGTGACCATGATGCTGTTCCGGCCCGAGGGGATGATTCCGAGCGCACGCCGTAAGGCCGAGCTGCATGAGGCGGAGGAGGAGGAGGGTCCCGAGACGACCAACGGAGATCTCTACGACGTCCGGCAGGAGGGCGGGTGACGGACGGCGGTCTCCTCCTCGACGCGCGTCAGGTGCGCAAGGAGTTCGGCGGCCTCATCGCCGTCAACGACGTCGACTTCACGATCGAGCCGGGTCGGATCGTCAGCCTCATCGGGCCGAACGGCGCCGGGAAGACGACGTTCTTCAACATCCTCACGGGTGTCTACCGGCCGACGTCGGGGTATGTCCGCTTCCGCGACCAGCTCGTCACGGGGCTCCCGCCACACAAGGTGACGAAGCTCGGGATGGCCCGCACCTTCCAGAACATCCGCCTGTTCCACAACATGACGTCGATCGAGAACGTGCAGGTCGCGATGCACAGCAGGCTGAAGGGAGGGGTCTTCGCCTCGGTCTTCCATACGCCGCGCCACAAGCAGGAGGAGGCGGAGGCCGATGCGAGAGCCCGCGAGCTGCTCACGTACTGCGGGTTGGCTCGGCGCCAGTTCGGCGAGTACAGCAAGAACCTCCCCTACGGCGACCAGCGAAAGCTCGAGGTCGCGCGCGCCTTGGCGTCCGACCCCACGCTCTTGCTCCTCGACGAGCCGACGGCAGGGATGAACCCGCAGGAGACCGCCGCGTTCATCGAGTTCGTGCGGCGCCTTCGCGACGAGATGTCCCTCACCGTCCTGCTGATCGAGCACGACATGAAGGTCGTCATGGGCGTCTCCGACCGCGTGACCGTCCTCGACTACGGGGAGAAGATCAGCGAGGGCTCCCCGGCCGAGGTGCGCGGCGACCCGCGGGTGATCGAGGCGTACCTGGGGAAGGCGGCGACGGCCTGATGTACGCTCGCCTTCGCTGCGCTGGCCGCGCTGCACTCATGCTCCGCGCAGGTCCCCACGCTCTCGGGACACGGGAGGTCCACGTGTGAGCGCCGCGCCCAAGACGCTCCTCCGGGTCGAGGACATCCACACGTACTACGGGTCGATCCACGCGCTCAAGGGCATCTCCCTTGAGGTTCGCGAGGGCGAGATCGTCACGCTCATCGGCGCCAACGGGGCCGGGAAGTCGACCACGCTTCGCTCGATCAACGGGCTCAACCACGCCAGAAGCGGCACGATCACCTTCGGCGGCGAGGACATCACGAGCCGGCCGGCGCACGAGATCGTGAAGATGGGGATCTCGCAGTCGCCCGAGGGCCGCCGCATCTTCCCGCGGATGTCGGTGCTCGAGAACCTCGAAATGGGCGCCTACCAGCGCGAGAAGCGGACGCCCGAATACAAGGAGGACCTCGAGCGCGTCTTCACGCTCTTTCCGCGTCTCAAGGAGCGCGTAACTCAGAAGGGCGGCACGCTCTCGGGTGGCGAGCAGCAGATGCTCGCGATGGGCCGCGCGCTCATGGCGCGGCCGGTCCTGCTGCTCCTCGACGAGCCCTCGATGGGGCTCGCGCCGATCTTCGTGGAGCGGATCTTCGAGATCGTCGTCGAGATCAACAAGCAGGGGACGCCGGTGCTCCTCGTGGAGCAGAACGCGCTCATGGCGCTCGACGTGGCGAACCGCGGCTACGTGCTCGAGACGGGTACCGTCGCGCTCGCCGACGACGCGACCGCACTGCGCGCGAACGAGCAGGTTCGCAAGGCCTACCTCGGCGAGGACTAGCTCTCAACCCACGAGGAGCGGCGGGTACGGAGGAGCGAGCAGGACGCCGACGCGCGCCCTTCCCCCCGCCACGCCGTGCGCCATCTGGAGCGCGCTCGTCACCCCGTGGCTCGGAACGACGCCCAGCGCGCGGGCCGCGGTCGCGTCCCGGCAGCCCGCGACCACGACGCGGCCGAGGTGCGCGAGCGCCGGGCCGCAGCTCGCCCAGTCGGCGTACGGGAGGAGCGGATGGCACGCGTGGCCTGCTCGGTACTCGGCGAGCGCGCGCACGTCCTGCGCGGCCGCCGCCTCTAAGGCGTCCAGCTCGTGCTGCCCGCCCGCGGACCGGAGCGTTTCCAGCATGGTCGCGTACGGTGCCTCGCCGCGGCCGAACGAACGCGTGAACGGATGCGCGAGGACGAGCGTCCCTCCCTCGACGATCGGGGGAGAGTCCCGGTGGAGGCGCAGCGCGAGACCCAGGGCGACCGCCGCGGCGGTGATCGGGTTCGCCGGCTCGCGCGGGAGATGTGGCCCGACCCACGGGACGCCCACGACGAGAGCGTCGACCGGTTCGTCGACGCGTGTGCCGCGGAGCTCGACGCCGCGGACGAGCGCCTCCGCGTGCGCGACCGACGGGCTTCCCGCGAACACGGCCGTCGCCGCGACTCGGCGACCCTGCCTGTCGAGCGCCGCTCGTCTGAGCGATCCGGGCATGCCCGAGAGGATCGTGCGTGTCCAGGAGCGCTCGACACGACGCACCGCGCGTGGATCCTCGGGATAGCCGCGCAGCACGCCCGTCGCCCGCGGGAGATCGAGGACGAGCGAGACGCCGATCAGCGGCGTGCGCGCGCCGAGCGCGGACTCGAGCTCGAGCGCGAGCTCCCAGCCGGGAGCCGAGCTCGCCTCGAGCAGCGACGACGCCACGACCGCGCGTCTCCCCGTCGCGGCGTCGCAGGCCCTTGCAAGTGCAGCCGGGCCGCCGTGCAGCACGGTCTCGGCGGCGCCGACGACGAGGACGAGGTCGGTCTCGAGGAGCGCGGGGTGCGCTCGGACGCCGCGCGCGAGCGGGCGGAGACCCTCGTCCTCGGCGTCGTGGACGACGACGCTCCCGCGGAACGCGCGCGCCTCGGGTCGAGGCAAGAGGCGCTCGAGGTCGCGCTGACCCGCGCGCCGCATAAGGCCTCCCGCGACGAGGATCGTCTGACGCTCGTTCTCGACGCCCGCGAGCTCGAGCGCACCCATCGCCGCAGCGAGCGCCTCGGGTCGAGGATCGAGCTGTGCCCCAGGTACCGGGAGCGCCGGCGGCTCGACCACGATGGTGGCTCGCCCGCCACGCGTGACGGCGGCTTCGAGCGGAGGGCCGGAGAGCGGGAAGCGGAGCGCGTCCCGGACGGCCGCGCCGACGTCGACGACCTGCTCGGGAGGCAGAGGAGGTCGGAGGACGGCGTCCTCCCCGTGGACGGGAACGAGGACGAAGCGCGAGCCCGAGAGCAGCGGAACTCGAGGCACCGACCTATCCGCGCCCCACGTCCGCGCCGGTGCGGGCGAGCTCCGATCGGCGGGTGCTCCGGCCACGCGGCCGTGCTCGCCGGCGCGATGCGTGCAAGACCCTCACGGCGGCTGAGGACGATACCGTTGCGGCGTGTCGCCGAAGACGCTGACCGGCGAGGAGCTCGAGCTCGACGACGGGCCGGCCCGCGACGCCGAGCTGTTCCTCGTCGACGGCAACAACCTCGCGTACCGGGCCTTCTTCGCCCTCCCCGAGGAGCTCCAGACCACCGAGGGCCAGCCGACGAACGCGCTCCTCGGCTTCACGAACATGCTCTTCAAGCTGCTCTCCGACTACCGTCCGCGCGGGGTCGCCGTCGCCTGGGACACGCGCCCCGTGCACCGCACCGAGATCTCGGCCGACTACAAGTCCGAGCGTCGGCCGATGCCGGACCTGCTGCGCGAGCAGTTCCCGCACTTCCGCCCGATCGTCGAGGCGTTCGGCTACGTGAACCTCGAGTTCGAGGGCTGGGAGGCGGACGACGTCATCGCCACCCTCGCGACCCGGGCGGACGAGGAGGGCATCAAGACCTGCGTCGTGTCGACCGACCGCGATGCCTTCCAGCTCGTGTCCGAGAACGTCTGCCTCATGATGACCCCGCGCGGCGTGGCCGACGTCCACGTGTACACGCCCGAGCGCGTCGAGCTCCGTTACGGCGTGCGGCCCGACCAGGTGCCCGACTTCATCGGTCTCAAGGGGGACACGAGCGACAACATCCCCGGGATCCCCGGCATCGGCGACAAGACCGCCGGCCAGCTCGTCGCGCAGTACGGGTCGCTCGAGGCCGTCGTCGAGCACGCCGGAGAGCTCTCGCCGGCGCGCTCGAAGGCGATCACGGAGCACGGGGAGCAGGCGCGCGCGTCGAAGCTCCTCGCGACGATGCGGCGCGACCTCGAGCTCGGCGTCGACCCGGCCGACCTCGTCCTGAAGCCGCCCGACCGCTCGACGCTGAAGGAGATCTTCCGCCGCTTCGAGTTCCGCGGGCTGCTCGGCCGGGTCGACACGCTCGACGAGGCCTTGCCCGCCGCCGAGCGCCCAAAGGCAGAGACGCAGGCGGTGCGCTGGCGGGAAGGCGAGCTGCGCGAGGTACGAGGGCGGCTGGGCCTCGCCGCCGACGCGGACCGGATAGCGGTGGCAACCGAGCAAGGCGGGGTCGTGGTCGCGCGCCGAGGGGATCCAAGTTCCAACGTGTTACAAGGACGGGATGTCTCGCTCGCCGTGCACGACGCGAAAGCGCTCCGCGTCGAGGCCGCCGACGACACGCTGATCGCCGCCTACCTGATCGACCCGGGGCGTGCCGAGTACCTGCTCGACGACCTGGCCGCCGAGAACGGGCTCGAGCTCGTCCCCGACCCACCCGCCGAGGAGGAGACGGCCGCGCTCGTCCGGCACGCGGAGGCGGCGAGGCGTCTGGCGCCTCTCTACCGGGAGCGACTCCGGGAGCGCGGCCTCGAGCAGCTCTACGACACGGTCGAGCTCCCCCTGACCGGGGTGCTCGCCGCGATGGAGGACGCGGGCGTCCGGATCGACACCTACCGCATGGGCGAGATCACCGCGCGGCTCGCCGAGCGCGTGGAGGAGCTCGAGTCGCGGGCGTACGAGCTGGCTGGCGAGGAGTTCGTCCTGGGCTCGCCGGTGCAGCTCGGGCGGATCCTGTTCGAGAAGCTCGGCCTCACGCCCGGCCGGAAGGGGAAGACCGGGTACTCGACCGACACGAAGGTGCTGCGCGCGATCCGCGACGACCACGAGATCGTCCCGCTCGTCGAGGAGTGGCGTGAGCTCACGAAGCTCGTGAACACGTACCTCGGACCGCTGCCCACGCTCCTCGGCGAGGACGGCCGCCTGCATACGACGATCAACCAGCACGTCGCCGCGACCGGCCGGCTCTCCACGTCGAGCCCGAACCTGCAGGCGATCCCGATCCGCACCGAGCTGGGCCGCGAGATCCGCTCGGCCTTCGTCGCCGAGCCCGGTCACCGGCTCCTCTCGGCCGACTACTCGCAGATCGAGCTCCGCATCCTTGCGCACGTGTCAGGGGAGCCGAAGCTGCGCGAGGCGTTCCTGCGCGGCGAGGACATCCACACGGCAACCGCGGCCGAGGTGCTCGAGAAGGAGCCGGCGACGCTCACGAAGGACGAGCGGAACGTGGCGAAGATGATCAACTTCGGGATCGTCTACGGCATCTCCGCGTTCGGCCTCTCCGAGAACCTTGCCATTCCGAAGGACCAGGCCCAGGAGTACATCGACGCCTACCTCGCGCGCTTTCCGCTCGTGCAGGCCTTTATCGCGCGGACGATCGCGCAGTCCGGGGAGGACGGGTACGCGTCGAGCCTTCTCGGCCGGCGCCGTCCCGTGCCCGAGCTGCGCGCGTCGAACCGGCAGACGCGTGGCTTCGGCGAGCGCGTCGCGGTCAACTTCGTCATGCAGGGCTCGAACGCGGACATCATCAAGGTCGCGATGGTGCGGATCCACGAGCGCCTGCGGGGTGAGGGCCGCGGCGCGCGGCTCGTGCTCCAGGTGCACGACGAGCTCCTGCTCGAGGTGCCGGAGACCGAGGTCTCGGCCGTGCGCGACCTCGTGCGCGAGGAGATGGTCGGCGCCTACCCCCTCGACCCGCCGCTGGCCGTGGACGTCGGCGTCGGCGACGACTGGGCGGAGGCGAAGTCGTGACCCTGCCCGGAGTTCCCGAAGGCTACCGCACACTGAGCCCGTACCTCGTGGTGACCGGGGCGGAGGAGCTGATCGCGTTCGTCTCGAAGGTGTACGGCACGGACGTGCGACGACGCATGACCGGCGAGGGAGGCGGGCTTCACGCCGAGCTCGAGCTCGGCGACTCCGTGCTCATGATCGGTGAGGGCGGGGGCATGTCCTTTCCCGCCATGCTCCACGTCTACGTCGAGGACGCCGACGCGGTCTACGAGCGCGCGCTCACGGAGGGAGCGACGTCCGCGGCCGAGCCGCACGAGACGAGCTCCGGCGACCATCGCGCGGCGTTCGACGACCGCTGGGGCAACCAGTGGTGGGTCGCGACGCGTGTGCGGCCGAGCGGAACGAACTCGTAGACGGACCGTGAAAGACCAGATACCCGGTTGAAGTGGCCGGTCGGGTCCGTAAGGATGGTTTGGCAGTCAGGGCTGCACCGGCCATGTTCGATCAGTCAGAGGGGAGAGAACATGCTGAACCGTCCTCGCGCGCTCGTCGCCGTGCTTGCGTTGCTCATCCTCGTCTTCGGCGGGAGCCAGGCGAACGGAAGCCACTCGATCGAGCTCTTCTTCTCGGAGTACGTCGAGGGCACGAGCAACAACAAGGCGCTCGAGATCTACAACGGCACGACAGCGACCGTGAACCTCGGGACGGCCGGCTACAGCGTGCAGATGTTCTTCAACGGCAGCGCGTCCGCCGGGCTCACGATCAATCTCAGCGGGTCCGTCGCCTCGGGTGACGTGTACGTGCTTGCGCACAGCGCGGCGAACGCCGCGATCCTCGCGCAAGCCGACCAGACGAACGGCGCGGGCTGGTTCAACGGCGACGACGCGGTCGTGCTTCGTCGGGGCGCCACGGTCGTCGACGTGATCGGACAGATCGGTGTCGACCCGGGGACGGAGTGGGGGACCGGCCTCACGAGCACGGCGGACAACACGCTCCGCAGGAAGTCGTCCGTCTCGGCCGGCGATGCGAACGGCGGTGACGCCTTCGACCCCGCGGTCGAGTGGGACGGGTTTGCGACCGACATGTTCGACGGTCTCGGCGTGCACGTCCAGGACGAGGGCGAGAGCGCTCCCTTCGTCGCCTCGACCTCCCCCGCGAGCGGCGCCACCAACGTCGCCGTCAACGCGGACATCACGATCACGTTCAGCGAGCCCGTTGCGGTGACCGATCCTTGGTTCTCGCTCGTGTGTGCCGCCAGCGGGCCGCACACGGCCACCTCCTCAGGCGGTCCGACGGTCTTCACGCTGGATCCCGCCCCTGACTTCGCTCAGGGCGAGCGCTGCACGGTGACCGTCGAGGCGGACGCTGTGACGGACCTCGACACGGACGATCCGCCCGACACCATGGCCGGGGACCACGCGTTCTCGTTCACCACGGTTCCGCTGCCGGCCGCGATCGCCCAGATTCAGGGCGCGGCGCACCTCTCGCCGCTCGCCGCACGTACGGTGACCACGGAAGGGATCGTCACCGCCCGCCGCACCGCGGGGGGCCGCGGGATCTGGATCCAGGACTCGGTCGGCGACGGCGATGCAGACACCTCGGAGGGCGTGTTCGTCTTCCTGAACGCGGCTCCGCCGGCTGCTGTCGGCGATCAGGTCCGCGTCACGGGGACTGTGACCGAGTTCCGCGGCGGCTGTGCGGATCCGTGCACGCCCGCCGCGGGCTCCGGGTTCAACAACCTGACGATCACGCAGATCACGACGAGCAACACGAACGTGCAGGTCCTCTCCTCCGGCAACGCGCTTCCCTCGGCGACGGTGATCGGCGTCGGCGGCCTGATGCCGCCGAAGGAGACGATCGACGACGACTCTGCCACGACGCGGAACGTCGAGGAGACGAACGACTTCGACCCGGCGGACGACGCGATCGACTTCTACGAGAGCCTCGAGGGCATGCTCGTCCGCGTGGACGCGGGGTCTGCCGTCGTCGGTCCCACGAAGAGCTTCGGCGAGATCACGGTGCTGCCGAACGGCGGGTCGTGGGCGACCGGCCGGCGCACGCCGCGGGGCGGGATCCTGTACTCGAGCTACGAGGACGGCCAGCCGGAGCGGATCCAGGTCGACGACGAGATCCTGCGCGACCTCGCGCCGACGCCACGCCCGTCCATCGCGATGCCGAACATGGACGTCGGCGCCGTCGTGACCAGCCCGATCGTCGGGCCGCTCGACTACACGTTCGCGAACTACAAGATCCAGGCGACCACGACCCCGGCCTTCACCCCGAGCACGATCGTCCGGGAGACGACCGTGGCCCCACGGGACCAGGAGCTCGCGGTCGCGACCTTCAACGTCGAGAACCTCTCGATCAACGATCCGCAGGCGAAGTTCGACGAGCTCGCGGGCATGATCGTGACCAACCTCCGAGCGCCTGACCTGATCGGGATCGAGGAGGTCCAGGACGACAGCGGGTTCACGGACAACGGCGTGACCGCTGCCTCGCAGACGTGGGCGAGGCTCATCGCCGCCATTCAGGCCGCCGGCGGCCCGCTCTACGAGCACCGCCAGATCGATCCCGAGGACAACGAGGACGGCGGTGCCCCCGGCGGGAACATCCGCGTCGGGTTCCTCTTCCGCACCGACCGCGGCCTCAGCTTCACGGACCGGCCGGGCGGCGACGCCACGACTCCGACGACCGTCGTCGACCATCCGTCCGGGCCCAGGCTGTCACTCAGTCCCGGCCGCATCGATCCTGCGAGCCCGGCGTACGTCGAGACGCGTAAGTCGCTGGCCGGCGAGTTCCGCTTCCGGGGGAAGCCGCTCTTCGCCGTCGTCGTCCATTTCAGCTCCAAGGGAGACGACCAACCCCTGTTCGGCCGCTTCCAGCCGCCCACCAGGCTCAGCGAGGTGGCGCGCCACGGACAGGCCGAGGTCGTCGCGGACTTCGTGTCCGACCTCCGCGACGCGGATCCGAACGCCTACGTCGTCGTGCTCGGAGACGTAAACGACTTCCAGTTCTCCGAGACCGTCGAGATCCTGGACGACGGCGGCCTGTCGACCTTCGTCGACACGATGCCGGCGAGCGAGCGGTACTCGTACGTGTTCGAGGGCAACTCGCAGATCCTCGACCAGATCCTCGGAACGGCGCCGTTGCTCGCGCGGCTTGTCGCGTACGACGTCGTCCACGTCAACGCGGAGTTCGCCGTCCAGGCCTCCGACCACGAGCCCTCGGTCGCCCGCATCAACATGATCGGACGGCGGTGAGCGAGACTCTCCTACAGTTCCAGCGTCTCGCCGTCCTCGGGAACGAGCACGTCCGGAAGGGCGGCGCGGAGCTCGGCCCGCGTCAGGAAGCAGTGGTTGAGCGCCTCCAGGTGCACGGCGACGACGACGGGCACGCGGGCGGCGACCTCGCGGACGTCGTCGATCCCCATCACGATCAGGCCGCCTTCGTGGAACTCGGCGCCCGCGGCGTTGACGACGGCGACCCGGGGGCGATGGCGCTCGAGCGTCTCCTCGACTCCGTCGTACCAGACGGTGTCGCCGGCCAGATAGAGGTCGTCGAGGAGGAACCCGCTGACGGGTCCGAGCGCGTCCGCGATCGCGCCGTGCCCGTGCCGCGCTGGCGTCCGCGTGACTCGGATCCCGCTCCATTCGAGCTCGTCCGCGACCGCTCGTGCGTTGAGGCCCAGCTCGCGGAGGGCCGTCTCGTCCTCGGGCTGGCAGAAGACCGGCACGTCCCGCGGCAGGAGCTCCTCGGCGCGCGCGTCGAGGTGGTCGCGGTGCCGGTGCGTGATGAGGACGGCGTCGATGCCGCAGACGATCTCCTCGGCGTCCAGCGGCAGCGGGACGGTGGGGTTGCGCACCGGGTTCGCGGTGTTCTCGATCGCCGGCCTCGCGCCGATGTCGTCGAGCATCGGGTCGACGAGGATCCGCTTCCCGCCGAGCTCGACGATCACGGTGGCGCTGCGGACGAGGGTCAGTCGCATCGGCTCGTTCTAGCGAACTGGTTCCGTGCGTGTGCCGGTGAGCCGGGAGGTTCCCCGTTGAAGTCACGACCGGCGTTCGTCAGGATGGTCCCGACCGTCACGCGAGGTGACGTGTCGGGCAGCCGATCGAAGGGGAGAGTTCGAGCAGACCGTATGCACCGGTCTGCGACACGACATCGACGAGGGGAGAGACGCAAGCCATGAGACGCTTCACAACCACGGCGGCCCTCGTTCTGGGCTTCGTGCTCGCGGTCGCCGGCGCGGCCGTCGCGCGGCCGGACGCCGACCCGCCGGGGCAGGCCAAGAAGACCGGTACCACGACGATCCAGCTCGTCACGATCTCGGACTGGCACGGCCAGCTCGAACCATTCGACGTCGATCCCGGCGCGGCCACGGTTCTCGGCGGCGGAGCAGCCTTCCTGAAGGTCTACCTCGATCAGGCCCGTGCCGCGAACCCGAACACGCTCACGTTCATGGCGGGCGATTCGTTCGGCGCGACGCCCCCGATCGTGAACTTCTTCGACGAGGCGCCCGCCGTCGAGGCTATGAACATGCTCGGGATCAGCGCGGACACGCTCGGCAACCACAACTTCGACAAGGGCGTCGCGCACCTCCAACGCATGGTCGACCTCGCTGACTTCCCCTTCGTCTCCGCCAATCTGAAGGGGCTCGAGGAGAACCTCAGCGGCGTCACCAAGCGAGTCTTCTTCACCGTCGACGGTGTTCGCGTAGCCGTTATCGGGATTACGAACGAGGAGGCGCCTGAGCTCGTGTTTCCAGGTTCGTTCGGCACGATCGAGGTCACGGATTCCGTCGAGGCGGCGGACAAGGCCGCGCGGCAGGCGCGCAATGCGGGCGCCAAGGTCGTGGTCATCCTGACCCACAAGGGCATTCGAGGGTTCAACACCGGCGGAAGCGCGTTCGGGGAGCTCGTCGACTTCGCCAACGGCGTCGACGGCGATCTGATCGATGTCGTCGTCGGCGACCACACCGACTTCTCCTACAACCAGTACCACCAAGGTGGCAAGGTGCTTGCCGTCGAGAACAGGAGCAAGGGCGCCCAATTCAGCACGATCCAGCTGACGGTGGACAGGGCGACGGGCGTGACCGCGAAGTCGGCGACTCAGCACACGCCGACGATCGCCGGTCTGACCCCCGACCCGGCGATCCAGGCCTTGATCGATGAGCTCAACGCCCAGCTCGCGCCGATTCTCGGCCAGTTGATCGGCTCGGCGACGAAGCCCATCCTCCGCTCGGACTCGTGCGGCCGGGCCGACAGCCGTCTTTGCGAGTCGCTCGTCGGAAACGTCGTGACCGACGCGCTACGGGAGGCGTACGGCACGGACCTTGCGATCACCAATTCGGGTGGCCTCCGCGACGCCTTGACGTGCCCGCACGTCGAGGCCGGCGGCTTCTGCCCGACGCCACCGGCGACGGAGCCGCCGTTCCCGATCACTCGCGGCGGCGTAATCGCTGTCCTCCGTTTCGGCAACGTCTCGACGACGACGACTCTGAGCGGGGCGGAGGTCAAGACCTTCCTGGAGCACGGGGTCTCTTCGATGCCGGGGGCAAACGGAAGATTCCCGCAGGTCTCTGGGCTTTGCTTCACCTACAACATCGAAGCCTCCGTGGGCAGCCGCGTCACGAGCATCGTGCAGCAGGCGGCCGACGGGACTTGCACCGGGCCTGCGATCGCAGGTGGGACGAACTACATCGTGGCGAGCAACGACTTCACTCTCAGCGGCGGTGACGGCTACCCGAACGTGATATCCAAGTCCACGACGCGGAACATCATGTCCCAGGACCTGGAGGCGTACGTCGTGGCGAACTCACCGCTCAGCCCGACGATCCAGAGTCGGATCGTGTGCGCCGACCCGAACCCCGGTTCGGGGAACGACTGCCCGGCGATCACGGCTCCGTAGCAAGCTTGTAAGCCGCTAGCCCTCGCCCTTCCGCCGCCTGAGCGGGAGGGCGAGGGCAGCGACGACCATGAGAGCGCCTACTCCTGCGCCGAGGGCGACGCCCCATGCAGGCAAGCCGGGCTCGTCGTCATGCTGTTCGCTCGGCGGCGACCGGTAGCCGAGAAAGCCGACGATCTCGAAGGGCTCGCCACCAGCTTTGCCCGGAATGCGCCAGGTCTTGACGAACTCGCCCTGCTCGGGAGGTGGGCCCGCCGAACCGATGCGCGCATCGCTCACCGAGCCGGAACGTCCGGGGGCCAACCGCAGGCTCGGCTGCCCGTCCTGGCCGACAATCACGACTGTCTTCGGGGTGAGGTTGCGCAGTGCGAGCCGCTCGTGGCCGCCGGAGACGCTGACGAGTAGACCTGGGAACTGCGGCTCGATCCCTGAGACAGTCGCCACGAAGCCCGTGTGTTCGCCGCCGCCGTGGGCCTGAGCGCCTCCAGCAAACGCCAGCGTCAGCGCCGTGACCGCGATCAAGGCCCGCATCGGCGCATCGTGCCACGGTGACCTCGTGAGACTGCGGTGGTGCGCGATCCCCGAAAGGTCGCTGTTTGCGGTATCCGAGGGTGGCTATACTCCGCGATCCGATGGTCAACGACACGGTCGAGAAGCCCCTAGCCGCAGAGGAAGGCGTCTGGACGACGGGCCCCGACGGGGAGCTCGTCCCCGACTACGAGGCCTCCTTTCCCGAGATCAACGAGGGCGAGGTCGTGCACGGCACGGTCGTTCGCGTCGACAAGGACGAGGTGCTCGTCGACATCGGCTACAAGTCGGAGGGCGTCATCCCGGTCGCCGAGCTCACGATCCGCCGCTCGGTCAACCCAGCCGACGAGGTCGCGGTCGGCGAGGAGGTCGACGCGCTCGTCCTCACGAAGGAGGACGCGGACGGTCGCCTGATCCTCTCCAAGAAGCGCGCGCGCTTCGAGCTCGCGTGGAAGAGGATCGAGGCCGCGGCCGAGTCGGGCGAGCCGGTGGTCGGCAAGGTCATCGAGGTCGTCAAGGGCGGGCTCATCCTCGACCTCGGCGTCCGCGGCTTCCTGCCCGCCTCGCTCGTCGACATCCGGCGCGTCCAGGACCTCGAGGAGTTCCTGGGCCGTGAGCTCCGCTGCAAGGTGATCGAGCTCAACCGCTCCCGCAACAACGTCGTCCTCTCCCGCCGCGCGGTGCTCGAGGACGAGCGCAAGGAGATGCGGCAGGCGATCCTCGACCGGCTCAGCCCCGGCGACGTCATCGAGGGCCAGATCTCGAACATCGTTGACTTCGGCGCCTTCGTCGACCTGGACGGGATGGACGGACTCATCCACATCTCCGAGCTCTCGTGGAGCCACGTGAACCATCCCTCCGAGGTGCTCGAGATCGGGCAGACGGTGAAGGTGAAGGTGCTCGACATCGATCGCGACCGCCAGCGGATCTCGCTCGGCCTGAAGCAGACGCAGGCGGACCCCTGGCAGCAGGTGGTCGACAGCTACGGAGAGGGAGACGTGGTCGAGGGCCGGGTCGCGAAGGTCGTCACGTTCGGGGCCTTCGTGGAGATCCTTCCCGGCGTCGAGGGGCTCGTGCACATCTCCGAGCTCGCTCCGCACCACGTCGAGAACCCGCGGGAGATCGTGTCGCAGGGCCAGGCCGTGAACGTCCGCATCCTCGAGATCGACGGCGAGCGCCGGCGCCTCTCGCTCTCGCTGAAGCGCGTCGAGGAGGGCGATCAACCCGTCCCGCGTGCCGACGGCGCCGAGTCCGTGCACGTCACGCCCGACCTCATGCTCTCGGAAGAGGCGTTCCCGACTGCCGCGGCTCCCGCCGAGCTCGCCGACGAGGTCGAGGCAGCTGCCGCGACCGAGGAGCCCACCGAGGCCGCACCGGACGGGGCCGCACCGGACGAGGTCGCCGCGGAGGAGAGCGAGGCGGTCGCCGAGCCGGTCGCCGAGGCCGAGCTGCCCGCCGCCGAGGAAGAGCCCGCGGTCGAGACCGAGGCTCCCGAGGACGAGCCGGGCCCGGCTCTCGAGGACACCCAGGCCGACGAGGCCGAGCCGACCGCGTCGTAATGTCGTCAGGCCCAACGGGGTCTGGCCCGGCGCCGCGCCCGATCGCGGTCGCGATCACGGGCGGCATCGGCGCCGGCAAGTCGACCGCGCTCGCGTCTTTCCGGCGTCATGGCGCCGCGACCGTCTCGAGCGACGAGATCGTCCACCACCTCCTGAAAACCGACCCCGACGTCAAGAAGGCTCTCGTCGAGCGCCTCGGCGAGGAGATCCTGGATGACGAGGGCGTACCCGATCGCGAGCGGATCGCGTTCCGGGTGTTCAAGGACCGCGACGCGCTCGACTTCCTCGAGCAGCTCCTGCACCCGCTCGTCTCGCGGGAGTACCTGACCTGGCGTGAGCAGCTCGCCGCGCTCCCGACCCCGCCGCAGGTCTGCGTCACCGAGGTGCCCCTCCTCTACGAGGTCGGCGCCGAGACGCGGTTCGACAAGGTCGTCGTGGTGACCGCTCCAGCCAAGCTTCGCGAGGCGCGGCGCGGCGGGCGGGTGGACGAAAGGGAGGCGCGGCTCCTCCCCGACCGCGAGAAGGCGAAACGCGCCGACTTCGTCTACGTGAACACCGGCACGCCCGAGGAGCTCGACGCCTGGGTCGCCGGCATCATGGCCGCCCTCGTCGCCGAGCACTCCGCGGTCGAGCACTCCGCGGCCGAGCCCTCCGCGGCCGAGCCCTCCGCGGCCGAGCACTCCGCGGCCGAGCACTCCGCGGCCGAGCCCCCGGCCGAGCCCCCGGCCGACTCTTCCACCGCAGGCTCGTCCCAGCCAGCCGAGGAAGAGCCAAGTTACAAGTTGTAACTTGGCGTGAGAACGCTCGGAACGAGAGCCACGTCGTGCGGATCCTGACGCTTTCAGCCGTCGCCGTCCTGGCCGTGGCCGGCGTGGGCGCGTGGGTTGTCGAGTCCGAGCCGGACTTCTACCTCCGTGCGCGCTATCCGCTCGAGTACGAGCACATCATCCTTGGGCATGCGGCCAATTACGACCTCGACCCTGCGTTCGTCGCGGCCGTGGTGTACGTGGAAAGCCGCTTCGATCCGAACGCGAAGTCGGCCGCAGGCGCGATCGGGCTCATGCAGCTCCTCCCCGAGACGGCGAAGGGCATCGCGCGCCGGACCGGGGGAGACCGCTTCGTCGTTGCCGACCTCCGCGATCCCGAGATCAACGTCCGCTACGGCTCGTGGTACCTAAACCACCTGAGACAGAAGTACGACGACCTGAGCCTCGCTCTCGCTGCGTACCACGCCGGCCCGGGAAACGTCGACCACTGGCGCGAGGAAGGGCTCGGCATCCCGTTCTCGGAGACACGCGAGTACGTCGAGGACGTCGAGCGTGTCAGGCTGGTGTACGCCGACGCCTACGGCTCGGAGCTCGCCCTCCGATAGCGTCCTCGAGGAGCCTGACCACGAGCTCCACGCTCGGTCCCTCGTCACCCTGCGCGCGCTGAAGCACGAGCCCGTTCAGCACCAGGTTGACGAACGAGCCGAGCTCCTTCACCTCGAAGTCGTCGCGAAACTCGCCCAGCTGCTGTGCCTCCTCGAGACGGGCGCGGTTCACGTGAACGAGCTCCTGCTCGCGCTCTTCGATCCGGCGCTTGAAGTCCGGGTCGGTGCGAATGCGCCGGATGAGCTCTAGATAGACGCCGAGCCAGGCCGGGTCGAGGCCGACCAGCTCCCGGACGACCGCCTCGAGCCCCTCGTTGACCCACAGCTCCGAGATGCGGGCGCTGTCGCGCACCGCGAGCTCGACGAAGACCTCCTCCTTGGACCCGAAGTAGTTGAAGATCGCGCCGCGCGAGAGGCCGATCTCCCGCTCGAGGCGTGCGACCGTGGCGCCCTCGTAGCCGTGCTCGGCGAAGCAGCGGCGCGCTCCGGCGAGGATCTGGTCGCGCCGCTCGGCCTTCCGCTCCTCGGAGATCCTGGGCATCGAACGGACCGTACTTTACAAAACCGTACAGACGTTTTATTATCTCTCGGCCATGGTCGACTCGGCGGTGACCGAAGCGGTGTACAGAGACAGCGAGCCTCCGGCCGCGGAGCGGCCGGCTTCAGGGGTGTTCGCGCGCCCGAGATCCGCGTGCCAGCGGATCTCGGGCTTGCGCATCAAGCCGTGAAGAGGACCGCAGTGTCCGCGCTCGTCGCCGCCGAGATCGTCTCCGTGCTCGGCACGCGGATGACCTACCTGGCCCTGCCGTGGTTCGTGCTCGTCACGACGGGCTCGCCGGGGAAGATGTCGCTCGTCCTCGCGGCGGAGATCGCGCCGATGGCGATCCTCGGGATCCCGAGCGGGACGCTCGTGCAACGCCTCGGCGCGCGCACGACGATGCTCGTCGCCGACGTCGCGAGGGCACCGATCCTCGCGTCGATTCCGCTTCTGCACGCGCTCGACCTGCTCAGCTTCCCGCTCCTGCTCGGCCTCGTCGCGCTCCTCGGCTGCTTCATGGCGCCGTACTTCGCGTCGCAGCGGACGATCCTGCCCGAGCTCGTCGGCGAGGACGAGCGCCTGATGTCGCAGGGGAACAGCCTGATCGAGGGCGGCTCGGCGTTCGCGGCGCTCATCGGGCCCGCTCTCGCCGGCCTGCTCATCCCCTTCATCGGAGCGTCGAACGTGCTCTACGTGGACGCCGCGACCTACCTCGTTGCCTTCCTGCTCGTGCTCGCCTTCGTGCCCCGGCGGAAGCCGCTCGGTGCTGCGGTGCAGTCGGGCGTGCTCGCCGGTGTGCGCTTCCTGCTCGCGGACCGGTTCCTCGGGCCGGTCTCGGCCCTCATCGTCGCGACGGGCTTCCTCGGAGCCGCTCTCTCGGCCGGGCTGCCGGTCTATGCGTTCGACGAGTTCGACGGGAGCGCTCGGATCGCAGGGCTTTTCTTCGCGGCGCTCGGCGCCGGCGCGCTCGTCGGCAGCCTGGTCGCCGTTGCCGCAGTCAGGAAGGTCGCGCCGCTCCGTCTCGCCGCCGTCGGGATCTTCGGGTTCACCGTGCCGCTCTGGGCGCTGCCGTTCCTGCCTCCGTGGCCGCTCGTCGTCGTCGCGCTCTTCCTCGCCATGCTCTCCGCGCCGCTCGTGAACGGCCCCATCTTCGGCGTGCTGACGAAACGCACGCCGGAGGACCTGCGCGCGAAGACGCTCACGGCCGTCGTCGCCATCAACACGGTGGCCGCTCCGCTCGGCTACGTCGTCGCCGGCCAGATCCTCGAGCGCTGGGGGGTCGTACCGCTCTTCACGGTGGTCGTGCTCGGTGTCACCTGGGTCGCGATCGCGTTCACCGCGATCGTCCTCCGGCGCGGCGACCTCGGCGCAGCGCCCGAAGCAGCCGCAGCCTGACGGCCACGGCCGCCGGCGCGTGATGGAGCCGCGCCGGCGGCCGTTTCCGCCCTCCCCCTAGCCGGTGCGGCCCGCCACCCAGGGGAGCGAGCCCGATGCGCACCGGTAGCGCTCGCCTTCGGAGACGAAGTCGCTCGAGGACGAGACGGTTCCCGAGGCCGAGGAGCCCTCGACGCGACCGGCGATCGTCACGCGGAACGTCGCGGGCTCGTCGAGCCACTCGGCATTCGCCGTTCCCGTCCAGTCGATGACGAAGGTTCCATCGTTCGCGATCGGCACGGGCGTCGGATAGATCGCCCAGAACCCGCCGCGCAGGATCCCCTTGCCCTCGCACTCCTCAGGGATCTCGTTCGTGCGCCAGTTGCCGACCGTCCGATCGCCGAGGAGCTCGAAGTACATGAAGTTGCCCTGGTTGATCTGCCCTTGGTACGAGCCGGGCGTCACGGCCACCGGTGGAGGTGGCGGAGTTGGCGCAGGTGCGGGCGGCGGAGCCGGCGGTGCCGGGTTCGGAACGCCAGTCACGGTCTCGCAGTCAGAGCCGATGACGTCTCGCGCGTCACCTCGCGCGATGTCTCGTCCGCTCCCGCACGAGAGCCTGTCCGCGCCGGGACCGCCGACGAGCAGGTCGTTGCCGGCTCCACCGACGAGGACGTCGTTCCCGCCGGCGCCGTAGAGCTGGTCATTTCCGGCCTTGCCGTTCAGCCGGTCCGCCTTGGTCGTTCCCCGCAACGTGTCGTTGCCGGCCGTGCCGGTGATCGTGGCCGCACCGACCGCTGCGGTTACGACGAGAGCGCCGCAGGCGAGCGCCGCGGTGGCGAGCATGCGTCTCTTCGGAGCCATCTCGGACCTCCTGATCATGGATTTCACGAGGGTCCTAGAGGCCGTGGCTCAAGACACGCTCAAGACTCGAGTTGCGGCGCGGAGTCGGCCCCATGCTCATCGCTCCACGAACTCGATGACCACGCGACTCGAGAGCACGAGGCGCCCCGCGTCGTGCCAGTGGCCCACGAGCTCGTGCCAGCCGGGGGCGAGGCCCTCGGGGAACATGGCTGCACAGACCTTTCCCACGGCCCGTCCTTCCTCGATCCGGAGGTCGGTGGTCACGGCGATCGGCACACCGTCGACCTCGAGCTCGAACCTCGCGCCCGGATCGAGCTCGGCTCGGGGTCCGCTGGCTTCCGGCTCGGCCACGAACCCGTAACCGATCCAGAACGGGACCCCTGCGGGAAACACCGCCGGCGTCGCGGAGCCGGGGAAGATGTTCAGGCTCGGTCCTGCGGGCGTGACGGCGTACGCCAATGCGGGGAGTAGCGTCACTGCGGCCATTCCGATCCTTTCCGTCGAGGGCCAACGCTCGTAGCGAGCGAGGGTCCACGGACGGACCCCCGCTCGCCTGCCCGTCACATGACCTTGGTGGGAAGCGCGATCGCCTCGTTGTCCGCCGGCAGCGCATCGCGTCCGGCGACGACCACCGCCACCGCCTTGAAGGTGACCTTCCCGACCTCGGCATCCTCGGGACGGAAGGTGTACGAGAACGAGAACTGCGTCCCACGCTTTCGACTCGACACGAGCTGGGTCGACGTCGCGATGTGCTCGAAGCCGCCCGGCACGCTGCGGTAGAGCAGCACCTGCACGTCCTCGTCGTAGCGGCTCGAGGCCACCTCGACGGTGATCGACCGCGTCTTCCCAACCTGGGCCGACTGGGGCACCACGAACTTCGTGACGCCGACGTCGTGCGTGATCACGGTGACCATGCGCGAGGTCGAGGCCGTCCGCCCGTCCTGCGTCGCGATCGTCAACGTCACCTGGTAGTCGCCGTCGGCGATGTAGCGGTGCGACATCGACTGTTCCGACCCGGTCGCGCCGTCGCCGAAGTCCCAGCTCCACGACTCGATCGAGAACCCGGCCGGATCGAAGCCACTTCCGAAGAACTGGACGGTGTCGTAGGACGAGGGATCGAACGGGCTCGAGAAGATGGCCACGCCCGGGTTCGGCGCGACCTCGACGGTGATCCCGAGGTCGGCGCCGCAACAGAGGCCGCCCGAGTGCCCGAGCTGGATCATGTACTCGGTTCCGGCCTCGGCCTGGAAGATGAGCCGCCCGAACGACCGCGCGACCGGCACCTCCTCGAGCTCGACGAGCCCGGCGCCCGTATAAACGCTGGTCCGCCGGGTCGCGCAGCATCCGGCTTCGCTGACGAGCATAGGCCCGCTGTTGGGAGCGACGAAACGCCACCAGGCGCTTCCGAGGAACGACGATTCCGCGGGAGCGGGCTCGTCAGGTTCCAGCGTCGAGGCGAGCATCTGCACGACGTCGGAGTACGGGAGCGAGCCGACCGCCTTCGCGTCGACGAACGCGTCGTTCGGGGGAGGCGGGACCGGCGCCACTGCGAGCTGGAGCTGCGCCGGGCCGATCGAGCTGTCTCCGGCTTGGATGTAGTACGTGCCGCCGGCCTGGGCGCCGAGCACCGTCGAGCCTCCGAAGAGGCAGCCCTCGAACGAGAGGTTCCCGATGCCCCCGAACGACCGCCAGAGCGCGACGGACACGCCCGGTGAGCTTCCGCTCATGTCGACCGTGACCGCCGTCGAGGCTGCGGGCGCGTACCGGTACCAGACGCTCCGCGTCTTGAAGGTGCAGGCCTGCGGCTCGCCGGCCTCGGTCGTCGCCTCGTCCAGGTTCGCGCTGTCCGAGAACGGCACCGAGGCGACCACCGTCGCCAGGTCGAACCCGTCGTTCGAGGGCGGCGCGGCGCTCCCGGAGACGGGCAGGGCGAGCGCGAGAACCGCGATCGCGAGTGCGAGTAGAGCGCGCATGAACGCGCCTCCTTTCCATCGATGTCGCGGTCATGCTCGGCGCGACTGCTCAAGAAGCGCTCAACGCGGTCAACGGCCGCGCCGTGGAATCCGGGACGGTTCCGTGCCAAGCTACGCGCGGCACGAACAGGAGCAGAAGGTGCTCGGAGCACAGGCACCCATCCGGGCCGTCGATGTCCGCCTCCTCGGACCGCTCGACGTCTCGGTCGACGGGCGGAGCGCGCGCCCCGGACCCAAGCCGGGAGCGCTACTCGCGGCGCTCGCCCTCGAGGTTCGACGCGTCGTCTCGATGGACCTGCTCGTCGAGGCGCTCTGGCCCGGCACGCCCCCCGACACCGCGCAGCACGCGGTGCAGGTCTACGTCTCGCAGCTCCGCAAGTGGCTCGGAGCGGAGGCCGTCGTCCGTCGCGGGGCGGGCTATGCATTGGAGCTCGAGCCCGACCGCGTGGACGCGCATCGGTTCGTCCGTCTCGTCGGCGAAGGCAGAGAGGTCTTCGCCGGCGGCGATCCTGCCTCGGCCTCGACGGTCCTGCGAGAGGCTCTTGCGCTCTGGCGCGGCCACGCGCTCGCGGACTTCACCTACGAGCCGTTTGCCCAGACCGAGATCGCGCGGCTCGAGGAGCTACGCCTGGACGCGGTCGAAGCGCGCATCGAGGCCGACCTCGCTCTCGGTCGCCATGCGGGCCTCGTGCCCGAGCTGGAAGCGCTCGTCCAGGCGCATCCGCTGAGGGAGCACCCGCACGCCCGGCTCATGCTCGCGCTCTATCGGTCGGGACGGCAGGCGGAGGCGCTCGCTGCGTACCGCCGCGCGCGCGACACGCTCGTCGAGGAGCTGGGCATCGAGCCGGGTCCCGAGCTCAAGGAGCTCGAGTCCGCGATCCTGCGCCAGGACGAGTCGCTGCTGCTCGAGGAGACGCCGCTCGCACGGCCACCGATGCAGTTCCGCCGGCTCGTCACCGTTCTCTTCGTCGACGTGGTCGAGTCGATGGCGCTCGCCGAGGCGCTCGACGCGGAGGCCCTGGGAGTCGTGCTGCGCCGCTACTTCGAGACGGTCTCGGCGGCGATCACCCGCCACGGTGGCACCGTCGAGAAGTACGCGGGCGACGCTGTCATGGCCGCGTTCGGCGTGCCCGTCTCGCACGAGGACGACGCCCTGCGCGCCGCACGCGCGGCGCTCGACATCCGCGTCGCGATCGCGGCGCTCAACGAGCAGCTCCTGGTGCAGCACGGCGTGGGCCTCGCGATCCGCGTCGGGATCGAGTCCGGCGAGGTCGTCTCGACCCCGACCGACGCGCGGCAGCGCCTCGTTACCGGCGAGGCAGTCGGGATCGCCGCGAAGCTCGAGCAGGCGGCCGACCCGGACGAGATCGTCGTCGGCGCGGTCGCCGGCCGGCTGATCGACCACGCCGCGACGCTCGACCCGCTGGGCGAGGTCGCGATCAAGGGCAAGCGGGAGCCGGTGCACGCGTACCGACTGCGCGAGCTGAGCACGGTCGGGCCGGCGTTCGAGCAGCGCCAGGACGCGCGGCTCGTCGGCCGCAAGCGGGAGCTCGCCGCGCTCCGGCGGTCCCTGAAGCGCTCGGTCGACGGCCCGGCCGTGCGCGTCGCGGTCGTGATCGGATCGCCGGGAGTCGGCAAGTCGCGCCTCGCCGCCGAGCTGGCCCGCCGCGCGAAGGGCGTCACGATGCTGTGGGGCCGCTGCCTCTCCTACGGCGAGGGCATCACGTACTGGCCGCTGCGGGAGGTGCTCGAGCAGGCGGACGACGGCGGCGTGCGCGACGCCGTTCTCGCCGCGCTCGACGCCGAGACGCCCCCGCCGGCCGCCGAGATCGCCTGGCTCTTCCGCCGCTTCTGCGAGGCGATCGCAAGCGCGCAGCCGCTCGTCCTCGTCTTCGACGACGTCCACTGGGCGGAGCCGACCTTCCTCGAGCTCGTCGAGCACCTCGCGGACAAGGGCACGGGGCCGATCGCTGTCGTTTGCCTTGCGCGCGAGGAGCTCGTCGAGGATCGGCCCGCGTTCCTCGAGGGACGCGCGAACGTCGATCGGATCCTGCTCGACGCGCTCTCGGCGGAGGACACAGATGCGCTCCTCGACGGCCTCGGCGGGGCGGTCCTCGAGTCCGATCACCGTGCGCGGATTGCCGAGACGGCGGAGGGCAACCCGCTCTTCCTCGAGCAGCTCCTGGCGCTCGCGCTCGAGGGTGGTCTCGCCGAGCGCCCGCTGCCCGAGACGATCCAGGCCCTGCTCGCGGCCCGTCTCGACCGGCTCGGCCCCGGAGAGCGCGCGGTGCTCGAGCGAGGAGCCGTCGTCGGGAAGGAGTTCACGGCCGCCGACATCCTCGCGCTTCTGGAGCCGGAGGCCGTGGCGACCGCCGATGCGCACCTGCAGACGCTCGCCGGCCGCGGCTTCGTGCGGGCTCGGGAGGAGGGCGCCTTCAGCTTCCGGCACGTCCTCGTTCAGGAGGCCGTCTACCGCGCCGCGCCGAAGCGCCTGCGCGCGGAGCTGCACGAGCGCTACGCCGACCGGCTCGATACGGAGGCGCCGAACCTCCCCGATCTCGACGAGTTCGTCGGTTACCACCTCGAGCAGGCGTACCGACTGCGGACGGAGCTCGGCGAAGCTGATCGGCGCACCGAGCGGCTGGCTGAGGACGGCGGGCGTCGGCTGGACGACGCGGGCATCCGAGCGCTCCGGCGTGGCGACATGCCCGCGACCGCGAACCTGCTTGCGCGCGCAGTCGCGTTGCTTCCGTCCGAGGACGAGAGGCGAAACGAACTCATGTGTGAGCTCGGCATCGCGCGCTACGCGGCGGGAGACTCCGAGACTGCCACCGCATCGTTCGACGAGGCGGCAGCGCATGCGGAGGCGTTGGGACAGCGGCGTGTTGAGCTTCGCGCCCGCATTGAAGCGGCGTGGGTGCGCCTCCTCGCCGAGCCGGACGGCGCCGCAGTGGAGCTTCTGGCGCTGGCTCATGACTCAGTGCCAAAGTTCGAGGTACTCGAAGACCACCGCTCTCTCGCGCGAGCTTGGCTGTTGATCGGCTATGTGCGCGGCGGACTCCATGGGAACCATACGGCCTGGGAGGAGGCTGAGGAGCGCGCGCTCGACTACTACCGCCGCACGGCGTTTCCGCTCGCGATGTGCTTCGGGCAGCTCGCGGCGGCGATCTACTGGGGGCCGACTCCTGTCTCGGTCGGGATCGAGCGATGTGTACAGCTCTTGGCAGATGACGCCATCGGGTTCTCTGGTCGTGCGGCGGTGATTCCGTACCTCGGTGGCCTGCAGGCCCAAGTCGGCCGCTTCTCGGACGCCCGCGGGCTCGTTGCCGAGGCGGAACGCACATATGAAGAGCTCGGCGCTCCAACTTCTGCGATCCATTGCGGGACTGTGAAGGCTGACGTGGAGCTTCTCGCCGGTGACCTCGTTGCCGCCGAGCGAACGCTCCGCGAGCAGTGCGAGTACCTCGAGCGAGAGCACGACCGAACGCACCTCGCTGTGAGGGCAGCGAAGCTCGCCGAGGCGCTGTACCGGCAGCGGCGTCTCGATGAGGCCGGGGAGTGGGCGGGAGTATCTCGCGCGAATGCGGCAAGCGACGATCAGAGCGCTCAGCTGATCCTGGGGTCGGTCGAGGCGAAACTTCTCGCGCGGCGGGGCGCGGTCGCCGAGGCCCGCCGCCTTGCCGAGGCGACCGTGCGGCTCGCTGACAGCACCGACGGGCTGAACCAAATAGCGGCCACGAGGCTCGCGTTGGGGGAGGTGCTGCGCATCGCGGAGCTCTCCGATGAAGCTGAGCGAGCCATCGCCGAGGCGATCGAGCTCTTCGAACGGAAGGGGAACTCGGTAGGGGCCACGCAAGCTCGAGAGCAATTGGGGCTTCGCATGACTGCATGAACGAGGGGCCCCGTTCGCGGGACCCCTCGTTTGCATGGCTTCATGTGGCTCAGTGACCGGTCGGCGGGCCATCCGCATACGCGAGCAGCGGCGCCGCCAGCGCGAGCAGACCGACTGCGAGCACGACCAGCGTGCGGTGCAGATGAGTGACCTGGCGCATCGTTCCCTCCTTTCCGGGTGATCGAGTTCCGCCGATCACGCTTGGGGAGGGCACTAATCGCGCTGTCACATTCCGCTAA
>Ga0299907_10000102_pt1 | contig 31685 bp, 24 predicted proteins | sample RVTome_16_FD_198680 | JGI IMG/M metagenome (GOLD analysis project Ga0299907, IMG submission 198680) | Soil microbial communities from uranium-contaminated site in the Upper Colorado River Basin, Wyoming, United States - RVT152D67 (version 2) ...
TCTTCGCCACGTTCAGCGCACCGAGCCGGGCCATCAGCTGCGCCTGCGCCACCCGTGACGCCGTCGGCCAGCTCGGCATCGACGTGCGCATCGGCGTCCATACCGGCGAGTGCGAGCTCATGGGCTCCGACGTCGGTGGTCTGGCCGTCCACACCGGCGCCCGGGTGGCCGCGCTGGCGGACGCCCGCGAGATTCTGGTGTCCAGCACGGTGAAGGATCTCGTGGCCGGCTCGAGGATCGACTTCGTCGAGCGGGGCACCCACGAGCTCAAGGGTATCCCGGGTGAATGGCGCCTCTTCGCGGTGACCGGTTGATTCGGTAGGCTCCGCGGCCATGACCTCCAACTGGGCCCTCCTGGCATCCGAACTCACCGACGCGCTCCACCTCGCCTCGCCGCCCCTGGCCATCACGTTCTCGGACGCGCCGCCGGCGGGGGTGTCGCCGTTCGACGAGCCGATGCCCGAGCCCCTGGCCGACGGCCGGACGGGGCGCGTGCCGGCAGGGTGCGTCTTCTGGATGAAGGCGGCCGAGGCGACCTTCACCACCGTGGCCGAGGATCACGGCAACTGCAGTGTCGGAAGCCTCACCCACGGGTTCAAGACGCTCGAGGAGGTGGCGGGCAACTCCGACGTCGCCGCCCTCCTCGACACCGGCTGGGTCACGATGGACGTCGTCCCCCACATCCCGGTGGTGCACGACCGCCCGGGCGCGGTGACCTACGGGCCGCTGGCCGAGACGCCCGTCGATCCGGACGTCGTGTTCCTGCGTGTCACCGCCCGCCAGCTCATGGTGCTCTCCGACGCCATCCCGGCGTTGCGGATCGAGGGGAAGCCGCAGTGCCACATCGTCGCCGTGGCCAAGGAGGAGAACGAGCCGGCGGCGAGCGTCGGCTGCGCCTTGAGCCGGGTCCGGACGGGAATGCCGCCGACGGAGATGACGTGCGCCATCCCGGCGGCCCGGCTGGCCGAGACGGTCGCCGCCATCCAGCACAACGCCGTGGCCGACACCGCGGTGGCGCGCTACGCCGCCGAGGACGCCCGGCGCTTCGCATAGCCCTTCGCGCCCTCAGCCGCGGAGCCGGGCTTCCAACTGCAGCGAGAGCGTCACGTCGGGTTCGATCTTGATCATGAAAAGCGTCGGCGGGGGGACGTCGAACACGCGGATGTCGAGCAGCTGCTCCCCCCGCACCACCATGGCTCCGGGTTCGGAGAGGTCCACCACCACCAGCCCCTCCACCGGTTGGGAAACGCCCCGGAACGTCAGCTCCCCTCCGACGAGGTAACTCGGTGCGTGGACGTCGGCCTGGCGGACCCAGTGGAGATCGACGTAGGCGGCGGGGAAGCGACGGGCGTCGATGTGCCGCTGGAGCTCCCCGTCGTAGGCGGCGTTTCCGGACGTCAGCTGATGGACCTGCACCTCCAAGTGGCAGGTGGGGGCGACGGTGAGGTCGATCTCATTGCCCCGCACCACCGCTCCGACGAACCCCTCCAGGCCGTTGGCCCCGAAGGCGACGGACCCGAGGCTGGTGGAGACCTCGAGCAGGATGGCGGACCGCTCCGGGACCACGGTGTAGTGCTGTGGCTCGGGCGGGAGAGGACTGCCGGCCGCGGTCAAGACTACGACGGCGGGGGCGAGACTCTGCCGTCCCGCCCCGCCACCAGCAACGTGGCATCGTCGAAAAGCTCGGCCCCGGCGAGCAGTTCGAAGACCAGCCGGTCGCAGAGGCCTTCCGGGCCGTCTCCGTGATGGCGGGACGCCGTCCCGACGAGATCGGCCATGGCCACATCCCAGTTCCCGTCGCGGCGTTCGACGAGGCCGTCGGTGTAGATGACGAGCGTGCTCCCCGCCGGGAAGAGCCGCTCGCCCTGGTCATAGCGGATGTCGGGCAGGCCGAGCGGAGGACCGTGCGGTTCGCGGAGCAGGTCGGCTGACCCGTCCCGGCCCAGGATGAGGGCCGGCGGATGCCCGGCGCTGGCGTAGCGCAACCGGCCGTCGGCCGGATCGAACGTGGCCACGAAGATGGTGGCGAAGGCGTTCGGCTTGAACAACCCGAGGTAATGGTTCATCCGGTCCAGGATCCGGGCGGGAGAGACCTCGACGGTGGCGAAGGCTCGCAGGGCGGCCCGCAGCGAGGCCATGACCGTCGACGCCTGGATCCCGTGGCCGGCCACATCTCCCATGATGAGCCCCACCCGTCCCCCCGGGAGGGCGATGGCGTCGTACCAGTCACCGGCGACCCCTATGGGCTCGCTGGCCGAGAGGCAGCGGCAGGCGAAGTTGAAGCCGGCGATGTCCGGCAGCCGGCCCGGGAGGTAGGCCTGTTGGAGGATCTCCGCGGCACGGTACTCGGCCTCGTAGAGCACGGCCCGGCGAGCGGCGTAGGTGACCAGGGAAGCGACATGGGCGATCATCTCCCCGACGTCAGCCGGGACCCCGCCGGCCTGATCGAACCCGAAGGTCAGCGCCCCGCAACTGTGTCCGGCCGACTTGAGGGGGAGGGTGACCACGGCCCCATCGCTCGGCAGGGAGAAGTCGGGCGTCATCTCCGGATAGGCGTGACGCAGGTCGGCGGTCGAGGGGAACTCCAGCGTGACGCCGTCCCGGATGGCGTCGACCCAGGGGCAGCGCACTTCGAAGCCGGCATCCTCGAGCCGGCGGGACGGGACACCCTGACCGCCGAGGAGCGAGACCACGACGGCACCCTGGTGGTCGAGAAGCACCACGCGGGCGCAGCGAGCCCCGACCGCCGCCGTCCCGTAGGCGACGACCGCGGCGGCGACGTCCGCCAGCGAGACGGCTCGCAGGAGCGCCTTGACCAGCCGGTCCAGCGGCTCGGACCACCCCGTCGGTATCGCTCCCACCAGGCCATCGGTCAGGTCCCGGAGGTCGACCATCGGCGGGGCGCCGCCGGAGAGGGTCGTCCCGCCGGAGCGCGATGAGGTGACCCGGATCGGGGCCCGCCTCTCCATCTCTCGTTCCGGCTCCATCGAGATCCCCGCCCTCCCCGGGCCGAGTCTACGACCCGGACCAGCTGTCGTCGTCCCCGTCGTCGTCGCCGGTGAGAACCAACGTAAGGTGCGACACCGTGGAGACGACCCCTGTCGGAAACGGCTGGAACTGCTGAAGGGTTCCAGCGGTCAGCCGGGATAATCCCGGCTGACCGCTGGAACCTTGACGATCAAGGACGATCAAGCGGCCCGGTTGCGGGGAAGGCGAGGGGCCAGCCAGTCCTCGACGGCGCTCGAGCCGGGTCCGAGGTCCCGCTTGGTCACCCGACCGATCTGCCATCCCAAGGCGGCGAGGCGGTCCTGCCGCTCGTCGTCGGGACCCCAACGTCGGGGGCCGTGAAAGGCCTCGCCGTCGTACTCCAGGCCCAGCATCCAGCGGGGCCAGGCGAGATCGATCTTGGCCACGAGGCGCCCGTCGGCGTCCCGCACCTTCCACTGCCGTTCGGGCAGGGGGAACCCCAGACGGTGGAGATGCCGGACGAGTCGCATCTCCGCCGGGCTCCCGGGCTTGGGGCCGGGTGTCCACACGGCGAGGGCCTCCTCCAGGCTTGGGAGTCCCCGACGTCCCGGCGCCCGGCCGGCCCGGCGCATCGCTTCCCGGACCCGGCGAGCATCGGCATGGCGGAACAGGGTCTGGTCCACCAGCTCGCACAGGGCCGGGTGGCCAAGGACCGCGGCGCAGTCGACGAGCATCCGGGCCGGGGTTGTACAGGGGATGTTCGCTACCACACAGACGTCGACCGGTTGGAGGGGACTCCAGTGGACGACGGCGCCGCGGTACCGGCCGCTGGCCGTGGGCGGCACCGTGACATGGGGAACTTCCGGCGGCTTGGCCAGGTCGAGGAGAGCGGCGACCGTGAGATGGGAGGCCACGGTGCCGGGAGGCCCGGCGAGGACGGCGACCATGGCCGACTGCTGCCAGGTCTTCCGGGCCCCCGCCATGGTGTACACCTGGCGGGCTGCCGTGCTTTCCCAACGGCCCGTCCGCCGGCGCCACTGGATCTGCTCGTGGGTGAGGCCGGCCTTCAGAGCCTGCTGGTGGGTGATCACCGCGTACTGCTTCTCGGCCTGCGCCCCCGCCGCACGATCGGCCTTCCCGGATCGTTCCACGGGGCATCAGTCTCGGCCCCTGTCCCTCACCGACGCCACCGATTTTCCGGCCCGCCGGTTCAGGCCAGACCGAGAGCGGGGAGCAGCTCCTCGTAGGAAGTGACCACGGCGTCGCCGGGCGGGCCCTGGTCCGGATCGTCGTCGAAGACAGCGGCGAGGCGGACGGCCCGCATGCCGAGGGCCTGGGCGCCGGCGATGTCGGTGCGGCGCCGGTCCCCGACGTGGGCGCAGCGGGCCGGCTCGGGCGACCCGAGGCCGGCCAGGGCGTGCTCGAAGATACGTTTGTCGGGTTTGTACACCCCGACCTCGTCGGAGAAGGCCCAGGCGTCGAAGTAGCCGAGCAGCCCATAGCGCTCGAGATGCAGGCGCAATTCGGACGAAGGGGTGAAACCGACGTCGCAGACGATGGCCAGCGAAATGCCGTGCCGGCCCAGGGACGCCAGCGCGTCCGCCACCCCGTCGACCACCACGAGCTCCGCCGTCCCGGCCCGGGACACGGAGGCGAAGGCGTCGAAGATCTGTTCCCGCACACCATTGCCCAGGCCGTAGTGCCGATGAACGGCCTCGGCGATCCGGCGGGCGGCGTGGCGCCCGGTGTACTGGACGTTGGCCTCCCAGCTGGACACGTACTCCAGCCAGGCGGCGTCATAGGCAGCGGCAAGTACGACGCCGGCGTCCCCCACGCCGGCATCGCGAATCACTCTGCCCATCGCCTCCAGACGGCGTCCCCGCAGGTACCCGCCAGGAGGCTCACAGCACAGGGTGTTCCAGTAATCGAAGGTGACGGCCTCGAGGGCCGTGCCTTCCGCCACGAGGGCGAGAGACTACAGGCCCTGCTCACTCTCAACCTGCTCCAGGTAACGCAGGATCTCGAAGGCCCGGAACCGGCGGTGACCGCCGAGGGTCCGGATGGCGGAGATCTTCCCGGCCCGCGCCCAACGAGTCACGGTCTTCGGGTTGACCCGGAACATCTCGGCGACCTCTGACGGGGTCAGAAGGGCGTCGGGGTCGGTACGGTCTTGCATCGCCATTCTCTTTCCTTTGAACGGAGCTGCTCCGCGGCGGTTGCCGGGAGGGGGGACTGTCCGCTTCGTCCTCCGAGGGTACGCAGGGCACCCTTTAGGGTCGATAGCCCGGAGGTGTCATTTACGGCCCCTCCGTACGAACTAGTCCCCCCCGGTCATCGCCTCTGACCAGCGGGTTTCCACGACGTGCAGTCCACAGCAACGACGGGATCACAGTGCTCGTGATGACCGTCGAGGCATGTATCGACACACAAGGGTCATCGACTAAAGCGCGTACCGATCGATTTGGCGCGCCCTACCATGACCAGGGGAGAGGAATCGAAAGAAGGAGTGTCGAAGGCCGATGCCAGTGTTCGATCGCATCGAGGCCGACGACTACGAACAGGTGGTGTTCTGCCACCACCGGCCCAGCGGGCTCCGGGCCATCGTGGCCGTCCATTCCACCGCCCTGGGGCCCGCCCTCGGTGGCACCCGCTTCTATCCCTACGCGTCCGAAGAGGACGCCTTCACCGACGTCCTGCGCCTGGCCCGGGGGATGACCTACAAGGCGGCCATGGCGGGCCTGGACCTCGGGGGCGGCAAGGCGGTGATCCTGGGCGACCCCGCCCGGGACAAGAGCGAAGCGCTGCTGCGAGCCTTCGCCCGTTACGTCGACACCCTGGGGGGCCGCTACATCACCGCCGAGGACGTCGGCACGACCCAGGCCGACATGGACCTCATCCGGCGGGAGACCCGCTGGGTCACGGGGGTGTCCCAGTCCCTGGGCGGGTCGGGCGACCCGTCGGTGGCCACCGCCACCGGCCTCTACTACGCCATGAAGGCCACCGCCCACCGCCTGTGGGGCGACGGGTCCCTGGAAGGCCGTCACGTGGCCGTGGCCGGGGTGGGCAAGGTCGGCTACGCCGTCGTCCGGCACCTGGTGGAGGAACGGGCCCGGGTGACGGTGGCGGACACGTCGCCGGTGGCCGTGGAGCGGGCCGTGGCCGACTTCGAGGTGGAGTCCACCTCGGTCGAGACGATCCACACCATCGACTGCGACATCTACGCGCCCTGCGCCCTCGGTGGCGGCCTCAACGAGGTGACGATCCCCCAGTTGCGCTGCGCCGCGGTGTGCGGCTGCGCCAACAACCAGCTGGCCTGTGACGGCGACGCCAAGGCCCTGGCCGAGGCGGGCATCCTCTACGCCCCCGACTACGTCGTCAACGCCGGCGGGATCATCAACATCTCCGAGGAGCTGCGGGGATACAACCAGCAGCGGGCCGAAGTCGGCCTGCGTCGCGTCTACGACAACATCCTGGCCGTCTTCGAACGAGCCGCCGCCGACGGCATCACCACCGCGGCCGCCGCCGACCGCCTGGCCGAGGCCCGCATCGAAGCCGTCGGCCGCCTCGGCCTCATCCGACCGCCCGCCCCCTTCAACCGCTGACCGACAGAAGCAGGAGGCACACCGGCATGGCCTTCGCCCCTCCCGAGAACACCGACCTCTCGGGCTTCCACGTCCACGACCGGCACCGGGCGCTCGGGCTCTCCGACGACGACGTGCTCGACATGTGGCGCACCATCCTGCTCACCCGCCGGCTGGACCAGAAGATCTGGGCCTTGAACCGGATGGGCAAGGCGCCCTTCGCCGTATCGTGCCAAGGGCACGAGGGCGCCCAGGTCGGCGCCGGATGGGCCCTGCGGGGAGGCCAGGACGTGGTCTGTCCCTACTACCGGGACACCGGGCTCATGATCGCCCTGGGCATGACCGCCCAGGAATGCCTGGAGGCGGTCTTCGCCCGGGCCAGCGACCCCAACTCCGGCGGGCGGCAGATGCCCAACCACTGGGGCTCCTCCAAGCTGCGCGTCATCACCGGATCGTCGCCCATCGCCACCCAGATCCCCCACGCCGCCGGGATCGCCCTGGCCGGCCGCATGAAGGGGGAGGACACCGTGGTCGTCACCCTCTTCGGTGACGGCGCCGCCTCCAAGGGCGACTTCCACGAGGCCATGAACTTCGCCGGCATCCACGCCCTGCCCCTGGTGGCCATCTGCGAGAACAACGGCTACGCCATCTCCGTGCCCCTGGCCAAGGAATCGGCGGTCGAGAACATCGCCGAGCACGCCCACCAGTACCGCTTCTTCGGGATGATCGTGGACGGCAACGACCCCCTCGACGTGTACGCCGCCACCTCCTCCGCCTTGCGCCGGGCCCGCCGGGGCGAGGGGCCGACCCTCATCGAGTGCAAGACCTACCGCTACCTGTCGCACACCTCCGACGACGACGACCGCACCTACCGGCTCCCGGCCGAGGTGGAGGCGTGGCGGAAGAAGGACCCCTTCCAGCGGCTCAAGCAGTACCTGATCGAGCAACGCCTCCTCTCCGACGCCCGGGAAGCCGAGATGGAAGCCGAGGTGCTGGCCGAGATCGAAGCGGGGGTGAAAGCGGCCGAGGCCGCTCCCGCCCCCGATCCCGCCGACGCCTTCACCAAGGTCTTCGCCCGGCCGCTGCGTCCCATCCCGGGGGTGCCGGCGGAGTTCGCCGCCACCCAGGATGGGATCGCACCGGCCCGGCCCGACCCCGGCCCGCCGCCGGCCGAGGCCCCCGTCCGCACCCTGGTCGACTCGGTCCGCGAGAGCATCCGGGAGGCCATGGCGGCCGACGAGCGGGTCTTCGTCCTGGGGGAGGACGTGGGCGCCCGGGGCGGCGTGTTCAAGGCCACCGACGGGCTCATCGCCGAGTTCGGCGAAGCCCGGGTGCTCGACATGCCCCTGGCCGAGTCGGCCATCATCGGCGTCGCCATCGGCGCCGCCATCCACGGCCTGCGGCCCATCGCCGAGATCCAGTTCGCCGACTTCATCCATCCCGCCTTCGACCAGATCGTCTCCGAGGCGGCGCGCATCCACTACCGCTCCGACGGCGACTTCTCCGTGCCGATGGTCATCCGGGCGCCGTATGGCGGCGGGGTCCACGGCGCCCTCTACCACTCGCAGTCGGTGGAGTCGATCTTCGCCCACGTCCCGGGCCTGAAGGTGGTGTGCCCCTCCACCCCGTCGGACATCAAGGGGATGCTCCTCGAAGCCCTCGATGATCCCGACCCGGTCCTGTTCCTCGAGCACAAGAAGGCCTACCGGTCGGTGAAAGGGCCCTTCCCCGAAGGGGCGGACTGGCGGGTCCCCCTGGGGGTGGCCCAGGTGGCCCGGACCGGCTCGGACCTGACCATCGTCACCTACGGGCTCCAGCGCCACCTGGCCGTGGAGGCGGCCGAGGCCCTGGCCGCGGCGGGCGAGGGCAACGTCGAGGTGGTCGACCTGCGCACCATCTCCCCCCTCGACCGGGACGCGGTGCTGGCCTCGGCCATCAAGACCGGCCGGGTGCTGGTGGTCTCGGAGGACAACCGGTCCTTCTCGGTGGCCTCCGAGGTCGTCGCCCTGGTGGCCGAAGAGGCGTTCTACGACCTGGACGCACCGGTGATGCGCCTGGCCACCGCCGACGTGCCCGCCATGCCCTACGCCCCGGGCATGGAAGCCGCCGTCCTCATCACCACCGAGCGCATCACCGACGCGGCCCGGAAGCTGCTCCGAGCCTGACCATCCCGGAGCCGTCTCCAACTCCGGGAACTAGCGTTGCCACCGTGGGCACCACCGGCGTCGTGGCCGTCGTCTTCACCGATCTGGTCGGGTCAACCGATCTCGTCGCCCGCCTCGGCGAGGAGCGGGCCGACCAGGTTCGCGCCGACCACTTCGCCACGTTGCGCGAGGTGGTGACCCGGCATTCCGGGACCGAGGTCAAGAACCTGGGCGATGGCCTCATGGTCGCCTTCCCGGCCGCCAGTGACGCTGTCGCCTGCGCCGTGAGCCTGCAGCAAGCGGTCGAACGCACCAACCGCAGGGCGGCCGAACCGCTGCAGATGCGGGTGGCGGTGGCGGCGGGGGAAGCGACGTGCGAAGGGTCGGACTACTTCGGGACACCGGTGATCGAGGCGTCCCGGGTGTGTGCCCAGGCGGGAGGCGGGCAGATCCTGGTGACCGAGATGGCCCGGGCGCTGGCCGGAAGCCGGGGTGGCCACCGCTTCGAATCGGTGGGGCCGATGCAGCTGAAGGGCCTGCCCGACCCCGTCTCCGTCCACGAGGCCGTCTGGGTTCCCTTGGCTGACACCGCCCCCGCCCTGCCGCCCCGGCTGGCGGTCGACAGGTCGCTCCCGTTCATCGGCCGGACACCGGAACGCCAGATGCTGGAGCAGGCGTGGAAGTCGGCCGCCCAGGGGACACGCCGGTTCGTCCTCCTCGCCGGTGAGCCCGGCATCGGCAAAACCCGCCTCGCCACCGAGATGGCGCTGGCCGTCCATGCGGAAGAGGGCATCGTGCTCCTGGGAAGCTGCGATGAGGACCTGGCGGTCCCCTATCAGCCGTTCGTGGAGGCGCTGCGCCATCTGACCACCCTGCTGCCCGAAGGCGTGCTGGCCGAAGCGCTGGCTGAGCGAGGCGGGGAGCTGGCCCGCTTCCTCCCCGAACTGCCCGGGCGGGTGCCCGGAGGACTGCCGGCCCCCCAGGCAGCCGACGCCGACTCCGAACGGTATCTGCTGTTCGCCGCCGTCACCGAGTTGCTGGCGGCCGCCTCCCGCTGGCGCCCCGTGCTCCTGGTGCTCGACGATCTTCATTGGGCGACCAAGCCGACGCTGCTCATGCTCAGACATCTCGTCCGGAGCGCGGAGCCCATGAGCCTGCTGGTGGTCGGCACCTACCGGGATTCCGACATCGGCCGGAGCCATCCGCTGGGTGAGCTGCTGGCGGACCTCCGGCACGAGTCGGGCGTCGAGCGGATCAACCTGCGGGGCCTGTCCGACCACGAAGCCGTCGCCCTCATGGAGAACCTGGCCGGCCATGACCTGCACGGGAGCGAGCTGAACCTGGCCCACGCCGTCCATGAGGAAGCCGACGGCAGCCCGTTCTTCATGCGGGAGCTGTTGCGCCATTTCATCGAGGCCGGGGAGCTCGTCCAGGAGGGCGACCGTTGGAACTACTACGGCGACGTGTCCTCGCTCGGGATTCCCGACAGTGTCCGGGAGGTGATCGGACGCCGGGTGTCCCGCCTGCCCGAACCGGTCGACCAGCTCCTGACCCTGGGGGCGGTGATCGGCCGCGAGTTCGATGTCGTCGTGCTCGCCGCCGTCGCCGAGTTGCCCCGGCCCGAGGTGATCGGAGCCCTCGACCAGGCCCGGAAGGCCGCCCTGGTCCGCGAGGACCCGGGATCGCCGGGCCGGTTCGTGTTCCTCCATGCGCTCATCCGCCACACCCTCTACGAGGAGATCGGACCGGCCCAGCGGATGGAGCTGCACCGAGCCGTGGCCGAGGCCATCGAGTCCCTGCCCGGCCACGACGAGGCCCGCGTCTCCCAGCTGGCGCACCACTGGGTGGCCGCCACCCCCGCCGTGGCCATGGACGCCGACGACACTGTGAAGGCGGCGGACTACGCCGAGCAGGCCGGGCGGCGGGCGATGGCTTCCCTCGCCTACGAGGAGGCCGTGCACCATCTCCACGGCGCCCTCCGGGCCGTCGGCCTGACCGGTGACGGACGGCGGCAGTGCGAACTGCTCATCGACCTCGGGGAGGCGCAGCGCTGCGCCGGCGACCCGGCCTACCGCGACACCCTCCTGGCCGCCAGCCGATCGGCCCAGGAGCTGGGAGACGCCGAGCGCGCCGTCCGCGCCGCACTGGCCAACCAGCGGGGCTTCTGGAGCCAGCTGTGGGTGGTCGACCGGGACCGGGTGGCGGCGTTGGAGGCGGCCATCGACCTCGCCGGCCCGGCGCCCACCGCCGCCCGGGCCCGCCTCCTGGCCCACCTGGCCAGTGAGCTGTACTTCGCCGGTGAGAATCGCCGCCTGGAGCTCGGCCGGGAAGCGCTCGAGCTGGCCCGCAAGCTCGGGGACCCGACCACCTTGGCCGAGGTGCTGTCGGCGGTCTGGCTGGCGTCGGCCGGCGGGCTGGCGCAGGCCGAGCGGCCCCGACTGGCGGCCGAGTTGGTCGAGCTGACGGCCGGCATGGCCGACCACACCCTCCAGTTCAAAGCCGGGGTCGCCCTGTTCATGAGCGCCAGCGAAGAAGGCGACATGGAGCGGGCCGACCGTGGGTTGGAGACCCTGTGCAAAGCCGCCGAGGAGCTCGGCCAGCCCCTGCTGCGCTGGTTGGCGGTGCATCTCCAGATCCATCGGAGCATGGCCGCGGGCCGGTTGAGAGAGGTGGAGGATCTCTGCCAGGAATCACAGCGCCTGGGTGAAGCGGTGGGACAACCCGACGCCGCCGCGTGGCGCGCCGGGCCCGTGGCCGTCGTGCGCCTCTTCCAGGGTCGGGCGGAGGAGGCGTTCGATCTGATGGAACCGGTGGCCCGGCAGGGCGGAGCGGTCGTCTTCCGAGCCGGGTTGGCGTGCGCCCTCGCCGAGATGGGCCGGCTCGAGGAGGCCGGGAGGCTGGTCGCCGACATGCGGCCCGGTGGCTTCGCCGGGATTCCGGCGGACCACCTCCGGATCTTCACGTTGGGCTTCCTGGCGCGCGCTTGTGTCCGTCTCGACAACGCCGACGTCGCCAGCGAGCTGTACGAGCTCCTGCTCCCGCACCGCGATCGCATGGTGGTCTCGCTGACCGCCTGGTTGGGCCCCGCCACCCATCACCTCGGGCTGCTCGCCACTGTCGTGGGCGACTTCGACGCCGCCGAAGCGCACTTCCAGCACGCCGTGGAGGTTCAGGAGCGGCTCGGCGCCCGGGCGACGCTGGCCCACACGAGATACGAATGGGGCCTCCTGCTGCTGAGGCGGCGCGGACCAGGAGACAGGGAAGGCGCCCGAGCCATGCTCCAGGCGGCCCTGGCCGACGCCCGACAGGCCGATCTTCCGCACATCGAGCGCCGGATCAGCGAGGCGTTGGGAACCGCCTAGCCGACCTCCTCTACACTTCGCCGCCGTGACCCGGGTGATCGCGCTGGCGAACCAGAAGGGCGGGGTGGCCAAGACGACCACCGCCCATTCCCTCGGCGTGGCCCTGGCCGACCTGGGCGAACGGATCCTGCTGGTGGACCTCGATCCGCAGGCCTGCCTCACCTATTCCGTCGGGATCGACCCGGATGCGCTGGAGACCTCGCTCCATGACGTACTCGCCGGACGGGTGGCGGCGGCCGACATCCTGGCCAAGGCGGGTGACCTGGCGATCCTGCCGGCCACCATCGACCTGGCCGGCGCCGAGGTCCACCTCATGTCCAGGACCGGCCGGGAGCACGTCCTGACCCGGGCCCTGCAACCAGTGCTCGAGGATTTCGACACCGTCCTGATCGACTGCCCGCCGTCGCTCGGGATCCTCACCATCAACGGCCTGACCGCCGCCCACCAGGTGCTGATCCCGCTGCTGTGCGAGACCCTGGGCCAGCGGGGTGTCGGCCAGCTGCTGGAGACCATCGACGACGTGCGCAGCTTCACCAATCCCGCCCTGGCCGTGCGAGGCCTGGTGGCGACCATGTTCGACTCCCGCACCCGTCACGGACGCGAGATCCTGGGGGCGCTGGAGGAGAGCTACGGACTCGAGGTCCTCGACCCGCCCGTCCCCAAGACCATCCGCTTCGCCGAAGCGCCCGCCCAGGGCCGCTCGATCCTCGAGCACGCCCCCAACTCGGCCGGCGCGGAGGCCTACCGCACGATCGCCAGGACCCTCCACCAGGAACTCAAGTAAGCGTATTACTCCGCTCCTGATTTTGTGAAAATCCGAGAGGCCTTTTGGCTTACAGAGGGTTCGGGGTGCTGCTGAGTGGGCCGAACGGCCTACTGGCCTGGATGAAAAAGCCATGACCACGTACCGAAACAGTGTGAATTTAGCCCGCACGGGCTATTCAAGAGAAAGATAAGAAGCCGTACCGTCTGAGACATGAACGGGTACCGCTTTGGCGTTGGACCCGCCATCGCGGTGCTGTGTCTGGGCGTGACTGCGGCGGCGACGACCGGGCCAGTGGCCGTGCTGGCCGTGGCCGGCGGTCTGGCTGCGGCGGCGGCCGTGCTGGGATTGCTCCTCAACGGTGGCGGGCACCCGCGCCAGTGGCGCTGGTCGTGGACCCTGCTCACCCTGGGCCTCGTGGGGTCGGTGGGTGGCGCCCTGCCGGGCTCCGTCGCCGGCGAAGTCGTCGCCCTCCTCGGCGCAGTGGCCAGCATCGTGGGTCTCGTGGGGCTCCTCCAGCAGCGTCTGGGGGCCCGCAGCGCCGACGTCATCTTCGAGGCGGTGATGACCGCCGCCGGCGTGGGGTTCGTCGTCGGCATCCTGGTGCTCCGCCCGGCGGAGGCCACCGAGACGTTGGGGGCCGGCGGGATGGCCACGCTCGCCCGTCCCCTGCTCGACCTCGTGGCCGTGTGGCTGACCGTGCGCCTCGTGTGGCTCACCCCGACCCATCCCACCGCCTACCGGTACCTCCTGGGCGGCTTCGTGTGCCTCCTCACGGCCGACGCCATCGCCGTCGGCACGGCCCTGGGCGGCTCGGCCGCCGGACCGTCCAACGCCATCGAGCTGTGGTCGTACTGCCTGCGGGCGGTGGCCGCCTGCCACCCGTCGCTGAGAACCGCCTTCGAACCCGTCGCCGACGGGCCCAAGCGGCTCCGGACGCCCCAGCTGGCGCTCGTCGTGGGGCTCGTCCTCCTCGGCCCGGCGATGCTGGCCGCCCGGGTGGCGCTCGGCGGGCCGCTCGGCGTGTTCGTGGTCCTCGGGTCGGCGCTGCTGCCCCTGCTCGTCGTGGTCCACCTGGTACGCCACGTGCAGGAGCGGGCCAGCGCCGAGTACGAGGCGCAGCACGACGCCCTGACCGGGCTGCCCAACCGCGTGCTGTTCCGCGATCGTCTCGACGTGGCCCTGGCTGAGGCCCGCCGATCCGGGACCCGGGTGGCGGTCATGTTCTGTGACCTCGACCGGTTCAAGAGCATCAACGACAGCCTGGGTCACGCGGTGGGCAACCAGCTGCTGCAGGGCGTCGGGATGCGGTTGCGGGAGTGCCTGCGGCCGGCCGACACGGTGGCCCGGGTGGGAGGGGACGAGTTCACCCTGCTGGTGCCGGTCTCGGCCCCGGCCGAGTCAGAGGCGGTGGCGGAGCGCGTCCTCCAGGAGCTCAAAGCCCCGTACGCAGTCGCGGGTCGGGAGCTGTTCACCTCGGTCAGCATCGGCATGGCCCTCTTCCCCGACGACGGCACCGACGCGGAGGCGCTCCTCAAGCACGCCGACACGGCCATGTACCGGGCCAAGGCCCGCGGCCGCGACGGCTACCAGCAGTACACCGCCGACATGGGCGCCCGGGCCCAGGTGAAGCACTCGCTGGAGAACAGCCTCCGCCACGCCATCGAGCGCGGCGAGCTGGTGCTGCACTACCAGCCCAAGGTCGATCTCGCCGACGGGGAGGTGGTGGGTCTCGAGGCGTTGCTGCGCTGGTCCCACCCGATCCTGGGTTGGGTCGAGCCCGCCGCCTTCATTCCCCTGGCCGAGGAGACCGGCCTCATCGGCCCGCTCGGGGAATGGGTGATGGAAGAGGCGTGCCAGCAGCTCCGGACCTGGCGGGACGCGGGCCTGCCCACCGTGCCGGTGGCCATCAACCTGTCCCCCCGCCAGCTCGCACAGAGCAACGTGGTGGAGCTCGTCGCCGGGGCCCTGGCCCGGGCCGGCGTGGCGCCCGAGCTGCTCGAGGTGGAGATCACCGAAAGCGTCTGCCTGGACGACGCCCAGGGGGTGGGCGACCGGCTCCAGCGGCTGCGGGCCATGGGCGTCCGCTGCTCGATCGACGACTTCGGCACCGGCTACAGCGGCCTGGCCTACCTGGCCCGCCTGCCGCTCGACAGCCTCAAGATCGACCGATCGTTCGTCTCGCGCATCGGGACGGCCGACAGCCAGGAGGCGATCGTCGACGCCGTCATCGCCCTGGCCCACAGCCTGCGCCTGAACGTGGTGGCCGAAGGCGTGGAGACCGTGGAGCAGGCGAGCTACCTGCGCTCCCGGGGCTGCGATCAGATCCAGGGATACCTCTTCAGCCGGCCGGTCCCGGCGGAGGACGTGGCCCGCCTCCTGAATGGCCCCACACCGGCGGCGGGAGCGCGCCATCTGGTCCTGGTCAGCGCACCGCCGCGGTCGGCGGATCTCGGGCGCCTGCTGCACGCCGTATGTGGCGATGCCGCGATGGGGACACCCGATCCCGAGGCGGTATCGGCGCTGGTGGCCGCGCTGGAACCCGCCGAGCGGGTCGCCATCTCCGCCTGAGGGACACATCGCCGGCGCCCGAGCCCTGAGCCGGCAGATTACGGTGGTCGCCATTTCCGCCAGTCGTACGGCTCGTACAAGGGGGTGGACATGGCGCTCCGCCGGTCCTGCATCGCCCTATCCGTCCTGTCTCTGCTGGCCCTTCCGGCCTGTGGAGGGGACGACGGTGGGAGCGGCGCCGAAGGTGGCGGCGGGGCTGCCGACACGATCGTGATCGGCACCACCGACTCCCTCCAGAACAGCTTCGACCCCGCCCAGGCCTACGACTACTTCGGCTCCGAGGTGATCCAGAACACGGCCGAGACGCTCGTCACCTACGAGCCCAACGCCACCGAGCCGTCCCCCAAGCTGGCCGCGGCCATGCCGTCCGTCTCCCCCGACGGGCTGACCTACAGCTTCGAGCTGCGCCCGGGGGTCGAGTTCCATGACGGCACCCCGCTCGATGCCGAGGCGGTCAAGTTCTCCCTGCTGCGGGCCCGGGACTTCGGGAACAAGGATGCCGAGGCGGCTGGGTTCCTGCTCTCGGGGATCAAGGACATCGCCACCCCGTCACCGACCACGGTGGTCATCACCCTGTCGACCCCCAACGTCACCTTCCTGTCCCGCCTGGCCTACTCGGTGGCCTCCATCGTCAGTCCCACCGCCTACGCCAACCACGTGCTGGCCGGATCGGAAGCGGAGGGGCCGGCGGTCACGGCCAAGTACAAGACGGACACGGTGGTGGGGAGCGGCCCCTACAAGCTCGTCGTCTACAAGGAGAAGGAGTCCGTCGACTTCGAGGCCAACCCCGACTACTGGGGTGACGCCCCCAAGACCAGGCGCATCCGGGTCCGGCTCTTCGACAAGTCCTCCGCCCTCAAGATCGCCCTCCAGAACAAGGAGGTCGACATCGCCTTCCGCAGCCTCCAGCCGGACGAGAACACCTTCTTCAAGGATCGTCCCGGCTTCAACCTGGTGGAGGGCGACGGCCCGGGCATCCGCTACGTCGTCTTCAACGTGACCTCCAAGCCGTGGGACAACCCCGACATGCGCCGGGCCCTGGCCGCGGCCGTGGACCGGGAGGGCGTGGTCCGCGAGGTGTTCAAGGGGAGCGCCAAGGCGCTGTCGTCCATGATCCCGCCGCTGTTCCCGTCCTCGGAGCCGAAGTGGTCTCAGCTCTACGGGCCGGGTACCGACAAGGCCCTGGTGGACCGTTACCTGACCGCGGCCGGGGTCCCCGCCGGCCAGAAGGTGGACGTCGACTTCTGGTACAGCCCCACCCACTACGGCGACACCGAGGCGGACGTGGCCCGGGTCATCACCCAGGGGCTGGAGGCCACGGGACGCTTCGAGGTGACGGTGTCCAACGTGGAGTGGACCGAGTACGGCCAGAAGCGCAAGGCGGGCGAGATCCCCGTCTTCCTCATGGGCTGGTACCCCGACTACCTCGACCCCGACGATTACCTGGAGCCCTTCGCCGACCCCAACATCTTCGACCCCGCCAAATGGGAGGACAGCAAGATGCTGGACCTCGTGCACGCCTCCCAGCGGGAGCTCGATCCTGCGAAACGGGCGGACATCCTGAAGCAGGCCCAGGCCCACATGGCGGACCAGACGCCCTATGTGCCGGTGTTCCAGATCCCCCAGTTCGCGGCCAGTACCGACGCCGTCTCCGGCGTGATCCTCGACCCCATCCAGATCTTCCGCTACTGGCTCCTGGAGAAGAAGGCGTGATCAACACCTCGCGGCGGTGAGCGCCACCAGTTCGCTGCGGGCCTACCTGCTCACCCGCCTGGCCCTGACCCTTCCCCTCCTGCTCCTGCTGCTCACCGCCACCTTCCTGCTGCTGCGGGTAGCCCCCGGAGACCCGGTGATCGCCACCCTGGGCGACCGGGCGTCCGAGACCCGGGTGGAACGGGTGCGGAAGAGCCTGGGGCTCAACGAGCCGCTGTGGCGCCAGTACGCCGGCTACCTGGCCGACGTGGCCACCGGCGACTTCGGCCGGGCCATCACCACCGACCGGCCGGTGCGCCAGACGATCGCCGACCGGTTCCCCGCCACCCTGGAGCTCACCGTGTCGGCCATGGCCGTCGCTCTGGGGGTCGGCCTGGCGGTCGGGGCGGTGGCGGCCCGCTTCCGGGACACCGCCCTCGACATCACCGGCCGCCTCCTGGGCATCGTGCTCTACGCCGCGCCCATCTTCTGGCTCGGCATCCTGTTCCAGTACCTGTTCTCGGTGCGCCTCGGGTGGCTGCCGTCATCGGGACGGACGAGTGCCTTCGCCGAACCCCGCGACGTCACCGGCCTCTACCTGTTCGACTCGGCTCTCACCGGCAACTGGGAGGCGTTCTCCCAGGCGCTGCGCCACCTGACCCTCCCCGCCGTCACCCTGGGGCTCGTCATCGGCGGCATCGTGGTCCGGCTGGTCCGGGTCAACATGCTCTCCACGCTGCGCTCCGACTACGTGGAGGCGGCCCGGGCCCGGGGCGTCGGCGAGCGGGCCGTCGTGTTCCGCCACGCCCTGCGCAACGCCCTCGTCCCCGTGGTGGCGGTGGTCGGCCTCCAGTTCGCCCTGCTGCTGGGCGGGGCGGTACTGACCGAGACCACCTTCAACTGGCCGGGCCTCGGCCTGTCCCTGTACCAGTTCCTCCAGAACCGGGACTACACCGCGGTCCAGGGCATCGTCACCTTCTACGCCTGCTTCGTGGTGGCGGTGAGCCTGGCCATCGACGTGGTCACGGCCTGGATCGATCCTCGGATCCGCTACTCATGAGGACAGCGTTCAAGGCTCTTCGCCTGACGGCTCATCGCGGTGCGACTGGGGGCCCCTGCCCCAGTCGCCGGCCGACGCGAGCGTCGGCCCTTTCCCGCCGGACGGAGCGGTTGCGGCGGCTGTGGCGGGGGGCGACCCCCACCACCCGGCGTCTGATGATGACCGGGGCGGTCGTCACCGGGATCTTCGCCGCGGTGGCCCTCCTCGCCCCGCTGCTGGCTCCGTACGACCAGGCCGAGGTCTCCGGGATACCCCAGCTGGGCCGTCCGTCCGCCGACCACATCTTCGGCACCACCAACCAGCATTTCGACGTGTTCTCCCGGGTGATCTACGGCGCCCGTCTCGCCTTCCAGGTCGTCCTCCTCTCCACCACCTTCGCCCTGGTGGTGGGTGTCCCCCTCGGCCTCGTGTCCGGCTACTCCGGCCGGCGCCTGGACCGGATCCTGGTCCTGGTCATGGACGCCCTCTACGCCTTTCCCAGCCTGCTGCTGGCCATCGTGGCCGCCTTCGCCCTGCGGCGCTCGGTGGGGTCCGGGGTGCCGGCCGCCGCCCTGTCCATCTCGGTCATCTACGTCCCCCAGTACTTCCGGGTGGTGCGCAACCACACCCTGGCGGTACGGGAGGAGCCCTTCGTGGACGCGGCCCGGGCCATGGGGGCCCGGCCGGTCACGGTGATGACCCGCTACATCGCCGCCAACGTGGTGTCCTCCGTGCCCGTCATCTTCACCGTCAACGCCGCCGACGCCGTCCTCACCCTGGCCGGCCTGGGCTTCCTGGGCTACGGGGGCACCTTCGAGATCGCCGAGTGGGGCCACGACATCTCGGTGGCCATCAGCGACATCGGCACCGGCTTCTGGTGGACGTCGCTCTTCCCCGGCCTGGCCATCCTCCTGCTCGTCACCGGCCTGTCCCTCCTGGGCGAGGGCATCAACGACGTCGTCAACCCCCGCCTGCGCCGGGCCGGCATCGGGAGCGTGGCCCCCGGGGTGCGGGGTGTCCCCGAGGACCTGGAGACGGCGGCGCTGACCGCCTCCGCCGACGAGCCGGACCCGGCCGGCGCCGGCGACGAGACCGCCTTCGAACGCCTTCCCGATCTCGCCGCGGTGGCCCTCCCCGCCCATCTCTCCCCGGGCCACGGACGGGACGGCCCGCCCGTGCTGGCCGTCAGCGACCTGGCCGTCACCTATCACACCCCCCGGGGTCCGGTGCGGGCCGTGGACGGGGTGAGCCTGGAGGTGGCGGCCGGCCACAGCCTGGGCCTGGTGGGCGAGAGCGGCTGCGGCAAGTCGACCCTGGGCCGGGCCGTGCTCGGCATCCTGCCCAAGGGGACCGAGCATGCCGGGCGGGTCGTCCTCGACGGCGACGACCTGACCGCCGATCCGGCCCGGTGGCGATCGGCCCGGGGCGATCGGCTGGCGCTCGTCTTCCAGGACCCGGCCACCCGGCTCGACCCCCTCATGCGGGTGGAGGACCACTTCGTCGAGGCCATCCGGGCCCACCGCCCGGGCATCCGCCGGGACGGTGCCCGCCGCCTGGCCGCCGACACCCTGGCCGCGGTGGGCGTCCCGCCCGGCCGGGCTCGCCAGTATCCCCACGAGTTCTCCGGCGGGATGCGCCAGCGCATCATGATCGCCCTGGCCGTGGCCCTCGAGCCCCGGGTGCTCATCGCCGACGAGCCCACCACCAGCCTCGACGTCCTGGTCGAAGCGCAGGTCCTGCGGCTGATCGACGGCCTGCGCCGGCGCCTGGGAATCGCCGTGGTGCTCGTCACCCACAACCTGGGCATCGTGGCCGAGACGTGCGAGCGCGTGGCGGTGATGTACGCGGGGCGGATCGTGGAGGAGGGGCCCGTCGTCGAGGTCTTCGCCCGGCCCCGCCACCCCTACACCCAGGGCCTGCTCCGCAGCGTCATCAGCCTGGAGACCACGACCCTGGTCTCCCTCCCCGGAGTACCGCCCGACCTCGCCGACCCGCCCCCGGGCTGCCCCTTCGCCCCCCGCTGCCCCCTGGCCATGGCCACCTGCCAGGAGGTGGCGCCCGTGGCCGCCCCGGTCGGGGCCGACGGGCACCGGGCCGAGTGCCACCTCTATCCCGGGGCCGACCCGACCCACCCCGGACAGGCCTGGACCCCCGGCGGCCGGCGGACCACCCTGGCCGACCCTCCCCTGGCCGGGAACCTGCGGTGAGCGACCCGGGGCCCGGGGTGTCCCCGACATCGCCGGTGGTCCGGGTGCGGGACCTCGAGGTCCACTTCTCCCTCCGGGGCGGGTTCCTGGGGCAGATCCTGGGCGTCCAGCGGGTGGTCCGGGCCGTGGACGGAGTCACCCTGGACGTCGCCCGGGGCGAGACTCTCGGCCTGGTGGGTGAGTCCGGCAGCGGCAAGACGACGCTGGGCCGGGCGGTCCTCCGACTGGTGGAGCCCACGGCCGGGACGGTCGAGTTCGAAGGCCGGGACATCACCCGGCTCCCGGAGCGGGACCTGCGCCCTCTGCGCCGGCGGATGCAGCCCGTCTTCCAGGACCCCCACGCCGCCCTGAATCCGGCCATGACCATCGGCGAGGCGGTGGCCCACCCCCTGCGCATCCAGGGGCTGTGCGCCACCGCCGGGGAGGCCAGGACGCGGGCCGCAGGCATGCTCGACCGGGTCGGGGTGACACCGGCCGCCACCTACCTCGACCGGTTCCCGGAGGACCTCTCCGGCGGCCAGAAGCAACGGGTGGTGATCGCCCGGGCGCTGGTCACCGAACCCGCCCTGGTGGTGGCCGACGAGCCCGTGGCCATGCTGGACATGAGCGTGCGGGCCCTGGTGCTGCGCCTCCTGGCCGACCTGAAGCGCGATCTCGGCCTCACCTACGTGTTCATCACCCACGACCTGGCCACCGCCCGGCTCCTCTGCGACCGGGTGGCCGTCATGTACCTGGGCAAGGTGGTGGAGACGGGCCCGGCGGCCGAGGTCCTGGGCCGGCCCCGCCACCCCTACACCCGGGCGCTCCTGGAAGCCGTCCCCCGTCCCGACCCCGCCGCCCGGGACCGCCCCCGCCAGCTCCCCCCCGGCGAGGTCCCCGACGCCACCGATCCCCCCTCCGGCTGCCGGTTCCATCCCCGCTGCCCCGCAGCCTTCGCCCCCTGCCCCAGCATCGAGCCCCCCCTCGTCAACGGCGTCGCCTGCCACCTCCACAACGAGGTCCCCGCCCCCTCACCACCCGCCGCCCCTTCTCTGTGACATTCCTGCGCCCCGTAGGTGCAAGAACGTCACAAGAAAGCGCGGCGGTGGGCTTACGAAGCGGAGACCAGCCGAACCGCGCCGCCCTCGACCACCTCGCCCACCTTGTATGCGGCCTTCCCTGCCGCCCCCAGGGCCTCGACGGCAGCATCAGCGTCGGAGGGAGGCACGACCGCCAGCATCCCCAGGCCGAGGTTGAACACCCGCTCCATCTCCTCATCGGCCACATCGCCCGCAGCCTGAATGACAGAGAAGATCCGCGGCTCCGGCCACGAGCCCCGGCGCACCACCGCGCCCAGGCCGTCGGGCAGGACCCGGACCAGGTTTCCCGGGATCCCTCCGCCGGTCACATGGGCGAAGGCCCGCACCTCGACGGCCGCGGCCAGCGAGCGCATCGCCGGCGAGTAGATGACGCTCGGCACCAACAGCTCCTCGCCCAAACTCCGTTCGGCCCCCGGCCAGGCCGGTTCGTCCCACGAACGGTCGGCCAGAACCGCCCGGGCCAGCGAGTAGCCGTTGCTCCGCAACCCGGGGCTGGCCAGGCCGACCACGGCGTCCCCGGCGCGCACTCCCCGAGGGAGCCGCCCGTCCGCCTCCACCACGCCAACGGCGAAGCCCACCAGATCGAACTGGCCGGGCTCCATGACCCCGGGATGTTCCGAGATCTCCCCCGCCAGCAGGGCGCAACCCGCCTGGCGGCAGCCGTCGGCCACACCCGCCACCAGCGCCTCGACCACCGCCGGGTCGTTGCGTCCCACGGAGAGATAGTCGAGGAAGAACAGGGGCTCGGCGCCACAGACGGCCAGGTCGTCGACCGACATGGCCACGCAGTCGATCCCGATGGTGTCGTAGCGCCCGAGCCGGCGGGCGACCTCCGATTTCGTCCCCACACCGTCGGTGGTGGACACCAGCACCGGTTTCTCCCACCGCTGCGGATCGAGGGCGAACAGCCCGGCGAACCCGCCGATGTCGGAGACCACCTCGGGCCGGAAGGTCGAACGCACATGGCCCTTGATGCGCTCCACCGCCTCGTCGGCTGCCTCCAGGCTGACCCCGGCGGCCTCGTACGTCGAGCCTTCTCGCACCTCAGCCACCTACCGGCCCCGCCCTCGGGAAAACCTTGGGGCCGGCGTGACTTCGGCGCTCGCTCACACCTCGAGACGGGAGGGCGCCCCGTCCAGGGAGTTGGGCTGGGCGGCCTCGAAGGCGCCTTCGGCCGGGGTGATCGGCACCGGATAGACGCCGGTCAGGCAGGCGGTGCAGAACGACGACGGCGGCGCCCCCGTGGCGGCCAGCAGCCGGGGCAGCTCCAGGTAGGCGAGGGAGTCGGCCCCCAGGTACTCCCGGATCTCTCCCACCGACAGGTCGGCGGCCAGCAGCTCGGAGCGGCGGGAGGTATCCATGCCGAAGAAGCACGGCCAGCGGTAGGGCGGCGAGGAGATGCGCATGTGCACCTCGGCCGCGCCCGCCTCCCGGAGCATGCTCACGATCTGGCGGGTGGTGGTGCCCCGCACGATGGAGTCGTCCACCACCACCAGGCGCTTCCCGGCGATGTTCTCGGGCAGCGGGTTGAGCTTGAGCCGCACGCCCATGCCCCGCAGGGCCGGGTTGGGCTGGATGAAGGTCCGGCCCACGTAGCGGTTCTTGACCAGCCCGTCGCCGTAGGGCACGCCCGACGCCCGGGCGAAGCCCTGGGCGGCAGGGACGCCGGACTCGGGCACGGGCATGACCATGTCGGCCGGCACCGGCGCCTGTCGGGCCAGCTCCTCGCCCATGCGCTGGCGGGCGGCGTGGACGTTCTGGCCGTAGAGGTCGGAGTCGGGCCGGGCGAAGTAGACGAACTCGAACAGGCACAGGGTCGGGACCGGCTCGGCGTAGCGGTGGGAGCGCACCCCGGAGGCGTCGATGACGATCATCTCCGCCGGCTCGATCTCCCGCACCATGTGGGCGCCCACGATGTCGAGGCCGGCGGTCTCGGAGGCCAGCACCCAGCCGCCCTCCAGCCGTCCCAGCACCAGCGGGCGGAACCCGTTGGGATCACGCACCCCGATGAGACGGGCGTCGTCCATCAGCACGAAGGAGAAGGCGCCGCGCAGGCGGGGCAGGACATCCTCCAGGGGAGCCTCCAGGTCACGGCCGTCGGAGCGGGGGTACTCCGCCCAGGCCCGGGCCAGCAGCTCCGCCACCACGTCGGAGTCGGACCCGATGTCGGCCGCATCGATGCCCAACTCGGCGGCCAGCTCCACCGTGTTGGTCAGGTTGCCGTTGTGCCCCAGGGCGAAGCCGGCGTCTCCCCGCGAGCGGTAGACGGGCTGGGCGTTGCGCCAGGTGCTGGTACCCGTGGTCGAGTAGCGCACGTGACCGATGGCCAGGTGGCCCTCCAGGGGAGCGAGCCGGCGCTCGTCGAAGGCCTGGGTGACGAGGCCCATGTCCTTGACCACGGTGATGGTCTCGCCGTCGGAGACGGCGATCCCGGCTGACTCCTGGCCGCGATGCTGCAGCGCGAAGAGCCCGAAATAGGTGAGGTTGGCGACGGCCTGGCCCGGGGCATAGACCCCGAACACCCCGCAGGCTTCGCCGATCCCGTCGTCCACTCCCGGAAATCTAACCGGGATCGTGCTTCGGATCGCTGGACAGCTCCGCGTAGTTGGCGCGGAAGCCGTCGTGGAACAGGCGAGGCACCTCCCGCCGGCTGCCGATGAGCACGTACAGCCCGAGGGCCAGATAGATGACGGCAAAGATGACGAGCTCGGTTCCGTGGTGCTCCTCGGGCACGACCGCTCCGGCGAAGAACTGGGTCCAGAACAGCACGAAGAGGGCGCCCGCCTCCTTGAGCGACATGGAGAGGTTGACGAGGACGACCACGGCGAAGAACGACTGGGCGGCGGTGAGGAGGACCTCCTCGCGCTGGCGGGCGATGATCGGCAGGCCGTCGGTGCTCCCGGCGGCCAGCGCGAAGGCGACCGGCAGGGTCCCCACCAGCAGCGTCCACTGGTTGACCTTCGATGACACGAGCGTGCCGAGGGCGGCGTTGGTGTTGAGCCGGTAGGCGTACAACCCCGCCACCAGGAACTCGGGCGTCTCGGAGGCCAGCGGCGCCAGCCACTGGACGAGGAAGAACTCGCTGATGCCAAGATCGGCGCCGGTCTCCACCAAGGCGTGGGCGAACTCTTCGGCGCACAAGAGGATGACGGCGGCGGCGACCACGAACAGCCCGATCACCGAGGCCCGCCGCCCGGCCTTGGGCAGCTGGCCGAGCGCCTCCGCCGGCCCCACCAGGTGCGGCTCCTCGGCCGGAGCCTTCGAGATCCGCAGCATGTAGGCGATGAAGATCGCGACCAGGATGGCGGAGTCGATGAGCGTGATCGAGCTCTTGAGGGGGAGCGTCAGGGAGTAGACCGTGGCGACGGAAAGGAAGGAGAGCTCCACCGAGTGGGCGCGGTCGAGCCGGATGCTCTCCATCCGCCGGTTGTGGACGGTGCGGTACCGGCGCCAGGCCACGAAGACGACCATGGTCCAGCCGAGCCCGATGAGGAGCCGGTTGGCGCCGGTCATGTTGGCCAGAGCCAGGGCGCAGTCCGACTCCCGCACCCCGACCAGCTCCGGTGCCTGGCAGGCGACGCCGTACTCGGCGTAGGCCTCGCCGCCGTTGAGGGCGAAGACGAGGTCGACGGCGTACTCGGGGAGGACGGCGATGAAAGCCAGCACGGCGATGGCCAGCCCGGCCGAGATGTCGAGCTGGGCGACCTCGGCCGCCCAGGAGAGGAGGAAGGCCGCGCCCACGATGGCCAGCCCGAAGATAAGGGCCAGCAGCGGGTAGGGCAGGTCGGTGTGCAGCCGGGAGATGATGACCCCCGGGACGGTGATGGCGGCGGCCATGGCGAGGTACCGGTACTGACGACGCCGCCGCGCGTCAGTGAGGATGGCCCCGGACCCGGACATGGGTAGGCATCTTAAGGGGGTGTCAGAGGCTGGAAACCACGGCGGCCAGCTCGGCCAGGTCGGCGACAACCAGATCGGGGGTCATCCCCAGGCGTTCCATGGGGGCGCCGGACCGGTTGACCCAGGCCACGGGAAGACCGAAAGACTTGGCCCCGGCTGCGTCCCACGGATTGGAGGAGACGAACAACATGCGGTCGTCGGCCAGGCCGAGTTCCCGCCCGGCCAGGGCGTAGACCGAGGGATGGGGCTTATAGATCGACAGCTCGTGCACCGAGATGACGTGGGTGATGGTCTTGGCCAGCCCACCGGCGGCCAGGCCGTCGTCGAGCATCGACGGGTGGCCGTTGGACAGCACGGCCAGGGTCCGGGGGGCGAGGCGGGCCAGGGCGTCGGGCACCTCGGGGTAGGGGGCGACGTCCAGCCAGGCGCCGAGGAGGCGCTCCCGGCCGCTGGGGTCGACCTCCACGCCCAGGCGTTCCAGCGTGTAGTCCAGGGCGTCGCCGGTCAGCGACCAGAAGTCCACGTACCGGCCCATGAGGGAGCGCAGCCAGGTGTACTCCAGCTGCTTCTGGCGCCACAGGTCCACGAAACGGGCCGGGTCGTCCGTGACCCCGGCGGCCGCCCGCCCCACCGAGGCGATCTCAAGCAGCGTGCCATAGAGGTCGAAGACCAGGGCGTCCGGATCGCGCACAGATGCGGTTTACCATCCGCGGCGTGGGAAATCACCAGTCATGACCGGCCGGATCCGGATTCTGCTCGTCGCCGTTCTGATCGGTGCCGGCGCCTGTGACGACGGCCGGACCAGCGCCCAGCCACCGTCCAGCACCACGCTGGCCAGCGCCGGCATCGACATCGAGGTCCCCACCGCCCCGCCCGAGACCCAGGCGCCCACCACCACCGAGGCGCCCACCACCCAGGCGCCGGTCACCACCTCCACCACCGAGGACGAGGGACCGCCCGTGGTGCTCCGGGGCGACGGGCTGGGGGCGCATCGCTTCGGCGACGCCGTGGACGAGGTCATCGCCGGGCTCACGCTGCGCTGGGCACCACCCGACCGGGATTCGGGCTGGATCCCGGCGGGGAACAGCCCGTTCGGGGTATGCCCCGGAAACGAGGTGCGGGTGGTGGAGTGGCGGGGCTTCTCGGTGATGTTCTCGGACGGGCCCACGCCGTTCGGCCCGGCCGGGCGGCGCCACTTCTTCTCCTGGACCTACCAGGCCGCGGACCTGGACCACCCGGCCCCCGACCCGGGCGGAAACCGCCCCCGGCTCACCACCCCGGAGGGGATCTCCGTGGGGATGACCGTGACCGACCTCCAACGGGCCTACGGCCAAAGGCTCGAGATCTTCGACGAGGAAGGGGGGGCGGGGCCGTCCTTCGGGGTCCAGACGGCGGACGGCGGCCTCTTCGGCTCCCTCACCAGCGTCGAGCCCGGCGGGATCATCCGGAACATCATCGGCGGCGGGGGGTGCGGGGAGTAGTGGATCCGGTCGTCGCCCTCAAGCGGATCGCCTACCTGCTGGAGCGGGAGCTGGAACCCAGCTACCGGGTGAAGGCCTACCGCAACGCCGCCGCCGTCATCTCCGAGCTACCCGAAAGCGAACTCGAGCTCCGCGTCCGGGCCGGCACCCTCCAGGACCTGCCCGGCATCGGCGAGAAGACCGAGCGGGTCATCATCGAGGCCGTCAACGGCCACATCCCGGCCTACCTGACCGTCCTGGAGGAGGCGCCCTCGGACGTCCCCACCCTGACCGGCGAGGCGGCCGCGCTGCGGAGTGCCCTCCAGGGCGACTGCCACACCCACTCGGACTGGTCCGACGGCGGATCGCCCATCGAGGAGATGGCCGAGGCGGCCCGCGACCTCGGGCACCGGTGGACGGTCCTCACCGACCACTCGCCCCGGCTCACCATCGCCAAGGGCCTCTCGCCCGAGCGGCTGCGCCAACAGCTGGACGTGGTCGCCTCCGTCAACGAGCGGCTCACCCCCTTCCGTCTCCTCACCGGCATCGAGGTGGACATCAACCTGGACGGCACGCTGGACCAGGAGGAGGAGCTCCTGGCCCAGCTCGACCTGGTGGTGGCCTCGGTCCACTCCAAGCTGCGCATGGACCGGGAATCCATGACCCGGCGCATGCTCCTGGCGGTGGCCAACCCGCATGTCGACATCCTGGGCCACTGCACCGGGCGGATGGTGCGCGGCAAGGGGCGGCCCGAGTCGGAGTTCGAGGCCGACCTGGTCTTCGCCGCCTGCCTGCGCTTCGACAAGGCCCTGGAGGTGAACTCCCGTCCCGAGCGCCTCGATCCGCCCCGCCGGCTCCTCACCCGGGCACTGGAGATGGGCTGCAAGCTGGCCATCGACACCGACGCCCACGCCCCCGGCCAGTTGGAGTGGCAGCCCTACGGATGTGAGCGGGCGGCAGAGTGCGGGGCGTCGGTCGAGGTCGTGGTCAACACCTGGGACGAGGCCCGCCTCCGGGCCTGGACCGCCGAACACCCGTCCTGACCAGCCGGTTTCCACCCCCGTATCATTGGGAGTGGTGGAGAAGATCGTCCTTGCCGGCGCGCTGTTCGTCACCGTCCTGGTGCCGGCGGTGGCGCTGTGGCGTATCTTCCGGGCGCGGCGCGCCTTCGGCACCCCGGCCGAGCAGGCCACCTTCGAGGTGCTCCACAAGGCCAACGAAGCGGCGCCTCCCTTCCGTGGTGGTCTGACCCGGGCGGCGGCCAACAAGTCCATCAAGGACATCCACAGCCTCCTCGGCACGCCGGCGATCGCCCTGACCAACGAAACCGACCTGCTCGCCTGGGACGGTGCCGCCGAACACCACGGCGCCCAAGCCGCCACCCTCGCCGCGGCCGTGGTGGCCGGGGGGCGGCCCCGGGTGGTCAAGGCGGAGGAGCTTCCCTGCCGCGACGCCTACTGCGTCATCCGGTCCGCTGTCATCGTTCCCATCGTTGTAGGACAGGACGTCGTCGGCACCCTGGGGGCATACGGCGGTGATGCCCGGCCCGGGCTCATCCGGGCCGCCGGCGAGGTCGCCCGCTGGGTCTCCACCCAGATGGAGCTGGCCGAGCTCGACGTGTCCCGGGCCCGACTGGCCGAAGCCGAGGTCCGGGCTCTCCGGGCCCAGATCTCGCCCCACTTCATCTTCAACGCCCTGACGGCCATCGCCAGCTTCGTCCGCACCGACCCCGAGCGGGCCCGGGAGCTGCTGCTGGAGTTCGCCGACTTCACCCGCTACAGCTTCCGCAGCCACGGCCAGTTCACCACCCTGGCCGAGGAGCTCCGCTCCATCGACAAGTACCTGGCCCTGGAGCGGGCCCGGTTCGGCGAGCGCCTGGAGGTCACCCTCCAGGTCGCCCCCGAGGTGCTCCCGGTGGCGGTGCCCGTCTTCGTGCTCCAGCCCCTGGTGGAGAACGCCGTGCGCCACGGCCTGGAGAAGAAGCCCGGGCGGGGCCGCATCAGCATCGTGGCCGAGGACGCCGGGCCGGAGTGCCACATCTCGGTGGAGGACGACGGTGTGGGCATGGATCCCCAGCGGGTCCGCTCCAGCCTCGCTGGCCGCGACAATGGCGTCGGCCTGGCCAACGTGGACGAGCGGCTCCGCACCGTCTTCGGGTCCGACTTCGGCCTGGTGGTGGAGACCGCCCCGGGGGCGGGCACCAAGGTGAGCCTGCGGATACCCAAGTACCGCAGCGGGGTGCGCGCCTCATGACGGGCGACCGCCCCTGCGCCGACCTCGACGTCCTCGTCGTCGACGACGAACCACCCGCCCGGGAGGACCTCGCCTACCTGCTTCGTCAGCACCCGCGGGTGGCCATGGTGACCACCGCCGGAGACGCCACCGAGGCGTTGCGGCGCCTGAGGGACGGAAGCTTCGATGCCCTCTTCCTCGACATCCGGATGCCCGGGCTCGACGGCCTGGAACTGGCCCGGGTGCTGAGCCGCTTTGCCCATCCACCCGACATCGTCTTCGTCAGCGCCTACGAGAACCACGCCGTGGAAGCCTTTGAGCTCGCCGCCGTCGACTATCTCCTCAAGCCGGTTCGCCCGGAACGGCTCTCCGACGCCATCATGCGGCTCGGCGTCGGACGCTCATCCGGCGGCGCTGAGGACGGCGAGGACGCCGCCAGCCGCATCGCCGTGGAGGTGGGTGGTCGCACCCGCCTCATCGAACGGGACTCGATCTGTTTCGTGGAGTCGAGCGGTGACTACGTCCGCCTCCACACCGGCAGCGAGAGCTACCTGCTGCGCACCCCCATCTCCTCACTGGAGGAGAGCTGGCGGAAGGCGGGGTTCGTCCGCGTCCACCGCCGCTACCTCATCGCGCTGCGCCACCTCACCGAGCTCCGGGTACGGCCAGGCGGCGGCTACGTGATGGTGGTGGACGGACGCGAGCTCCCCGTCAGCCGCCGCCACGCCCGGGAGATGCGGGAGTTGATCGCCGGGTCCCCGGCCTCCCGGAGGCCGCCGCCGTGAGTAGCGGGCGGGCACCCAAGCGTCCGCCCCGGCGGCGACAGCCGGCGCCGGAGCGCAGCGGCGGTCCGGTCGTCCCCGTGTCGATGGTCCCACCCGAGGTCGCGGCCCAGCGGGTGGCGGTCCGCAACCCGAGGGGTCGCGCCAGCGGGCGCGACCCCCGGGAACGGGCCCTGACCGAATTGCGGGAGGAGACCGAGATCGGCGAAGTCCTGCTGCGTTCCCTGACCCGGGCCCAACTCGTCCTGGCCTTCCGGGTCTTCGCCGTGTTCGGCAGTCTCCTGCTGGGCTTGCCCGCTCTCTTCGCCTCCCACCCCGCCCTGGCCCGCTTCCAGGTGGCCGGGATCCCCCTCCCCTGGGTCATCCTCGGCGGCGCGGTGTACCCCCTCCTCGTCCTCATGGGCATCATCTACGTGCGCCAGGCCGAGCGGCACGAGCGGGAGTTCGTCGAGATCGTCGAGCGGTCATGACCTCCCCGGTGCCGGTGGTGGCGGTGGTGGCCGTCACGGTGGCCACCATCGTCATCGGCGCCTACGGCGTGCGGGTGACCCGCACGACCTCCGACTTCTTCGTGGCTTCCCGCACCGTGCGCCCCATGTGGAACGCCTCGGCCATCTCCGGGGAGTACCTCTCGGCCGCCTCGTTCCTCGGGGTAGCCGGCCTGGTCATGAAGTACGGCGTCGACATGCTGTGGTACCCGGTCGGCTACGCCACCGGCTATCTCGTCCTGCTGCTGCTGGTGGCCGCCCCCCTCCGGCGCTTCGGCGCCTACACCATCCCCGACTTCGCCGAGGGCCGCCTGGACTCCGTCGTCCTGCGCCGCCTGGCCACCGGCTTCGTGCTCCTCATCGGCTGGTTCTACCTGCTGCCCCAGATGAAGGGCGCCGGCGTCACCCTCCGGGCCATCGTGGGAACGCCGTACTGGGTCGGGGTGGTGGTGGTGGGTGCGGTCATCACCGCCAACGTGGCGTTGGGGGGCATGAAGGGCATCACCTTCGTCCAAGCCTTCCACTACTGGCTGAAGGTGACGGCCATCTCCGTCCCGGCCATCTTCCTGCTCGGCCACTGGGCCGCCGACGATGTGCCCGACCTCACCGCGCCGGCGCCGCCGGCGTTCGTCGCCGAGACCCGGATCCAGCTCGATGTGGACGCCCGATTCGAGGTGGCGACGGCCACGCCCGTCACCGTGGAAGGCACCCTCGACGGTCGCCGCTACCCCACACCGGCTGCGGTGGAGCTCAGCCCCGGCCGGCACCACGCCACCGAAGGCACCGAGGTTCGCTTCCCGGCCGGATCCCTGGCGCCCCACGATGTCGGCCTTCCCGCCGCCGCCGGCACCTCCTGGAGCCAGCCCTTCGGCCCGATCGGTGCCGGCCAGAGCCACCCGTTGTTCTTCACCTACTCCCTGATGCTGGCGACCTTCCTCGGCACCATGGGGCTCCCGCACATCCTGGTGCGCTTCTACACCAATCCCGACGGCCGGGCGGCCCGCCAGACGACCCTCATCGTGCTCGCCCTCCTCGGCGCCTTCTATGTCTTTCCCGCCGTGTACGGAGCCCTCGGGCGCCTCTACGCCCCGGACCTCTACCTCACCGGGGCGACCGACACCGTCGTCCTGGCCCTCCCCCGGCGGATCTTCTCCGGTCTGGCGGGTGAGCTCCTCTCAGCCCTGGTGGCGGCGGGAGCCTTCGCCGCCTTCCTCTCCACCGCCTCCGGCCTGCTGATCTCGGTGGCCGGGGCGCTGGCGCAGGACGTCGCCCGGGGCCGGGTGGTGGATTTCCGGCGGGGGGCGGCCGTGGCGGGAACAGTGGCCATCATCCTCGGGCTGGGCGTGGAGCGATTCGACATCAACGTGTTGGTCGGGTGGGCCTTCGCCATCGCCGCCTCCTCGTTCTGCCCTCTGCTG